>Ga0070671_100002557_pt1 | contig 14098 bp, 11 predicted proteins | sample KBSS73metaG_FD_65341 | JGI IMG/M metagenome (GOLD analysis project Ga0070671, IMG submission 65341) | Switchgrass rhizosphere microbial communities from Kellogg Biological Station, Michigan, USA - KBS S7-3 metaG | ecosystem: Host-associated > Plants > Roots > Rhizosphere > Soil ...
TTTCATGTCGGAGTCGTGCACATCAACGAACCTTCGAGCAGCCGCGTCGACCTCATGCCGTTTTCCGGTGTCAAGGAAAGCGGCGTTGGCACCGAGGGCCCGCGCTACGCGATGCGCGAAATGACCGAGGAGCGCCTGATCACGGCGAGCCTCTCGTGACAACCGGAGCGACGACATGACGACGACACGCATGACCGGAGCGATGTACATCGCCCACTGCCTCCAGAAGGAGGGGGTGACCAAGGTCTTCGGCCAGTGCGGGCACACCAACTACGGCCTGATCGACTCGTGCGACCGCCTCGGCATCGAGTACGTGTCGTTTCGGCACGAGCAGCAGGCGGTGCACGCGGCCGATGCCTACTACCGGGTCTCGGGCAAGCTAGCCGTCGTCAACGTCCACCTGTCGCCGGGCCTGACGAATTCATTGACCGGCGTCGCGACGGCGGCGGCCGACGGAACGCCGATGGTCGTGTTCTCCGGCAACACGCCCGCGTATCACAACGCGCGTGAGGCGCATCAGCAGATCCGCCTCCACGCCGACGCCTCGCAGGGCGACATGTTCAAGCCGGTCTGCAAGCGCGTCTGGCGGGTCGACGACGCCAAGCTGCTGCCCGACGTCGTTCCGCGTGCCCTCAATCTGGCGCAGACCGGGCGCTCGGGCGCGGTCCTGGTCGACGTGCCGATGGACGTCTTCTCGGCACCGGTCGAGGCGGAGGTCGAGACGCTGAGCCGCCGGCCCGCATTCACGCGGGCGACGGGGGACGCCGATGGCGTCGCCGCCGCCGCGGCGCTGCTTCGCGACGCCGAGCGCCCGGTGATCTTCGCGGGCAACGGCGTCGCGCTGAGCGACGCGATCGGCGAGCTCGCCGAGCTCGCCCGCCTTCTGCAGGCGCCCGTCGCGACCACCTTGATGGGCAAGGGGATGTTCCCCGAGACCGATCCGCTCTCGGTCGGAACGACCGGCATCTGGGGCACGCGCGCCGCCAACGACACGACCCGCGACGCCGACGTCATCCTCGCCGTCGGCACCGCCTTCGGCGAGGCCGACTGCAGCTCCTGGCGCCCCGAGTTCACGTTCGCGATACCCGGATCGAAGCTGGTGCAGATCGACATCGACCCGGGCGAGATCGGCAAGAGCTACCCGGTCGACGTCGGCATCGTCGGCGACGCGAAGGCGACCCTGCGGGCGCTGATCGACCGTCTCGGGCCGTCGCCGCGGCCGGTCGCCCGCACGCGCGCGCAGCTGCAGGACGTGACGCGGCGGAAGCGCGACTGGCAGGCCGAGGTCTCGGAAACGCAGAGCGACTCGGGAACGCCGATCCATCCGGCGCGCCTGTTGCGGGCCCTGTCGGATGCGGCGCCCGACGATGCCATCTTCGTCACCGACGTCGGCTGGAACAAGAACGGCGCCGGCCAGCAGCTGCAGGTGAAGCGGCCGCGCTCGTTCATCACGAGCGGCGGCATGGCGACGATGGGCTTTTCTCCCGCCGCAGCGATCGGCGCCAAGCTCGGCGCGCCCGACCGAAAGGTGATCGGCCTGGTCGGCGACGGCGGCCTCACGTCGGTCCTCGGCGCATTCGCGACGGCCGTGGAGCTGAATGTCCCGGTCCTCTGGGTCCTGTTCAACAATTTCTGCTTCTCGACGATCCAGACCGTCGGCGCAACCTACTTCGGCAACACCAAGGGAACGCTCTTCACCCGCCCCGGAGGAGAGGCCTACAACCCCGACTTCATGCTCATCGCCAAGGCGTTCGGAATCGACTCCATGCTGGTGACGAATCCGCAGGAGCTCGACGACAGCCTTCGTCATGCGCTCGCGCAGGATCGACCGTTCCTCCTCGAGGTGCGTACCCGCGGCGACCTGCCGATGCCGCGCACCGGCTTCTGGGACATCGCCGACTTCCTCCAGGGCGGCAACGTGCTGGACTGACGAGATCCGAATGGCCGCCATCCCACCCTCCGATGACGCCCTGGCGAAGGATCGCGACGCGCGTGCGCCGCGGCCGCGGAGCGGCAAGAAGCCGTCGCCGCCTAGCGTCCTGAAGCGCCGCGACTTCACTCCGGCGGCGTCGGGGCCGCTGCAGGGCATCCGCGTCCTCGACATGTCGCGGCTGTTCGCGGGCAATGTCCTGACTCAGGTCCTCGGTGACTTCGGCGCCGAGGTGATCAAGGTCGAGCCACCGGGAGGCGACACGCTGCGGCATTGGCAGACCCAGGGCGTGTCGACGCACTGGAAGGTCTACGGGCGCAACAAGAAAAGCCTTTGCCTCGATCTGCACACGCCGCGCGCGCGCGAGCTCGTGCTCGAGCTCGCCGCCGGCGCCGACCTCTTCGTCGAGAGCTTCCGCCCGGGCGCGCTCGAAGGGATGGGGATGGGCCCCGAGGTCCTGCTGGCGCGAAATCCGCGTCTGGTGGTCATGCGGATCTCGGGCTGGGGCCAGGACGGTCCCTACCACCGGCGCCCCGGCTTCGGCACCCTGATCGAGGGCATGGCGGGCTTTGCCGCGATCAACGGCTTCGAGGACCGCGAGCCGGTGCTGCCGCCGATGTACCTGGCCGACGGAATGGCCGGCCTGTTCGGCGCCTCCGCGGCGCTGATCGCGCTCCGCCAGGTCGAGCACAACGGCGGCGCCGGCCAGGTCATCGATCTGCCGTTGCTCGACCCGTTGCTCGCCATGCTCGGGCCGCAGGCGGCGAACTATCGCCTGACCGGCGAGCTGCGCAAGCGGACGGGCAGCCGCTCGATGAACGCCGCGCCGCGCAACGCGTACCGCGCCTCGGACGGTCGCTACGTGAGCCTGTCGGGCTCGACGCAGAAGATGGCGGAGCGGACGCTGCGCGCCGTCGGCCGGCCCGAGCTCGTCGACGATCCGAAGTTCAGGACCAACGCCGATCGCGTCCGCAACGCCGCCGAGCTCGACGCCATCATCGGCGCGTTCATCGCCAAGCACACGCAGGCCGACGCCGTCGCGATCTTCGACCAGGCGCAGGTCACCGCGGGCCCGATCTACGACGTCTCGCAGATCGTCGTCGACCCGCACGTCGTCGAGCGCGAGCTGCTCGCCGACTACCCTGACGAGGAGATGGGATTCGTGCCGATGCACCACGTCGTGCCGCGCCTGCTCGGAACTCCGGGCTCGATCCGCCTTCCCGCGCCCGCGCTCGGCCAGCACAACCGCGAGATCCTCGAGCGGATCGGGATCAAGGGCGACGCCTACCGGCAGCTTGTCGACGCGGGCGTGGTGAGCGAGGCCGCCGCGGCCGAGGAAGCGCAATCGGGATGACCGACTCGCTGCCGGTGTGGCGGTCGCTGCTGTACGTGCCCGCGCACGTCGATCGCTTCGTCGCCAGGGCGCACGAGCGGGGTGCCGACTGCATCCAGATCGATCTCGAGGACAGCGTGCCGGCGTCGGCGAAGGACGCCGCGCGATCGTCGGTGCCGCGCAACGCCACCCTGGTCCGCCGCGGCGGCGCTGATGTGCTGGTGCGAATCAACCGGCCGCTCTCGCTCGCCGTCCGCGACATCGAGGCGTCCGTCGGGCCCGAGGTCGACGGCTTCGTGCTGCCGAAGGTCGGCAGCGCCGATCATGTTCGACTGATGGAGGAGCACATCGCCGAGGTCGAGCTGCGCCGCGGGCTGGTCGTCGGCCATTCCCGGCTGGTGGTCCTGATCGAGACGGCGTCGGCGTGGCTCGCGATGGCTGAGATCGCCCGGGCCAGCCCGCGCATCGTCGGCCTGAACCTCGGCTCGGAGGACTTCGCGCTCGACTGCGCGATGGAGTCGACGCCGGATGCGCTGCAGGTGGCGAAGCAGCATGTCGTGTTCGCCGCGAGAGCCGCGCGGATCCTCCCGCTCGGCGTCGTCGGCAGCATGGCCGACTTCGGCGACGAGGCAGCGTTCAGGGAGATGGTCCGCCGCTCGCGCTGCTTCGGATTCGCGGGCGCGTCCTGCATCCATCCGGCGCAGGTGTCGATCCTCAACGAGCTCTTCGCGCCTTCGCCCGCGGAGGTCGACGCGGCGCGGCGCATCGTCGACGCGCTCGCGGCTGCCGAGAAGGAGGGGCGCGGCGCCGTTGCGCTCGACGGACGGATGATCGATGCGCCGATCGCCGAGAGCGCGCGGCGAACCGTCGAGCGTCAGGCGGTGATCGAGGCGCGCTCGAGGCGCCCGGCGCCTGCCGCTTAGGCGCCGTGGCTCACGTGCTGCGCCAAAGAAGCATGCGTGTCGTTTTTGTTGACCCGGTGGCATCGTGTGCCGTGGTCTTCCAGAGGCCTGCACGTCTGCCAGCAACGCTGGCGACCGACGGCCCCGCCACTGAGGACAGTCGGGGGCCGGATCCAACACCCCCCACTTCCTCCAAGACAGAGCAATGAAGCAGGAGATATCCGCATGAAGCTACGCTTTCTTCCCGTCGCGTCGGCGTTGCTCGCCGTCGCAGCCGTGGCAGCACCGACCGCCGCATTCGCGCAGTCGGGCCTCGAACCTGCCGGCAAGGACTGGCCGTACACGTCAGGCAACCTCGCCTTCCAGGGCTACACGTCGCTGACGCAGATCAACAAGTCCAACGTCAAGAGCCTCGGCCCGGCGTGGCTCGCCAACCTGTCGTCCGAGCCGGTCACGCAGCCCGTGCCGGGCCCCGGCGGAACGGCGACGTCGCAACAGACGATCCCGATCGTCGTCGACGGCGTGATGTACGTGAACCCGCCCGGCGGCGGCGTGGTTGCGCTCGACGCCGCGACCGGCGCCGTCAAGTGGAAGTGGGTGCCTTCGACCGCCGCGAACGGCTACGGACCTGCCACTCAGCAGCGAGGCGTCTCGGTCGGTGAAGGCAAGGTCTTCACCACCGCCGCCGGCAACCGCATGGTCGCGCTGAACAAGGACACCGGCGTGGTGGTCTGGGCTGTTGTGCCCACCGACAACGGCACGCAGCTTCAAGCCTCCAAGGTCGCGCCGCGCTACCACGACGGCCTGGTCTTCCAGGGGTCGAACGACAACGCCCGCGGCGCCTTTTTCGCGCTCCGCGCCAGCGACGGCGCGCTGGTCTGGACGTTCTACAGCGCCTACCCGCACGGCACCTCGTTCACCGACGTCAACGGAACCACCTTCGATGCCGGCGACACCTGGACGACCAAGGTCACTCCGAACGACACGCCGAACGACTGCTACCTCACCGGCGGCGCCGCGCCGTGGCAGCAAGGCGCGATCGACAACGACCTGAAGATGATCTACGTCCCCTTCGGCAACGTGCGCAGCTGCAACGGCTCGCAGAACGGAGAAGGGCGGCCGGGTGACAACCTGTTCGGCAGCTCGGTCGTCGCGCTCGACTACAGGACCGGGGCCTACAAGTGGCACTTCCAGGCGGTCAAGCACGACATCTGGGACATGGACAACGCGCTGACGCCCGTGCTCGCCGACGTCGTGATCGGCGGTCAGACGAAGAAGGTCATGTACTACGGCAGCAAGTCGGCGTTCCAGTTCACGCTGGATCGCACCAACGGCAAGCCGGCGCTGCCGATCGAATACCGCGCGGTCCCGGGCGACGTGCGCAACGCCCCGGCGCTGACCCAGCCGATCCCGTTGCAGAGCCGCTACAACAAGCCGAACCCCGTCAACGGGGACACGCTGTGCGTGGTGCTGGAGAACCTGGGCACCAACGATCCGAAGTTCGACGGCGTGCATTTCTCGAAGGGGCACCCGCAACGCCTGGCCCCGAACTGGAACGGCATGCAGGCCGAGCCTGATCCGGCCAACCCCGGCCAGCTGAGGCTCGTCTTCAAGACGCCGAACTATCTGTCAGCCCAAGATCCTTTCCTGGTCGGGCCGCCGCGCAACGGCTGCCTGTACGACGGGACGTACGAGAACTTCCTGTACATCTTCCCGCCGAGCCAGAACGGCGGCAACGACATGACGATCACGACGATGAGCCCCAAGCTCAACATGCGCTACGTCGGCCTGTCGTACATGCCCGGCGCGCACCCGCTGCAGCAAGGCGGCAACGGCCTGCGCATGATCGGCGGCTACCAGTCGGGCGCCATCCTCGGCGTCGACAACTCGACCGGCCAGGTCGTCTGGTACGTGGACCTGAAGTACGACCAGTCGCGCCAGCACAACCCGCTGGTCACCGCCAGCGATCTGCTGTTCCACACGCAGATGGACGGCTGGCTGGTCGGACGAGACGCGGCGACCGGCAAGGAAGTGTGGCGCTTCCAGATGGGTGCGCCGAGCCAGGCCGGCACGATCTCGTACGAGGTCAACGGCGAGCAGTACATCGCGACCACGAACATGGCCGGCAGCCAGCCGTATTCGCAAGGCGGCAACGGTCAGTCGGTCTGGGCGTTCAAGCTCGGCGGCACGGCGAAGTACTACACCGGTACGCGTGCCAGCCCGACCTTCGTGTCGGGCAGCAGCGAGGCCCCCACTTCGGAGCCGATCCCGGGCTGGCGCCGTCCGGTCGACAACGCCGCGGCGGGGATCGTTCCGGCCAACGAAATCTGGATGGCACGCTCGAACGGCACCGCCACCTCCACCGCGGACAGCACGGCGACCGCGTCGATGATTCCGTCTCAGCGGTCGGTTCCGGTCGGCACGACGGTGACGTTCCGCAACCCGGGGGTGGAGACGTTCCCGACGGCACCGAACGTGAAGGAGCACTGCGCGACGCAGTTCTTCGAAGGCAAGTTCAACTTCAGGCTGCAACCGGGCCAGACGGCGACGTACACGTTCGACCGTGAAGGCGAGTACTTCTACAACGACTGCACGGATCCGCGTCCGACCGGCAAGGTGATCGTCACTCTCACGTCGCAGGATATGCCCGGTGCGCTGAGCTTCGTGCCGAACGTCCTCAACCTGCGGCCTGCCGACGGGGTGTTCACGAGCGTGCAGGGCCTGGTGACGGCGATGTTCAAGGTCCCGGCCGGCTACACGCTCGATGGCAACGTGCAGCTCAAGACGCCGCTGACGAACCAGACGTTCGAGCCGGTGACGGCGAACGTGTCGGGACAGACGGTGATCTTCACCTTCGACAAATCGCTGGTCGACAACAACATGCCCGTCGGCGACGCCGTCCCGCTCACCGTGTCGGCCAACTTCATCAATGCCGGCGTGCAGACGAAGCTGACGTCCACGGCGATGGTGCGGGTCGTGAAGTGAGTGTTTCGAGAGGATGGGGCGCGCGGCGACGCGCGCCCTTGCCCGCAAATCGCCTGGGAGAGACGAAGTGACGAAGAGAGTCCTGATCGCGTGCCTCGCCGCGCTCGCGTTCAGCAGCCAGGCCGGCGAGATCACCTTCAGCAGCGTTCAGTTCGACGTCACCGCCATCGCGGTGACGTCCGCGAGCGCGGGCTTCGACTCGCGTTCGAGCCCGCCGTCGGCAGCGCCGGTGACGGCGTCGGCCGATTCCATTGGAGCCACCGACGTCGCGACCGCGGGAGCCATCGGCGGCCCGGGCCTGCTCACCGCCTCGGCGGATGTGTCGGGCGGAGGCGGAATCACCAACGCGGTGGGAACCTCCCACTTCCTCGGCTCCTTCCTGACCAGCGCGGCCGAGCCTTTTCTGACGCTCGACTTCGCGCCGACCACGTTCGCTGTCGGCGCCGCTACGGCGGCGAGCTCGCTGTTCATCTCGCTGACGAGCGGCGGCACGACGCTGTTCCAGGACGTCGTCACCGGCCCGTGGCACGCCGCATATCGACTTGCCTCGGGCGCCACGAACTCGCTCGATCTGACGCTCACCAGCGAGGTCACCGCCGGGTTCCCGAACCAGGGGACGGGCAACGCCTCGAGCTTCGGTCTCGTCACGCTCGCGAGTGCAGTGCCCGAGCCCGAGACCGGCTTTCTCCTGCTGATCGGGTTGGGAGCCATTGCGGCGATCAAGAAGAAGCGGGTCCGGCAGCCGGACCGTGCCGTGACCTGAGGGGTCCGTATCTCCGTGCCGTCGCAGACGGCAGCTTCATTGCCCCGGTGTCGGCGACGGTCCCGGGGCTTTCTCTTGGACGCTGGCTTCCATGCATCCTTCGACGGCGAGGGCTGGCGAATCCTGATTGCGACGTGGCGATAATCAAACATGGATGAAGTGTTCGGCCTGTTTCCCACGCCCTTCATGCGCGCGCCGGCGACATTGAACGCGCGCCTGGTCGACGGCCTGGTGAAGCATTTCGGCGCCCTTGCCGTGAGCGTCAACAAGGCGTCGGACAGCCTGATGCACACCGAATTGCTGCGACCTGAAGACAGCGAGCTGTTCGTCGAGGCGGCAACGCTCATCACGCCCAAGATCGTCGACATGGGCGCGCTCATGTTCGGCGAGCGGCTCGGCTGGTCGATCAAGGAGATGTGGGTCAACCTGATGGAGACGGGCGGCGTGCAGGCGATGCACAACCACGCGAACAGCTTTATCTCGGGCGTTGTCTACCTGACGAGCTCGCACCCGGAATCGCAGACCGTGTTCCTGAAGTCGGCCGGAGGCACCGACTTCGCCTTCAAGAACGAGCACGCCGACATCACGCCGACGCCGTTCAATGGCGACCGCTGGATCAGCCCGCCGCCTTCGCCCGGCGACCTGGTGCTGTTTCCGAGCTATCTGATGCACGCCGTGCCGCCCAACCAGGGCGAGCGCCGCATCACGATGTCGTTCAACGCCATCCCGAGCGGACTCGACTCGTGGGGCTACTCGGTGAAGTTCGGCAGCTGAAGGCGGCGCCGTTTGTCGTCGAGCTGAACGAAGTTTGGCGAACGGGTCGGCGCGCGGCTCGTCGGCGCGTTGCGAATCCGCCGTTCTCGCCGTTGAAGTTGTCGTCGGTCCGAGCTCAGTCGCTCAGTCGCCCTCTTCGCGGGCCGCCGCGGGCGGCTCCACGACGACGGCGCCGTGCTCGCGCCGTGCCGGGGCTGGCCGCGGCGGCACCGACTCCGCGCTCACTTGCAGGTTCGATGCCGAAACCGCAGGCACCATCGACCTGCCTGCCGAGTCCCTGACCACGACGTCGGTGATCAGCACCGTCGTCATACCCGTCGTGATGGCCTGGAATTGCACGCTGCCCACGCTGCCGCCCGCCACGCCTGCGCGCCCGCCCGACACGGCGCTGCGAATCTGCACGCGGTCTTCGGCGGCCGAGATCTCGGCGCTGAATCGCGGGTTGACGCCCACGGCGACAGCCCAGTCGCCCTGCGCGCCGGCGCGCACCTGTAGCACATTGGGATCGAACTGGACCGTGAAGCCGATCTCGCCGAAGCCGGCGTTCGGGCCGACGCTGACGACCAAGTCGTTGAGCTCGCCGACAAGCACCTTCTGCGGCGCCGTGACCGTGACCGGAACGGCGAAGCTGGTCGTTGCCGAGGGCAGCGCCGGCAACGGCACCGGCGGCGCCGCGGTCGGTGTCGCGGGCGTCGCTTGCATCGGCGGGTCGAGGGAAGCGGGCGAGGCGGCCGACGCAAGGGACGCCGGGACGTCCGCGTTGCCGCTGGTCACGGCGGCCGCCTTCTCGTCCGGCGAAAACGCGATCCAAAGCGCCAGCGCTGCGGCCAGCCCGACACTGCTCATCACGAGCGCGGAATGTCGAATCACACCTCGGTCACGCGTCACTGCGGGTCGAAACGAAAAGGGGCGCTCGCCTCGAAGGCGCGCGCCCCGTTGGAATGCCCTGGCTCGAACCTTCGGCCAGGATGCCCCGTGCCCTAGATGACCTGCGCCGCAGGCCAGCCGCCGGCCAGTGCCCGCGCCCGTATGAAGTCGGAGTTCACCTTGAACTCGGCGAGCATCATCGCCGGCGTGACGACACCCGTCGAAATGGGCGCTTGGTCCGCAAAGGCCGCGTTGTTGAGACTGACGCTGCTGCCATTCGTGCCAGTGATGGAGTATTCGAGCTGCGATTCGGAGAAGCCGCTGTATCCCCCGAGCAGCAGCAGGTTGTAGAAGGTGGCCCAGTTGATAACGCCCCCGCCAAGGCCGGTCGCACCGGGGGGTCGAATGTTCGAGATGCTCAGCGCGCCGGTGGTGGCGTTGACGGTCGCGACCAGATCTTCGACGCACACGTTGCCGATATACGGCATCCAGCGACGCAGCAGGATCTGCCAGCCACCCGGCGCAGCCGGCGCCACGTGGTCCATCGCGAAATTGATGCCGATCAGGCTGGGCGAGATGCCCTGCATCGAATAGGCATAGGGCTCCACCATCGTGCCGATATTGCCGCCGTGCGTATGGGCCACGCCCTGCATGGGCCCGTACTGGGCATTGATCGCCGCCAGGCGGCGATGACTCAATCGGACCTGGTCGAGCTGCGCCGTCATCGTCGCGCCAAAAGTATTCGCCGGGAAGCTGGGAACCGTATTGCCGGCATTGTTGTAGCGGTACTTCGTGATGCCGTTGGCGCCGGCGACCGACAGGATCTCGTTCACGAACTGGCTCGTGATCCATGTCGTGTCAGCGCCGTTGGAGGGCGGCCCGAAATTCGTGCCGATCATGGTGCAGACCGCGCCGGTACTGCGAATTCCCTGCAGCATCAGCGGCAGGTTCGTGGCGACCTGCGCGGGTGCCACGTGGCCGCCGTCGCGCACGGTGAGATCGACCGCCGAATACCCGCCAGCCAGGATGGCTTCCCCGATCGCGACGCCCGTGCCATACGGGTCGGAAGCGGTCTGGGCGGCGGTTCTCACCCATTGCACGTGGCGCGACCAGATCGACGGCATGAGGACTTGCGTGGGAGCGGCCTGCGCCGAAGCCGTGGTGGGGAAGATCACTTCCTTGGCGGTGAGTGCGGTGGCCGCTGCGGCTGCAGCCGAAAGAAAGCTACGTCGTTCCATCTTGTCTCCTGTAGGGGTTTGTTTCTTGCGGTCTAGCTGCGTGCACCGCGCCGGCGCCGCGTCATGTTTGCGACCGCCAGCAGGCCGCCGATCATCAGCGCGTAAGTCGAGGGCTCGGGCACCGCCGCAACTCCGATGCTGGCCGCTTGCAGCAGCAGGGCCGAATCGCCGGAAGAGTCGAGCGTGTCGGCGATGCCGAGCTGCAGGGTGTTCACGGTGCCCGAATTGACCGGGACCGCCAGCGTGAATCTCGTCGTGAATCCGTCGACCTCGCTGTCGATGGTGCCGAAGAAAGGCGCGTTGTCGCGGAACAGGCCGCAGTTCTGCCCGCCTCCGGGCGCAGCCCCCGACGTCGGGCCGCCGCAGTTGACGCTGGAGGCGGAAATCGGCGTCGACGTCCCCGGCACGAGCGCGTAGTTGACGCCGTTCACGAAGATGCCGAAGACATCGGTCGGGAAACCCGAATTCACGACGTCGTTGTAGTCCTCGGAGCCGAACACGAAGCTCAGGCGCAGGAACGAGCCCTGAGGAATGAACTGAAACGCGAGGATCGACGCGTTCGCGCTTCCGGAGGCGCCGGCGAGGCTCGCGAAGAGCGAATTGCCGGGGCTGTTGTTGGTCGTCAGCGAATTGCCGACGCCGGCAGTGAAGGTGCCGGACTTGTTGGCGTCGTCGCCGGCGAACGCCGCGCTGCTGCCGATGAACCGGGCGTCACCGGAGGTGAGCACGACGCCGGTGTCGATGCCGACGCCGGTGGCGCCGGTGCCGCCGTTGGTGAACGTTCCCGAGGCGGTCGGCGCGCCGACGTAGGACGCGGAGCCTGCAACCACGCTGATGCCGCTCGCCGGCGCCAGAAGCGCGTTGACCAGGGCGGTCGCCGAAGCGACCGAGCCGTCGACCAGGGTCGTCACCGTCGGCGCTGCGACGGCAGCGATCGGGCTCGCCAGCAAAGCGGCAAGAACCATGGCGGGTGCTTGCCGCGGTAAAGAAGACTTCATGCCTGACTCCAGTTGACGTTGGAAGGCCCTCGGCGTTGCTCCGCCTCGGGGCTTCGACATGCTTTCATGGGAGGACCTCTTCGCTCTGCGCACAAACCCGAAGTTACCCCTTCGGGAGTGACGGACAAGAAACGTCGGGGTTCGGGCTCTCCGTTCAGGGTGCAAGCGGAGGGTCGAAACCACCCGCCCGACCTCGTTCAGGATCGGTCGCAATGACGGTAGCCGCGGGGTCCCAAAGTTGAAAGCGCAATGCATTTTTCTCGAGCGTGCGCTTGCTGGGGAAGGGTCGTCGGATGCCCCGCGAATCGGGGGGTCACCTGTGTTTTGCTACTCTTCAATGGCTCCGCGCACGTCGCCGCTCCGCGATGAAGGGATTCGATACTTCCAGCCTCTGGCGAGTCAGCGCCTTCAACAAAGCCCGCAGGGAAGGCCAGCTCGACGTCGGCCTCGGCGGCGACCGCGCGACGCTCCTGCCGACCACGCTCCTTGCGGACCTGCGCCGGCTGCACAGCGATGGCACCGACGGCGACGTGCTCGAGGTGATCGCGGCGTGCCTGCGCAACCACGAGTCGGCCCTCCTGTACCTGCAGCTCGGCCCGTATGTCTGGCCGGTGACGCTGCTGCCGCGTGAGGGCCTGTATCACTCGCCCCGCGATGCGCTCGCCGAGGGGTCGGCGCTCTCCGGGCTGCGCGTGCTGGGAATCGAGCCGCCGGGCGTGCGGGCGCCGGGCGACGCGATGCACGACCGGATCGCAAGCGCGGACCGGTATCGGCCGATCCAGGGCTTCCTCTGGACCGTCGCGATCAACGGGCCGAGGCGAACCCTGCTCGACGAGATCGGCGGCCGGGTCGCCTATCGCCTGCTCGCGTCCAACAAGCGCGAGCTGCCGCCGACGCGGGGCGCGATCTCGTCGGCGGTGCTTCGGCTCCAGCGCGAGGCCGCGCCCCTGCGCGAGATCGGCTCGTGGCCCGGGATGAGCATAGAGCGCGCCAGCCGCCTCCTCAACGCGCTCTACCTCAACGGTGCGCTGCTCGTCTCGCGCAGTCACCCGGCCGCGAGAGACGCGCCGATCTGGAGCCGCTTCTTCGGCCGACGCCGCTAGTGGGGAACCGCGCCTGCTTCGCCTGGTCGATGCGCTCCCGGCCGCTTGCCGGTGCCAAGCCGCGTTCGTGCCGCGCCGATCACTGCACGACCTTGTCGGCCCGATCCAGCACCGACTGCGGAACGGCCACGCCGATCCGGCTCGCCGTCTTGAGGTTGACCACCAGTTCGAACTTCGTCGGCTGCTGGATCGGCAGCTCGGCGGGCCGGGCGCCTTTCAGGATCCGGTCGACATAGCGCGCGCCGTCGCTGCCCTCGGTCTGGTAGCCCGGCCCGTACGCCATCAGGCAGCCGTTTTCCGCGTAGTCGCTGCGTGCGCAGATCGAGGGCAGGCCGCTCGCGATGGCCAGCTCGGCGATCAGCTTCTGATTCGAGTTCGAGACCGGATTCAGCGTCACCCACACGGCGTGGCTGCGCGCCTTGGCGGCGCTCTTGAACGCGGCGACGTACTCCTCGACGCTGCTGACCGGCATCGAATGGAGCTGCAGACGCAGCTTCTCCGCAGGCTCCTGGCTCGCCTCCCACTGCGGAATCGAGCCCGGCGCCTTGGGATCCCACAGCACGGCGACGCGGTCGACCTTCGGCAGCATCTCCTTGAGGAGCTCGAGCCGCTTGCCGGCGAGGACGGCGGCAACGTTGGTGACGCCGGTGGCATTGCCACCGGGCCGCGCGAGGCTCTCCGCCAGGCCGGTCGCGATCGGATCGGTCACGCCCATGAAGACGATCGGCACCGTCGACGTCGTCTTCTTCGCCGCCACGGCGGCGTTGGACGTGACGGCGACGAGGACGTCGACGTTCATGCGCAGGAGCTCGGCCGCCTCGTCGGGTAGTCGCTGCAGGTCGAGGCTTTCGTGGCGGTAGTCGATCTGGATGTTCTGTCCCTCGACGTAGCCGAGCTCGCGCAGGCCCTGGCGAAACGCCGCGAGCCGTGGCGCGTCGGCGGTCGCCGACACGGCGGCGAGGTAGCCGATCCGCGCCACCTTCTTCGCCGGCTGAGCGCCGCCCGGCAGCGCGGCCGCCCACAGCAGCGCGCACAGGAGATATCGGCAGGCGGTCGCGGTCATCGGGCTTCCTTGTCCGGCGCCAGTGTCGGAATTGCTTGTATCGGCCGTGTATCGCACGCGCGGTCGTGCGTATTCGTTTTGTATCGGCTCGCGCCGCGATGGCCGCTGCGATCTTGGTCCACACCCTGACCGCCTTCGCGTC
>Ga0070671_100002560_pt1 | contig 14090 bp, 11 predicted proteins | sample KBSS73metaG_FD_65341 | JGI IMG/M metagenome (GOLD analysis project Ga0070671, IMG submission 65341) | Switchgrass rhizosphere microbial communities from Kellogg Biological Station, Michigan, USA - KBS S7-3 metaG | ecosystem: Host-associated > Plants > Roots > Rhizosphere > Soil ...
AGCTTCATCGGCACTGACAATCACGATCCAGTAGGGCATAGCTGAACCCTGCACACCAGTATGTATTTAACTTCAACGCTGTGGGGGTGTAACTCTGGAAATGGGAAGTGTGCCTGCACACAAACCCAACCTTCTTTCCGGAAGAAACAGAATCTTCGGTCGGTCGCGTCCGGTCTCAAAAAGACCCGAAAGAATTTTGAGAGATTTCCAACTAGGGAGAGTTCTAAATCGTCCAGTAGGGCCGACGACTTCCATACTCATTTGTTGAGCCAGGGTTCTTATAAGTCCTTTGCTGCCCGAAGGAACTTTGTTCAGTCGAACATCAACAGCGCACTCTGACCTGTTGCAAGAAAAATATGGCCTTCTCTCCGGTTTTAAAGGACATCAGGTTGGCTGCGTTCGAAGTCGAAAGCTCATTATCTGGCGATATCGACGAAGATCCGCTCCGCCTTTTACTGCATTCCCAGATCAGCAAGTTGCTTGGGATTCACTTCATCGACAGCCAGCACATTATGGCAAGTAGAGCAGTCGTTGCCAATGCTCTTTCCATCTTTCGTATTGTGGCTTCCATCGTGACAGCGGAAGCAGCCGGGATAGTCGTTATGTCCGGAGTTATTCGGATGCGTGCCCCAGGTCATCTTCATGAACGGAAACACATTTTCACTATAGATCGTGCTCAGCACTGTACCAGCTTCATCAATCTGAGGTTTCTTTTGGCTCCAGGCATCCGGATATTGAGAGCGATAGAAGCTCTCCAGGCCAGCCTTAATCTTGGCCTCCGCATCTCCTTGCGAAGTATAGTCGGCCTTGATCAAGGCAAGGCCTTCTTTGTGCAGGAAAGGCAAAGAAGCACTGAGCCGTCCGCTGGCCATCGCTTTGTTTAGGGCCTTCACGGGTGTATCAAAGGAATGAGCAGCCCTGTTATGGCAGTCGATGCAATTCATTAAATGTTTTTGGCCACCCTCGGGAACTTTTGTGTCCGCAGACACAAATTCCCGCACAGAACCGTCATCATTTGTGGTGGCTACCCAAGGAATCGTCTGATTTTCATTGTCGGTGGAAATGAATTCTATATGACCGAGATGCGCGCCATGGATTCCGCTGAGTCGGCCAGCCATGTTCTTGCCTCCCACATGTACCAGGACGAGGGAATGTGTGACGGAGTTGTTTTCATCATCGCCAAATGAAGTCTTCACAACCAGCTTGTCGCCGACGAATTTCTCTGGATTGTGGCAGTGGATACAGGTGCTGTTCGCGGCAGGCACTTTGCCATCAGCCCTGATGGGGCGCGAATAGTCGCCCAACACGACATGCACAAGTTGCCTGGTGCCATTTAGCTTTGCACTTATATATCCCGACATCCCTGATGCTATATGGCATTCGGTACATGCCACGTGCGCATGCGAGGATACATGATAAGCCGTCCACTCCGGTGCCATGACGTGACAGGACTGACCACAGAACGACGGCTTATCCATTGTTGCGACACCGCGATAGCTTGCCGTACCGACAATGACAAAGTTGATCGCTGTCGCCAAAAGAACAAGGCCCAGGGTACGACGAAAAACCGGACTGCGAAGATCAACTGCGGGGTATTCCGTCGGAAGCTGCCCCTTCGCCCTTAGAGTTCGCTTCTTCCACCAGATACCGAGCGGAATGAGGCATAGTCCCAGGACAAAAAGGGCAGGCAGGCAGAGGTCGAAGATAATGCCTACATATGGATTTGCAGATCCGCCGTGGCCAAATACGGCGACAACCCAGAAGCCGATCAGAGTCAGTGCAGACGCAGTCGTAAGCCCGATTCCGACAAGACTGATCGGGTTATGTGCAAGAAAAACGAGTGGCCTTATTCGCCTCTCGCCGAATTCTCCATATCTAGCCATCGCTCAGAGTCTCATCCGTTTATTTTTTCTGCAGAGTACGGATGTGTGCGACGACGTCAGTGATCTGCGCATCAGTGAGCTTGCCGGTGTAAGCAGGCATCTTGCCCTTGCCATTCTTGGTGATGGCGACAAGATCTGCGTCAGACTTACTTACGATATCGGGTGAACTGAAGGGCACAACCTTTGTGGACTTGCCGGCTGGAGTGTTCCCGCTCCCGTCCGCCGCATGGCACATCTGACACTTGGATTTGTAGGTATCTGCACCCGACCCCTGAGCCAGGCACATTGTGCTGGCAGCGAGCAAGCTGATAACGCAAAGGCGAACGGATTGTCTCAACATGTTTCAGGTTCCTCCTCTTTGAATGACGTTGAATCATACTCCAACAGCAAAAGAGCTAGAAAGCATAGCGCACTGCCAATGTAATGATATTTCCGTGAAAGTTTCGTGGCAGTGTGGGGCCAATTGGCAAACCTTCGCCGTAGCCGTAAAAGTTGTAGTCCGCCTTCCACGTCCACTGCTGCTCAAGATCCCATGCCACCCCTGCGTATGGCGACTGAAAGTATGACTGCAGGGAGCCATTCACCTGGCGGACATTCATAAAAGTTGTCGCGCCATTGACGGCGCTGATCCGATAGCCAGCATTCACGTGGAAGCGCTTCAATGGCGAGGACACAACTCCAAAAGATCCATACTGGGTCGGCTGATTGTAATAACCGTCACTCTTATACGGTGTACCGGCGCTGACACAGATTGGGGGTGCCGTTCCTGCTGTAGGTGGAGGCGGAGTGGAGGCGTAGCACAAGAGCGTCGTGGAGTAGATATCGCTATAGCCATAACTCATATCGAGTGACCACTTCTCGCCGGGCGCGATCGATGTCCCGAACGAAAAACTGCGATTGTGATCGAGGTGATTCACATTTGTTACGTTGTTGCGACTCTCCATGATGTTGGCACTGCCAGAAAATGAGAGCCAGGGCCGCGGCTGGTAAGTGGCACGAACCCGGTAGTGTTGAAGTTGGCGCGGACTGATACGCGTGAACGCATTATCCGCATACATGCCATCGAAATTGAGATTGATACGCAACTGCGGAGTAGGACGGAGGGCAGCACCGAAGAGTCCCCAGTTTTCGTGGATCGGAACAACATCTGTAAGCTGCGTAATTGTGCGGCTGCGATAACGGTAGCCGATAGAGAGACGTGCACGAGCAGTGACATCCCATGCACTAGTAATCGTGTTGGCATTGGTCTTCTGGTTGAGTATCTGGTAATCCGTCGTTGTCCCAGAAGTTGGATTGCCGGGGGGCACCAGCATTGAGCTTCCGGTGTAGTCCGTTTCAGTGAAGACATTCGTGCCGGATTGACGGTAGTACCAGTAGTCATAAACATCAGAGACAGAGAGCTTGGGAGTGACCTGCCAGGTCACTCCGAAATCTCCGTTAACATTGACGCGCTGAGCCTTAGAAGAGCCCGTTGTAATGGACTGGCGCATTGACGAGCGCGAACTGAAACCATTGAAGAGTTCGTAAAAGTTCTTGCCGTTACTCGTCGTATCGTTGTAGAGGAGACGGCCATTCATGGTCAGCCTGGACATCGACGAGGTCTGAAAACGAAACTGCTCTGTTGGGAAAAGTGTACGAATTGGTTCATAACGTTGATACGCGAGATACGCGTTGCAGTTAGGATTCACCGTTCCATTGCTGTTGAACGGTGAGGAGCAAGGAGTCCCCCAAACGGAGGATAGATTGACCCCCAGGCTCACGGGTGTCCCGTTCGAGAGCAGATAATTCAGCCCCGCAAGCTGCCAGTTCGTATCACCTTTGTAGTAAGTGATGAATTGGTCATAGCTGAAGGTCGTTCGGGGTACCGGCTTCCAATCGACTCCAGCGGTCCACGTATCAGTAGAGTTGCGCCAGTTCTGAAGCAGCAGAGCGTCCGTTCCTACGTGAACCGAACTGTACGAGGGGCCTTGGTTAATGTTGTGGTTGTAGCCGAACCGAGCGCTCAAACGCGATAGAGGAGCCAATGTCAGGTTGAGATCCGTCACGCGGCGTACCGTGTTGAATAGATGCGGCGAGGAGAGAGCAGGAACGAAGGGATTCGAGTTGGGCGGGATCAGCGGATTGGCCAGAAGGTTGTAATCAAAGTATTGACGGTTCCGCCGGAAGCTTCCGCGAAAGTCGTAGAGGCGCCCTTTCGAAATATTGAGAACGGTCACGTTGATAGGATCGCCGCCATAACCAAAGCTGCTCGTCGAAAGATTATCGAAGAACTTGGCGCCCGAAGGATCCTTGGCACGCATCGTGAGCGACTGACTGAGGATGCGGGGTCCGGAGTGAATGTTCACCAGCGTGTTGTACATTGGGCCGCTGCCGGATTGTTCTACGATGTGCCCTCCGAGCTCAAGGGATTGATGGGTAACGTATCCGCCGATAACCTTTTCTTCCGATGCTGGCGCCGGTGCCTGTGGTGGTGCCTGCGGCGGTGCTTGTTGAGCGCGTGCCATGGTGCCGACCGCAACAGCGAGTCCTATAGCAGCCATTGCTCGGAGGCCGGTCCGAGAGATATCGGAACGGAGCCCGGATAAACCTGACAGGAGCGAGAAGGCGCTTGTCATGCTCGGCCACCTTAGTGGAAAAATGCAGCATTACTGTTTGAGCCGTGGATCTGCGTATGGCAAACCGTGCAAGCCTGGTACTGGTTTGCCATGTTGTGAAATGAAGGAGTGCCCGGTGCAGTAAAACTCTCATTGAGAGCAGAATGGCACTGCAGGCACAGTGTGTTTACGTTGCTGCGATTCAGCAGACGCGCATTCGGTGAACCGTGCGGGAAATGACATGATGTACATCCCTCGGTCTTAACCGGAGGATGCTCATAGACGAACGGACCGGCGGTCTCGGTATGGCATTTCACGCAGACCGCGTCGCCGGCAACGCTGCTACGCAATTGCTTTTGCTTGAATGTTCCGTGTGGATTGTGACAATCGCTGCAGCTGACCAGTCCCTCGTCCACCTTGTGATGAAAGGGTTGCGCAAAGGCTGGCTTTATGTCGGTGTGGCAGGTGTAACAGAGTTTTGGTTGCGAAACCTTGAGCAACTTCTCTTCACTCTTGAACGCATGGACGCTGTGGCAACTTGCACACCCCACGTTCGCTTCCCCATGGGTGGAGCGCTCAAAATTTGGATGTGCTCCACCATGGCAGGCAAGACACTTCTGGTCCACAACCTTTGGTGCAGCCTTGCTGAACTGGAAGATCTTCGTTACATCGCCACCTGATTCCACATGTTCCTTGCCGGCTCCGTGGCAGGCTTCACAGGTCACGCCCTTACCCTCATGCGCCAGCGAGAGTTTCCAATGAGGGTTGTCGGCGAACTTCTTTACGGCCTCGGCGTGGCATGTTTCACAAACCTCCGAACCCACGTAATCGTCAGTACTGGCAGCAGAGGCTTTTTGGTGCGATCCAGCCTGCTGTTTATCGTCGACAGCACCGCTCACACGGCTGAATCTCCACACTCCACTAAGCAGAGTAAGGAGCGTAACGAGCGTCGCACTCAAAAGCAGCCTTCTCATCCGTCTCTCCAAAACCGCGGTCAGGCGACCTGGGGGTAGTGGCTTCTGCGACAAGGGCCCTTAATCTTGACTCGTATTTCAGGAGGCTTGGGCGCGCGTTACATGCACATCGCCCGTACCATCCTAGCCGTTCTGCCTCTTCATTGTTGTATTGAAGGGCAGGCAGTTAGCGACATCTTGTTGTGTGCTTTTTATCACATGTAGATGAATCCGTCTTCCTAGGGATTTCCCTCATTGTTTTTGTCGGTTGCTCGGCATACGTTCGACCGGCAACGAGAGGTGTGAAGTTTCTAGTTATTGGATTTGTTGGCGAAACCTCGCGTGCTCCAAACGGGCAACTCGGAAGGGGAGTTGATACATGGGAGAGCTATTGAAGGTAATTTCCGATTCAGGAAGCGCGTGTGGGGGCTGCAAAACATCAGGATGTGGGACCTGTGGACCAGCTCCAAGCGCGAGCGCGGCGCCGGTAAGTTTCAGCCGGAGAGACTTTGGGCTCTCTGCTTTGGCTGTATCGGCGGGAGCTCTTCTAGCCGGATGCTCGAAATCGCAATCGACGGAACAGGCCTCACAACCAACTTCGGCGCCAGCGCCCGCGGCACGGTCCACTAATCTTTCGCCCGATCTCGAAGTGGTCAAAGAATCTAAAGGGCCAGTAATGACGACCCTCGAGGAGTTCTACAAGATTGGCCCCGGGCCCTCGAGCTCTCACACCATGGGCCCGATGAGGATTACATACGACTTCTTTCAGCGAGTCACTAAGCTTCCTGAGGATCAGCTACAGCGAGCCACGGCGGTCAAGGTCCATTTGTATGGCAGTCTAAGCGCGACCGGTAAGGGACATGGCACAGATAGAGCGTCGCTGGCCGGTCTGCTCGGCAAAGCTCCGGCGACATGCCCGCCCCAATTTCTCGATGGGCTTGCATCGAACCCTAATGAGGTGCACAAAGTTACGATCGGTCCCACGACCCTCAACCTCACACTGAACGATGTTATCTTCGACGCGACTAAAGGCGATTTCCCTCATCCGAACACGATGAAGGCGGTGCTCCTTGCGGGCAACGAGACACTGTATGAGCTCGAATACTATTCGGTGGGCGGCGGCTTCATCGAGTGGAAGGGCTACAAGCCTCCGCAAAAAGGACAGCCCAAATACCCCTATCAGAATGCACGGGATTTCCAGAAGTATCTCATCGACGACAAAATCCCCTTATCGAAACTGTTACTTGAAAACGAGATGGCCATCTCCGGAAAAAGCGAGAAGGATATCTGGGAGTTTATCGACCAGGTGTCCGAGGTCATGGTGCGTGGCGTTGACACTGGGTTGGTTACAGACAGCGTTCTTCCAGGGCCCATCCAGCTGCACAGCAAGGCTGCTGCGTTGAACCACAGCCTCAAGAACACCAATAAAGGACCAGCTGGCCGCGCGGTTACTCAGGTGGCTGCTTACGGATTTGCCATGGGAGAGGAAAATGCTCGCGGCCATATTATTGTCACGGCGCCAACCGCAGGTTCGGCAGGAATCATACCCGCGGTCCTCAAGTCACTCAACGACCTCAAATTGCCGCAGCAAAAGATTCGAGACGGATTTCTGGCGGCGGCAGCAATTGGCTATCTCTGCAAACACAACGCGACCCTTTCCGGCGCCGAAGGCGGCTGTCAGGCAGAAGTTGGCGTGGGTTCTTCGATGGGCGCCGCAATGATCGCAGAAGCGATGGGCTCGAGCCCCAAGGTCGTTTCGAACGCTGCTGAGTCTTCTCTTGAACATCACCTTGGTATGACGTGCGATCCGGTCGCGGGATACGTCCAGATACCGTGTATAGAGCGTTGTGCTTACGGAGCGGTCAAGGCATGGACCGGTTACTCCATCGCAAGCGGAGAAGTGGCGTCGGAACGTCGCGTTGATCTCGATACAACGATCAAAGCAATGGCCCTGACTGCCAAAGAAATGAATTCGAAATACAAAGAGACTTCGGAAGGCGGATTAGCGGTGTCGGTCGTGCTCTGTTAGAGAGAAGCAAAAATCAGCAACGAACATTAGCCTCGGTTACACGGACGTATATGTCGGAAGCAAAAGCACAGCCAGACAGCGGGCCGCAGACTGGGAAGAATCTCGGAATGGCTGTCGTTGCATGGTTATTGACTGCGATCTATTACTTCTACCAGTACTCGCTTCGGTCGGCTCCCTCTGTGATGATGCCGCAGCTGTCGGAAGCTTTCGGGGTCAGCACGCTTGGCGTTGCGTCGATCGTAGGTCTCTTCTACTACGGGTATTCGCCGTTCAGCCTGATTGCTGGCGCTGCGATGGACCAACTAGGGCCACGCAGAGTTATTCCTGTTGCTGCAACTGTGGTTGGTGTCGGGGCACTCTTGTTCGCTACTGGACGCAGTAATGTCGCGAGTGTAGGCAGAGTGCTCCAGGGAGCCGGGGGCGTCTTTGCCCTCGTGGGGGCGATCTACATTGCCACCAAATATTTTCCAGCTTCTAGGGCCGCCACACTAGTCGGCGCTACGCAGATGTTCGGAATGGCCGGCGGATCGGCTGGGCAGTTTGTTGTTGGACCAATGATCGGTGGGGGGCTTCCGTGGAATCGTTTCTGGATCGGCATGGGCGTTGCCGGCCTGGGGATGGGTGTCCTTCTCTTCGTGTTCCTGCCAAAGGAAAAACAGGAAAAGAGGCCTGACAATTGGTTGAGCAGCACGCTGGGATCTTTTCGGGTTGTGTTCAGCAATCCGCAGTCGATCCTGTGCGGTTTGATCGCAGGACTGCTTTTTATTCCGACCACGATCTTCGATATGGTCTGGGGGGTACGTTACCTCCAGGAGGCGCATGGCCTTGACTATGCAACGGCGGTCTTGCGCTCATCTTCGGTTCCATTTGGCTGGATCATCGGTTGCCCACTCCTGGGTTTCATCTCCGACCGTCTCGGGCGGCGAAAGCCGGTGATCCTGGGAGGCGCGATCGCGCTCCTGGCGTGCGTGGCTTGGATACTCTTCGGAATCACAGGAGTCTTCCCTCCCCACATAGTTGGTCTGGTGACCGGAGTGGCGTCGGGCGCAGCCATGCTGCCTTACGCAGTAATCAAGGAAGCTAATCCTCCTCAATTCGGTGGGACGGCCACGGGAGTGGTCAATTTTCTGAACTTTACATTCAGCGCTCTGCTTGGCCCTGTGTTTGGGTGGCTTCTTCAGCACGTGTCTGGTGGATCCGGGTCAATGGAAAAGGGGCATTATCAGTCAGCTTTCACGCCGTTGCTGCTCGGGATTGCCATTGCAATCGTCCTCTCGTTTTTCTTGAGGGAAACCGGCCCCGCAACTCGCGTGTCATCTTCTCGAACAGCGCAGGAGGTACAAGGGTGACCCGAAAAACCGGAACTGGAAAATATGAACAGATGCTGGAGACGTGCAAGAACATGAAGCCGATTCCAACCGCGGTGGCACATCCGTGTGAGCAGTCGGCATTGGCTGGTGCAATCGAAGCGGCGAAGCGGGGAATCATCGTTCCCATCTTGGTCGGGCCTCGCGACAAGATAGCAGCCACGGCCAAATCCGCGGGGATCGACCTCAGCGACTATCAAATAGTAGACACTCCGCACAGCAATGCATCCGCGGCAAAGGCGGTCGAATTGGTCCGTACGGCGCAGGCTGAACTTCTGATGAAGGGCAGCCTGCACACTGACGAACTGATGGCGGCAGTCGTGTCACGCGAAGGAGGGCTGCGGACTGGTCGCCGGATCAGTCATGTCTTCGTGATGGATGTTCCGACCTACCACAAGGTCCTGATCGTTACTGACGGCGCGATCAATATTTCCCCTACATTGGAAGATAAGGCGGACATTTGCCAGAACGCCATAGACCTCGCGATCTCGCTAGGTATGAAAAAGCCTAAGGTCGCAATCCTGGCTGCTGTCGAAACGGTGACTTCGAAGATGCCGGCCACGATCGACGCGGCAGCTCTTTGCAAGATGGCCGATCGCAAACAGATCACAGGCGCTCTTCTGGAAGGCCCACTGGCATTTGACAACGCGATCAGCAGGGACGCTGCTCTCACGAAGGGCATTCAATCTGATGTCACTGGTGATCCTGACATCCTTCTAGCGCCCGATCTTGAAGCGGGAAATATTCTCGCCAAGCAACTCAGCTTCCTGACGAACGCCGACAGTGCAGGGTTGGTCCTTGGCGCGAGAGTGCCGATCATCCTGACCAGTCGGGCCGATAGCGTGCGGTCGCGAATTGCGAGCTGCGCTGTTGCGATGCTTGCCGCGCATGCCCGCCGAACGAAACCTAGGAGTTAGGTATGGACGGTTACACACTTGTGCTGAACGCTGGGTCGTCGAGTCTGAAGTTTTGCGTCTACCGGAGAGGCGATGAGAAAGACTGGCAGGTCGCGGGGCGCGGCCAGATTGAGGGCATCGGGACTTCGCCACGACTCTCCGCAAAGGATGCTCAGGGTGCAGTTCTCGCGAATAACAGCTTGGATGCCTCAGTTGCTGATGGGCATGCCGCCATCGATGCACTTGCGTCCTGGCTAAGGTCAAAGTGGCAGGGCGCGCGGGTACTGGGCGTTGGACATCGGGTTGTTCACGGCGGCGTCCGATACGGACAACCGGTGGTGATGACGGGGTCGATACTTTCTGATCTGCACGAACTTATCCCGCTCGCCCCGTTGCACCAGCCGTATAACCTCGCCGCCATAGATGGCGTCTTCGAGCGCCTACCTGATGTGCCGCAGGTCGCCTGCTTTGATACGGGCTTTCACTCTGGGCATTCTCCGGTGGCGGAACTCATCCCATTGCCAAGAAGCATTTGTGACCCGGGCCTGCGGCGATATGGATTTCACGGCCTTTCCTATGAGTACATTGCTTCCGTCTTGCCTGACGTCGCCCCCGGGATTGCCAAAGGCAGGGTCATCGTTGCGCATCTAGGAAGCGGCGCGAGTATGTGCGCCTTGAAGGGTGGGAAGAGCGTTGACAGTAGTTTTGGCTTCACGGCGCTGGACGGGCTCTGTATGGGAACGAGGCCGGGCTCGCTTGATCCGGGGGTCGTCTTATACCTCTTTCAAAACCTTGGGCGCACCGCAAAAGAGGTAGAGACGATGCTTTACAAAGAATCAGGTTTGCTTGCGATATCTGGTATCAGCAACGACATGCGCGATCTGCTCGGCAGAAGCGAGCCCGAAGCCCAGCTGGCAGTCGATTACTTCGTTTATCGTGCGGCGAAAGAGATCGGCGCCTTGACGGCAGTGCTGGGCGGCATTGATGCGCTCGTATTTACGGCGGGTATTGGAGAAAACTCGCCGGAGATCCGCCGCCGAATCTGCGAGGCTTCTTCATGGTTAGGCGTCGATTTAGATAGCCAGGCGAACGACAGCGGGGCGTCGCGGATCTCGACTGCGCAAAGCAAAGTCTCAGCGTGGGTGGTTCGGACGAACGAGGAACTCATGATCGCGCGCCATACCTGGTCGCTACTTGGATTGATGCAGCCCGTTTCTTGACGGACAGAAGCAGGGGGGAACTACAAATGACGATTGCCGCCTCACAGCAGATTGCGCCAAAAACAGCTACTTCTCCATGGCGCGGATTCAAGACGGGTCTCTGGCAAAAGGAGATCAACGTTCGCGATTTCATCCAGCAGAATTACGAGCCACACGAGGGCGACAATTCCTTCCTTGCGCCTGCGACGGAGCGAACCAAAAAGCTTTGGAATCGGCTGAACGAGTTATTTGTTGAAGAGCGCAAGAAGGGCGTGCTCGACATCTCCCAAATTCCAAGTTCGATCACATCGCACGGTCCCGGGTACATCGATCGAGAAAATGAGGTGATTGTTGGCCTTCAGACCGAAGCGCCATTAAAGCGGGCAATCATGCCGAATGGCGGCCTTCGGATGGTTCTGAGTTCCCTCAAAGCCTATGGATACGAGCCCGATCCCTACGTTGTCGAGACTTTTTCGAAGTACCGCAAGACACACAACGAAGGAGTCTTCGATGCGTACACTTCGGACGTGAGATGCTGTCGCAGCTCTCATATCCTAACCGGTCTGCCCGACGCGTACGGGCGCGGTCGAATCATCGGTGACTACCGCCGGGTGGCTCTATATGGGGTTTCCCGCCTCGTCAAGGAAAAGCAGGAAGAGAAACGCAGCCTCGATTCGGCAATGTCGACCGACAGTGTCATTCGCGACCGCGAGGAACTCAGCGAACAGATTCGCTCCCTCAACGAACTGAAGCAGATGGCGTCAAGTTATGGCTTCAACATCTCGGAGCCCGCCTCCAATGCGCGAGAGGCCGTGCAGTGGTTGTATTTCGCTTACCTTGCTGCAGTGAAGGAACAAAACGGAGCCGCAATGTCGCTTGGCCGCACGTCGACGTTCCTTGATATCTATTTCGAGCGGGACCTCGAAGCAGGAAAGCTCAGCGAGCAACAGGCGCAGGAGATCATTGATGACTTCGTCATCAAACTGCGAATTGTTCGATTTCTACGCACTCCTGAATACGACGATCTCTTCGCAGGCGATCCGACGTGGGTAACCGAGTCGATTGGCGGTATGGGGGATGATGGGCGGCCGCTCGTGGCCAAGACGAGCTTTCGATTTCTTCAGACGCTGTACAACCTCGGCCCGGCGCCAGAGCCGAATCTAACCATCTGGTACTCCCCACGGTTACCGGATGGGTTTCGAGATTTCGCTGCTAAAGTGGCAATCGACACCAGTTCAATTCAATTCGAGAGTGACGAAATCATGCGCCGTTCCATCGGAGACGATGGAGCAATCGCTTGCTGTGTGTCACCGATGCTCATGGGCAAACAGATGCAGTTTTTCGGCGCACGCGCCAACCTCGCGAAGTGCCTACTCTATGCCATCAACGGCGGGCGGGATGAACTTACGGGCGAACAGGTGGGGCCTATGCTTGGTGCCGTCGCCGGAGACTACCTTGGTTTCGACGACGTACTCGACAAGTACGAAACGATGATGGACTGGCTCGCCGGTGTCTACGTCAATGCTATGAACATCATCCACTATATGCACGACAAGTACGCTTATGAGCGACTTGAAATGGCGCTTCACGATTACGCCCCGCTGCGAACAATGGCCTTCGGGATGGCTGGCATGTCTGTAGTTGCCGATAGCCTCTCCGCTATACGCTACGCGAAGGTCAAGGCGATTCGAGACGAATCCGGGCTCGTCATCGACTACGAGGTTGAAGGCGAATTTCCTGTTTTCGGCAATAACGACAATCGTGTTGACCAGATGGCTTCCTGGGTCGTGAGCATGTTCATGAGCAAGCTCAGGAAGTATCCGACATATCGAAACGCAGTGCACACCCAGTCGATCCTGACCATTACTTCGAACGTGGTCTACGGTAAGAGTACCGGCAACACTCCCGATGGAAGGCGTCGCGGAGAGCCGTTCGCTCCGGGAGCGAATCCAATGCACGGGCGCGACAAGCACGGCATCCACGCTTCAGCGGCTTCAGTCGCTAAAATCCCGTACCGCGATGCTGCCGATGGGATTTCTCTCACCACCACGTTGCTCCCAGAAGGCCTCGGGAGAGTTGCGGAGGACCGGGTCACCAATCTGCGAAGCATGCTTGACGCATTCTTCAGCACTACGGGATATCACATGAACGTGAACGTGTTGAACCGTGACACGCTCTTGGACGCAATGGATCATCCGGAGAGGTACCCGCACCTGACCATCCGTGTCTCGGGATATGCCGTCAACTTTGTTCGTCTGACCCGTGAGCAACAAATGGATGTAATCAGCCGCACGTTTCACGGAAGGCAGGCAACGATATGAGTGGAAATCCGCAACTTGTCCCCTTGGAGGCGAAAAGTCCTTTTGAGCTGCGCGTCCATCTCGGCAAGGGGGTGTCCGACACGGACGTCCGGACAGCCCTTGCCACTGGAGACATGGGTTTTCTTCATTCGTTCACTACCGGATCAACGGTAGATGGGCCAGGGGTGCGCGTTGTTGGATGGACAACTGGTTGCCATTGGCGATGCCAGTACTGCCATAACCCGGACACCTGGACTCTGAGCAATGGCATCCCCGTAACGATAGATCGCGCAACTGAGGAACTGAGCAAGTACCGTCACGGGTTGAAGATTATGTCTGGAGGATTCACCTTGAGCGGCGGCGAACCTCTTATGCAAGATCGATTTGCCATTAAGTTGTTTACATCCGCTAAGAAGATGGGGATCCACACGGCACTGGACACCAACGGCTCCCTCGGCAGCCGCCTCAGCGATGGAGAGTTGGAGCAGATTGACCTAGTGATACTGGACATTAAGATGTGGGATCCACAGCGCCATCGCCAGCTTACGGGCATGGATAATGGCCCGGTTCTGGATTTCGCACGCCGGTTGGCCGAGCGGGGAAGGTCGATGTGGGTCAGATTGGTGTTGGTCCCGGGACTAACTGACGATGCCGAAAACGTAACACAGATTGCTAAATTCGCCGCGAGCCTGGGAAACGTGGAACGAGTGGACGTCCTACCGTTTCATCAAATGGGCCGATTCAAATGGAAAGAACTCAAACTCAACTACACCCTTGGCGATGTTGAACCTCCGAGTGTCGAAATTGTGGAACGTGCTTGCTCGCAGTTTCGTTCGGAGGGCCTCAAGGCTGTTTGATGAAGTCGAAGC
>Ga0070671_100002567_pt1 | contig 14076 bp, 10 predicted proteins | sample KBSS73metaG_FD_65341 | JGI IMG/M metagenome (GOLD analysis project Ga0070671, IMG submission 65341) | Switchgrass rhizosphere microbial communities from Kellogg Biological Station, Michigan, USA - KBS S7-3 metaG | ecosystem: Host-associated > Plants > Roots > Rhizosphere > Soil ...
CGCGCCTCTATCGCTCCGTAGCGTTGGCGCAGCCGGTCGTATTCGGCGTCGGAGACGGTCGGCGCGTCCTCCTGATAGTAGCGCTGGTCGTGTGAGGCGATTTCTTCGGCAAGCCGCGCGTGCTCGGCTTTCGCCTGCTTTTCCGTGAGGGTGTCGACCGGAAGTTTCGCGCTGTCCTTGGATGCCATGATATTCCGTCATTCCGGGGCCGGCCGAAGGCCGGAACCCGGAATCCATAACCACGGATCGCTGCGTCGTGTAGTACGTTTATTTAATAGCAAGCGGGACGCGCGGTACCCTGTAGTGGGGGTCACCAGCGACCCCACTGGGCAGCCGCTGTCGCGCATACCTGCGCGTCTGGTTTGGTTGCTATGATGTTCTCTCAACCGCGATCGCGCGCGCGAAAGCGATTAAGAAATCGCGCCGGGAGTGGAAATCAGTCCAATCGAGCAAACAAACCCCGAATGGGTTGATGCGTACGAGACTCTCGCCCGGTAGACGGCGGTTATGGATTCCGGGCTCGCGGCCTGCGGCCGCGCCCCGGAATGACGTCACCCCGCGGCGCGGATCAAACGTTCGGCGGCGGCGCGCGCTTCGGCGGTGATCTCCGCGCCAGCGAGCATGCGCGCGATCTCCTCGCGGCGGCGCTCGGCGGCAAGCTCGCTGACGCGGGTCGCTACCCGCCGGCCCTTGGCCAACGCATCCTTGGCGATGAGATAGTGCCGGTCGGCGCGCGCCGCCACCTGCGGCGCATGGGTGACGGCGATGACCTGCACGCGCGCGGCGAGCCGGGCGAGACGGACCCCGATCGCGTCAGCGATCGCGCCGCCGACGCCGGTGTCGATCTCGTCGAACACGAGCGTCGGCGCCGAGCCGCGGTCGGCAAGCACGACCTTGAGGGCGAGCAGAAACCGCGCCAGCTCGCCGCCGGAAGCGACCTTCATCAGCGGCCCGGGCCGCGTGCCTGGATTGGTGCGCACCCAGAACTCGACGCGGTCGAGGCCTTCCGGTCCTTCACCGTTGCTGCCGATCTCGGTCGAGAACTGCGCCCGTTCGAGCCGCAGCGGCTTGAGCTCGGCATTGACCGCCTTGTCGAGCGTCGCCGCCGCGCCGCGGCGCGCGGCTGACAGCGCCTGCGCGGCCTGCCGGTAACGCACCTCGATTTCGCGCGCCTCCTGCTCGAGCTTCGCCAACCGCTCGGCGCCGGCGTCGATCAGAATAAGATCGGCCTCGTAGCGGCGCGCAAGCGCGCTGAGGTCGTCGACCGGAACGTTGTGCTTGCGGCCCGCGGCGCGCAGCGCGAACAGCCGTTCCTCGATGCGATCGAGTTCGCGCGGATCGTAGGCGGCGACGCCCAGCGCCTCTTCGAGATGCCCGCGCGCCTCGTCGAGCGCCGAGAGCGCCGCATCGATTGCCTTCACCGCCGGCTCGATCAGGGCCGGCGCTTGCGCGGCGCGGCGCTCGAGGCGGCGCACTGCGGTGGCGAGTGGCGGCACCGGCGATTGCGGGCCGGTGACGCTCTGGTACGTCACGCGCAGATCTTCGGCGACCTTCTCCGCCTGCATCATCGCCGCGCGCCGCTCGGCCAGAGCGGTCTCCTCGCCCTGCTGTGGTTCGAGACGGCGCAGCTCATCGACCGCGTGGCGCAGCCATTCCGCCTCGCGGCTCGCGCGCTCGACGTCGGCACGGTGCGCGGCGACGGCGGCCTCGCGCGTCCGCCGCTCCTGCCATACGTCCCGCACCTCGCTGGCCGCCGTGTCGAGGCCGCCGAAGGCGTCGAGCAGCGCGCGGTGCGTCCCCGCCTCGACGAAGGCGCGGTCGTCGTGCTGGCCATGGATTTCCACCAGCGCAGCGCCGAGCGCGCGCAGCACCTGGACGCTCACCGGCTGATCGTTGACGAAGGCGCGGGTGCGGCCGTCGGCGATCTGCACCCGCCGCACGATGAGCTCATCGTCTGCCGGCAGATCGTTGGCGGCGAGCACGCGGCGCGCCGGATGCCGCTTGCCCAGCTCGAAGACAGCGGTCACCTGCCCCTGCTCGGCGCCTTCGCGCACCAGCGCCGCTTCGCCGCGCGCTCCGAGCGCGAGCGCAAAGGCATCGAGCAGGATCGATTTACCGGCCCCGGTTTCGCCGGTCAGCGCGGCGAGGCCGCCGCCGAAATCGATATCGAGCCGGTCGATCAGGACAATGTCGCGGATGGAGAGCCTGGCGAGCATGGCGGCGGAAGCGGATTTCGGAGATCGATTGTCAGAGAGCGGACGCCGGATGATATCCGTGATTCTCAGATTGTCCTATGACATCGCCCGTTTCGGTATCGCCGACTTCCATCGACGCCGGAGCCCTGGCGCCCTTCAGGCGGCCGCCGTCGGCGTCATCCAAGCCCGAGCTTCTTGAAGGCGCGGCTGATCCAGGAATCCTTGTTCTCGTTCGGCTCGACGCCCGCGGATTTCATGAGGCCGTACGCGTCCTTGTACCAGGGGCTGTCCGGAAAATTGTGCCCAAGCACGGCGGCCGCGGTCTGCGCCTCGTCGACGATACCGAGCGACAGATAGGCCTCGGTGAGCCGCGCCAGCGCCTCCTCGACTTCGCGCGTCGTCTGGAATTGCGTCACAACGACCTTGAAGCGGTTGATCGCGCCGGTGAAATCGCGCCGCTTCATGTAGAAGCGGCCGATCTCCATCTCCTTGCCGGCCAGTTGATCGCGTGCCATCTCGATCTTCTTCTTGGCCTGGATGGCGTATTCCGAATCCGGATATTTGCGCAGCACCTCGGAGAGTGCGCCGACCGCCTTGTCGGCGCGGGCTTGGTCGTGATTGACGTCCTGAATCTGGTCATAGTACGAGGCGCCGATCAGGTATTGCGCATAGGCGGCATCCGGACTTCCAGGATGCAGCGTCACGTAGCGCTTCGCCGCGTTGACGCAATCCTCGTATTTCTTCGCCTGATAGTAGGAGTAGGCCGACATCAGCAGCGCCTTGCGCGCCCAGTCCGAGTACGGATTCTGCCGGTCGACCTCGTCGAACTTTTTCGCCGCGCCTTCATAGTCCTGCTTCTGGTTCAGCAGGAAGAGGCCTTGGTTATAGAGCTTGTCGGCGGGATCGTCCGGAATGTAGTCGTCGTCCTTGCTGAACATGCTGCAGCCGGCAAGTGGCGCCGCCACCAGCGCAAGCACAAGGAGGCCTGCCAGCGCACGCAGCCTTGAGCCAGATCCGTGCGTTCGCAATAGCCGCAGCATCATGATGGTGAAGAGAATCCCGCCCCGCCGATGCCCCGGTCGCTGCCGCGCGCCATTCGCGAGCGACCGCTGACGCAAAGGCGATTAGGCCGACAATCGGCCCGGATTAAGGCGAAAAAAGCAAGCGAATCAGGAGACGTCCGGGCCGTAGGCCGGCGCCGCCAAGCCCGGCGCGAGTTCCGCATGGCCGCGCGCGCGGCGCGCGACTTCCGGCATTTCGACGTAGGTCCACGCTGACGGATCGGCCATCAACGCCGAGACCACCGCATGGTTGAGCTTATGCCCGCCGCGCACGGAATGATACGCGCCGATGAGCGGCGCGCCGGCAAGCGCCAGATCGCCGATAGCGTCGACCGCCTTGTGGCGAACGCACTCGTCGGGGAAACGCATTCCCTCGGCATTGAGGATTCGGTTGTCCGCCGCCACGACGGTATTCTCGAAGCTCGCTCCCAGCGCGTAGCCCGCGCTCCACAGCTTCGCTACGTCGCGCATGAAGCCGAAAGTGCGTGCCCGCGCGAGGTCGCGGCGGAACACATCGGGCTCGACTTCGACCGCCAAGGTCTGGCAGCCGATCAACGGATGATCGAATTCGATCTCGGTCTCGAGCCGAAGGCCGCGCAGATGCGGGCGCAATTCGCCATAGCATCCGTTCTTGCCGACCTTGACCGGCTTGAGCACCTGGATGTAGCGCCGCGGCGTGGGCAATGTCTCGATGCCCACGTGGTCGATCGCGGCGACAAACGGCTCTGCGCTGCCGTCCATGATCGGGACTTCCGGGCCGTCGACCTCGACCACGGCATTGTCGACGCCGAGCCCATAGAGCGCGGCAAGAACGTGTTCGGTCGTCGAGACCGCCGGTCCGCTGTGATCGCCGAGCACCGTGGCAAATTCAGTCGCGGTCACCGAGCGGAAATTGGCGGGAAGCTCGCGATCGGCCTGACCGGCGGCGCCACAGCGCAGAAATACGATTCCAGTATCAGCCTCGGCGGGGTGCAAGCTGAGGGTGACAGGCGACCCAGAATGAATGCCAATTCCGGAAAGCGTGACTTGCTCGCGAAGCGTCGTCTGCCTGCCGGCTTGCGTACCCCTCGTCATGCCCAGATCCTACACCCTATGGCCAAGCTGCAAGCAGCCGGGCCAACCCCACATGAAGGGAAGTGAAGGTTCGTAGGCAAAGGGTCGTGTCCGCTGAAAGCGCAACCACGCAACCCTACTATCCCCCGAAAGCAACTCCCCCTCTGACAGTTGAACAATACCGGTGGGGCCGCCGGAGGCCAATTCACGCTTTCTTACCAACTGTTACCTTCTTCTGGCCGCACTCTCGTCAGCAGCGTGCCTCAAAGATTCTCGCGCAAATTCAATTCCCCAGCGAATCGGTCCGGGCGGGCGGCGAACAAGATATCCACAGCACGCCGGCGAGGCCGGTGCCCCGGCCTCGGAGCGGTCGGCGCCCGCTCCTCCGCCGGTCCGACGCGGTCTCGACCGTCAAACCGGGCTCAGTTCGCCTGCCGGCGCAGGAAGGCCGGGATGTCGAGTTGATCCTCTTCGCTGTGGTTATGCACAGGCGCCTGCCGGCCGTGCTGGTCCAAACCCTGCGGCATCGGGCGTTTGGCGTATTCGGAAATCGGGTCGGAGCGCACCTCCGGCGGCAGCGGCCGTCCGGGCAGCCGCTCGACCGTCGGCTGCGCAATGCCCGCCGGCCGGCGCTTCGGGGTTGGCGGGCCTTGATCCTCTTCCTCTTCACGACGTCCGAGCCCGACCTGCGCCAGCCGCTGCAGGAGCGACATGCGCCGTTTTTCAGGATGTTCCTCCGGCGGGAGCTGACCGCGCCGGGCGCGGATTTCATTCTGCGCCGGCACCGGCAGTTCATCGACCCGCGGCATGCGCGGGGCGCGCTGCGGCATGCGTTCCGGTTGTGGCGGAATGAATGCCTTCGGCTCGTGCTGCTCCGGGCCTTCGGAAGCCGGATCGATGAACAGCGACGGCTTGGGCGCGAGCGGCCGGATGGTCACCTCGTCGCCGGTTCGCGACGGCATGATCGCCGCGACGATCGCGGCCTTGGCCGATTCGATCGAATCGTTGACCGAAGCCGGCATGGCGACTGGCGCTGCCGCGGCAGGCTTGGCCGGCTCCATGCGCTCGACCGGCTCGGCGACGCGCGGTGGCTCGGAGGCGCGCAGCCGCTGCGCCACCTCGGCAATGCGCGATTCGGCGGCGGCAACCGGAGGCCGCTGCGCGAAGGCGTTGTCGATGCCGGTGGCGACGACGGAGACGCGGATGATGCCGTCAAGACCCTCGTCGAAGGTCGCACCGACGATGATGTTGGCGTCCTGGTCGACCTCTTCGCGGATGCGGGTCGCCGCTTCGTCAACCTCATAGAGGGTGAGGTCGCGGCCGCCGGTGATGGAGATGAGCAGCCCTTTCGCGCCCTTCATCGACGCATCGTCGATCAGCGGATTCGAGATCGCGGCCTCGGCCGCGGTCAGCGCCCGCTTGTCGCCTTCGGCCTCGCCGGTGCCCATCATCGCCTTGCCCATTTCGCGCATGACGGCACGCACGTCGGCGAAGTCGAGATTGATGAGGCCTTCCTTCACCATCAGGTCGGTGATGCAGGCAACGCCGGAATAGAGCACCTGGTCAGCCATGGCGAAGGCATCAGCGAACGTGGTCTTCTCGTTCGCCACGCGGAACAGATTCTGGTTGGGGATGACCAGCAGCGTGTCGACGCCTTTCTGCAGTTCGGTGATGCCGCCTTCGGCCATGCGCATGCGGCGCTGGCCCTCGAAGTGGAACGGCTTGGTGACGACGCCGACGGTGAGGATGCCGACTTCGCGCGCCGCCTTGGCGATGACCGGGGCGGCGCCGGTGCCGGTGCCGCCACCCATGCCGGCGGTCACGAACACCATGTGGGCGCCCGACAGATGATCGCGGATCTCGTCGATCACCTCCTCCGCCGCAACGCGCCCGACATCGGGCTGCGATCCGGCGCCGAGGCCCTCGGTGACCTGCACGCCCATCTGGATGATGCGTTCGGCCTTCGACAGCGTGAGCGCCTGCGCGTCGGTGTTGGCGACGACGAAATCGACGCCCTGGAGGCCGGCGGTGATCATGTTGTTGACGGCATTGCCGCCGGCGCCGCCGACGCCAAAGACAGTGATGCGCGGCTTGAGCTCACGAATGTCGGGGATTTTCAGATTGATAGTCATCTTTGCCTCATCTTTCCTGCTCGGGCGTCCTCGACGCCCAGCCCCCGCCGGTCCGCCACCGGCCGCTGTGATGTCCTGGCTGCGAAGTTTTGGACATCAGAAGCTCTCGCGAAGCCACTGTCCGACACGGGCGAAGTAGCCGCCGCCCTTGCCGTTCGTCAGATACCGGGCACCGCGTGTTTCAAAGTGTTCAAGATGCGCAGCCTGCGGATAGACCAGGAGCCCGGCGGCGGCGGCGAACGCCGCGCCCTTGGCGGCGTCCGGCAGCCCGCCAATGCCGAGCGGTCGCCCGATGCGCACCGGCCGATCAAAGATGCGTGCGGCAAGCTCCGGCAGTCCGGTGAGCTGGCTCGTGCCGCCGGTGAGGATCACCCGGCCGCGCGGCTCGGCCGCGAATGAAGATGCGGCAAGCCGGTCGCGCGCCATTTCGAGGATCTCCTCGGCCCGCGGCTTGATGATGTGGACGAGCGCCGAGCGGGAGACGAATTGCGGCGATTCGCGCGTTTCTTCGCCGACATGCGAAACAGTGAGCATGTCGCGCTCGTCCGAACCGCCGACGAGCACGCTGCCGTAGAACGTCTTGATACGCTCGGCATCATCGATGCGGACGTTGAGCCCGCGCGCGATGTCCATGGTGATGTGGTGTCCGCCGAGCGCGAAGCCGTCCGCATGAACAAAACGGCCACCGAGGAACACCGCCATTGTCGTCGTCCCGGCGCCCATGTCGATGACCGCCGCGCCGAGATCGGCTTCATCGTCGGCGAGGACGGCGAGGCCGGCGACGTAGGGGGTCGCCACCATCGCCTCGACGTCGAGATGGCAGCGCTCCACCGCCAGCATCAGATTGCGCGCCGACGTGAGATCGGTGGTCGCGATATGCATCTCGACGCCGAACCTTTTGCCGAGCATGCCGCGCGGATCGCGAATGCCATTGCCGCCGTCGATCGAATAGCCGACCGGAAGCGAATGCAGCACGGCACGGCCGTCACGCAGCGAATGCCGACTGCCGGCGGCAAGGAGGCGGGCGATGTCGCCCTCCGCTACCGCCGAGCCGACGATCTCCACCTCGGCGGCGAACGATTCGCTGGCCAGACGCCCCGCCGAGATCGAGAGCACGACCGATTCGATGTCGACCGCGGCCGTGCGCTCGGCCCAGTCGACGGCCTGGCGGATCGATTCCTCGGCCTGCTTGAGGTTGACCACCACGCCGGCCTTGGTGCCGCGCGCTCCGGTGTGCCCGAAGCCGAGCACCTCGACAACGTGGCTGCGGCGCATGAGCACCTGCTGCGGCGGGTGCGGGCGCAGCCGCGCGATTAGGCAGGCGACCTTGCTCGAGCCGACATCGAGCGCAGCGACAATCCCGCTGCGCCGCGGCGAGATCGGCTTCATCTTCGGGGTGAGACCGTAGTGGAGGGCGCTCATGCCTCGCCGCCCTTTTTCTTCTTCTTGTCCTTGAGCGCCTCCTCGCGCGCGGCGGCGGCCGCATCGGAGAGGCGCACGGTCACGCGGTCGGACAAGCGCAGATCGATGGCGAGGATGTCGCGCGAGAGGATCTTCTTTTCATGGTCGAGCGCAACCAGCCGATCGAGCGCCTGCTCGACATTGGATTCCGGCAGCCGCACGTCGATGCCGTTCTTGAGCCGCAGATTCCAGCGCCGGTCCGCCACCATGATCGACGCGCGCAGTTGCGAGCGGATGTCGGGATAGCGGTCGAGGATGGCGAGAAAATCCTTGGCCCTGCGTTCGGCGCCGCGTCCGACCACGAGCGGCAGGCGGACATAGCGGTTCTCAACGAAAGGTTCGAGCACGGTGCCGTCGGCAGCGATGACGCCGACCCGGCCGTCCTTCTGCCATAGCGCAAAAGCCTGCCGTTCGGTGATCGTGATCTGCAGCCGGTCCGGATAGAGCTTGAGCACGGCGGCGTCGGCGATCCACGGATTTGCCAGGAGCCGCGTGCGCGCCGCATCGGCGTCGAGGAACAGGAGCGAGGCGTGCCCGGTCACGCCGGCAACCGTGAGCACTTCTTCCCGGCTGACCTCCTTGGGGCCGGTAAGGGAAATCGCGGCGATGCGGAATCCCGTCGCGTTCGCCGCCGCGTCGCGGACGTCCTTGACCCAGTCGATGACGACGGGGAGGTGATCGCCGGCGACGGCGCCATAACCGAGCGTCGCCCCGAGCAGGAGGAGCGAGGCGGCAATGCCGAGGCCGGGCGGCGGCGGCAGCCGCATGATTCGCGAACGCCAGCGCGTGATCCTGCGGCGATAGACCTTCGGCCAGGCGAAGCGATCGGCGAAAGCGCGAGCGGTCCCAAAGGGGCGCGCAAAATCATCGGCGCCGCGCGGAGGGTGCGAAGCGGACGCCAATGCGCCGAACTCTTCTGTCGTTACAGGCCTCGACCGCGTCAGCGGTTGATCGAGGCATCCTCCACCATCCATCGCACCAGCTCATCGAAGGTGATGCCAGCGTACGCGGCGAGCTCGGGCACGAGCGAGGTCTCGGTCATGCCCGGCTGCGTATTGATCTCAAGACAGAACAGAGTCCCCGTTCCCCGATCGTCGTAACGAAAGTCGGTCCTGCTCACGCCGCGGCAGCCAAGCGCACCGTGAGCGGCCAATGCGAGTCTGCGGACTTCCTGGTAAACATTTGGTAAAATTTGTGCGGGCAACTCGTGCCGGGAGCCTCCGGCGGCGTATTTTGCCTCGTAATCGTAGAAGCGGGTCGTCGGAACAATCTCGATGACATCGAGCGCCCGGTCCCCGAGCACCGCGCAGGTCAGCTCCTTGCCGGGGATGTAGCGCTCGATCATGACCATTTCGCCGAACGGCCAATCGTCGCGATAAAGCTCCTGCGGCGGGTGCGGATGGTGCTCGGTGACGATGAAAACACCGACGCTCGAGCCTTCGGCGATCGGCTTGATGACGTAGGGCGGCGGCATCAGATGGCTTTTCGCCGCCTCGATCCGCGACACCACCTTGTCTTCGGCGACCGGAATACCGGCGGCGCGGAAGTGCGCCTTGGCGTAGTCTTTCTGCATCGCGAGCGCGGAAGCGAGCACCCCTGAATGGCTGTAGGGGATGCCGAGTATCTCCAGGACGCCTTGCAGCGTGCCGTCCTCGCCGGGCCGGCCGTGCAGCACGTTGAGCGCAACGTCGGGCTTGAGCGCGCTCAGCACGGTCGCGACGTCGCGCCCGGCATCGATGGTGGTGACGCGATACCCGACGCGGGCGAGCGCATCGGCGCAGGCCTTGCCCGAGCGCAGCGAGACCTCACGCTCGGCCGACCAGCCTCCCATCAGAACGGCGACATGCTTAGCCATCGTTCAACAGATGCCCCAATCCGGCAGCCCCGGCCGCGGGCGCTGATTCGCGCCCGCCCCAATAGAATCGACAATTGTGTAAAGGTCGAGGGCGTCAGCCGCTGCTGGCGGCAGCCGGGAGCGCGGCGCCGTCGTAGAGCCACGCCAGGCAATTGAAGAGGTAGCGCTCGTCCCAATCGGCCACGGTCGCATTGCGAACATCGCGGGCGATGCCTTCGGCGTGGTAGAACGGCCACATCGCGCGGGATTCGAGCTGCACGCGCGCCGTGCGCAGCAGGCGGGCGGCTTCGAAGCGGCGAAAGGCGCTGGAGAAATCTCCGTCGCTCGCGTGGATCAATTCGGCGAGGCAAAAGCCGTCCTCGATCGCCATGCAGGCGCCCTGCGCGAGCGATTGCAGCGGCGCGTGCGCGGCATCGCCGATGAGGACGACGCGCCCCCGGTGCCAGCGCCGCACCGGATCGCGATAGCTAATCTGCCAGCGGCGCCCGAGGTCCATCATCTCCAGCAGGGCCCGCATTGCCGGCTGCGAATCGCGATAGCTGTGCTGCAATTCGGCGAGGTGCGAAGCGGCGTCGCCACGCTCGCCGTGAGTCGCAGTACGAAACACGGCGACGACGTTGAACAGCGTGCCGTGGCGCAGCGGGTAGTGCACGATGTGAAAGCCCGGCCCGCCCCAGAGTACGACACAATCCCGCGGCACCTCGGCTTTGAGCTCGGCCATTGGCACGATGGTGCGATGCGCGGCATAGCCGACCGGATGCGGTTCGCCGTCGCCGACAAGCTTGGCGCGAAACAGCGAGCGCACGCCGTCAGAGGCAACGATGGCCGCGCCGGTGAACCTTCGTCCGTCCGCGGTCGTTGCGACGGCGTGATCGCCGCGGTCCTCGAAGCCGGTCACCATGGCTTCCGAAACCAGCTCAACCGCATGGTGACGCCGGCAGGCGTCGAGCAGAACACTATGCACGTCGATGCGATGGACGACGATGTAGGGTTGTTTGAAGCGGGTGTGGAACGACGCGCCGGTCGGAATGCGGATGAGTTCCTTGCCGTCGAGTGCATCGAGCATCAGCAGCGCAGCCGGCACATCAGCGACGGCGAGCACCTCTTCGCGCACGCCGAGGCGGTCGAAGACGTGAAAGACATTGGGCCCGAACTGGATGCCGTAGCCGATGGCGCCGAATTCCGGCGCCCCTTCGAGCACGCGCGTCGCGTGGCCGCGTTGGGCTAGCGCCAGCGCCGTGGTGAGGCCGCCAAGCCCGCCACCGACAATCAGGATGGGGTCGCTGTGAGGCACGGGCTGAGAGTAAAGCAGATTCCTGTCGATAGTCATTCCGGGGCCGAGCCAACGGGTCCGGCCGGAAGTGGCCGGCCCGATGACAGGCTCCGCGAGGAGCCCGGAATCCATATCCCTGACCCGGTGGTTATGGATTCCGGGCTCGCGGCCTGCGGCCGCGCCCCGGAATGACGATGCACCGCCCGATGCCGGCACTATTTCGGCAAGCCGATCCGCTTGATCTCCCATTCGAGCTCGACGCCCGAATTTTCCTTCACCCGTGCGCGCACCTGCTCGCCGAGATTCTCGATGTCGGCGGCGGTCGCGCTGCCGAGATTGATCAAGAAATTGCAGTGCATCTCCGACACTTGGGCATCACCGAGGCGCAGGCCGCGACAGCCGGCGGCGTCGATGAGCTGCCACGCCTTGCCGCCCGGCGGGTTCTTGAAGGTCGAGCCGCCGGTGCGGCTCTTGATCGGCTGCGTCGCCTCGCGCGATTCCGTGATCTTTTCCATCTCCGCGGCGATGACCGCCGGATCGCCGCGCGCGCCGCGAAATGTCGCCTGCGTGAAGATGTAATCGTCGGGGGCGCTGCAATGCCGGTAGGTGAAGCCGAGCTCAGCGTTGGTAAGCACGTGGACACGGCCGGCGCGGTCGACGGCGCGCGCTTCGATGAGAGCGTCTTTGGTCTCGCCGCCGTAAGCGCCGCCGTTCATGCGCAACGCACCGCCAATGGCGCCCGGAATGCCGCGCAGGAACGACAGCCTGGCGATGCCGGCTTCCTGCGCGACGCGCGCGACGCGCACGTCGGGCAGCGCAGCGCCCGCACGGACATCGACGCCATCGACCGCGACCTCGCTGAAGCCGCGGCCGAGCCTCACCACGACGCCCGGCACGCCGCCGTCGCGCACGATGAGATTGGAGCCGAGCCCGACGACGGTGACCGCGATTTCGGCTGGGAGGTTGGCGAGGAAATAAGCGAGATCGTCCTCATCCTCGGGCATGAACAGCGCCTGCGCCGGGCCGCCGACCCGGAACCAGGTCAGCTCCGCGAGCGACTGGTTGGCGAGCAGACGCCCGCGCAGCAGTCTGAGTTGCGCCTTGAGCTGCGGCACGAGGTCAGGAAACATGATCAAGCCAAGCGGCCAGCACTTTGCGGCCGAGTTCGCAGGTCGCCGCGCCGTGGGTCTGTGCCTGCGCGCGCAGCGCCCGCGGATCGATGCCGGCCTTGCCCAGTTCGACGGTGTGGCCGACCAGCCAATTCTCGAACCGCGCGGGCTCGGTCTCCAAATGAAATTGCAGGGCGAGCTGCGATGGCTTACGCGAAAACGCCTGCACCGGACAGTGCGCCGTAAACGCAAGCCGCTCGCAGCCCGGCGGCAGTTCGCAATTGTCACCGTGCCAGTGTAGCACCGGCGTTGCGCCGAGCGGCGCCAGCAATGATTTCCGGCCGGCTTCAGTCAGAGTCAGCGGCGCCCAGCCGATCTCCTTGACCGGTCCCGGCGCCACGCGCGCGCCGAGCGCTGCCGCCATCATCTGCGCGCCCAGGCAGATGCCGAGCATCGGCTTGCCGGCATCAAGGCGCCGCGCGATCGCAGCAATTTCGGCGGCAACAAACGGATAAATCTCAGCTTCGTAGACACCGATCGGCCCGCCGAGCACGATCACGAGATCGGGCGTGACAAGGCCCTCTGCGTCGAAACGCTCGACGCCCGCCTCGTGGTAGCGGATGGCGTAGCCGCGGTCGGTGAGCAGCGCATCAAGGAGGCCGAGGTCCTCGAAGGCCACGTGGCGGACCGCAAGGCAGCTCTTCGTCGGGTTTTTGGTCATGCGCGAGCGTGTCAGCTACCCATCGCCGTCAATTCGCCTGGCAGCGCATAGGCCCATTGGGTGATCGACCCGGCGCCCAGGCAGACGACATAGTCGCCCGGCTTCGCCAGGCCGGCGACGAGGCCGGCAAGCTTTTCGGGGCTGTCGAGTTCGACGATCTGCCGGTGCCCGTGGTTGCGGAGCCCTTGCACCAGGGAGACCTGATCGGCGCCCTTGATCGGCGCCTCGCCGGCGGCATAAACGTCAGCGACGATGACCGCGTCGGCATCGTTAAAGCAGGTGCAGAACTGGTCGAACAGCGCCGCAAGCCGCGTATAGCGATGCGGCTGCATCACCGCGATCACCTGGCCCTTGGTCGATTCGCGCGCCGCCTTGAGCACCGCGGCGATCTCCACCGGATGGTGGCCGTAGTCGTCGATGATGGTGATGCCGTTCCAGGCGCCGGTGCGGGTGAAGCGCCGCCGCACTCCGCCGAAACCGGCGAGCGCCTTGCCGATCACGTCGTCGGCGATGCCGAGCTGGTGCGCGACAGCGATGGCCGCCGTCGCGTTGAGCGCATTGTGCCGGCCGGGCATGGGCAAGGCGAGATTCTTGATCTCATGCACGAACTGGCCGGCGCGGTCGCGGAATACGACCGTGAACAGCGAGGTGCCGCCGGCATGGGAGACATCGACGAGCCGCACGTCGGCCTGGGGATTTTCCCCGTAGGTGACGATGCGATGATCCTCGATGCGGCCGACGAGGCTCTGCACCACCGGATGGTCGGTGCACATCACCGCGAAGCCGTAGAACGGCACATTCTCGACGAAGCCGCGAAACGCGTCCTGCACGGCCTCGAAGGTCTGGAAATAGTCGAGGTGTTCGGGATCGACATTAGTGACGATGGCGATGTCGGCCGGAAGTTTCAGGAAGCTCCCGTCGGACTCGTCGGCCTCGACCACCATCCATTCGCCGGCGCCAAGCCGCGCGTTGGTGCCGTAGGCGTTGATGATGCCGCCGTTGATGACCGTCGGATCGAAGCCGCCGGCGTCGAGCAAGGCCGCCACCATCGAGGTGGTCGTGGTCTTGCCGTGGGTGCCGGCAATGGCGACGCAGCTCTTGAAGCGCATCAGCTCGGCGAGCATCTCGGCGCGGCGGACCACCGGCAGCCGCTGCGCGCGCGCGGCGGCAAGCTCGGGGTTGTCGCGCTTGATCGCCGAGGAGACGACCACGACCT
>Ga0070671_100002574_pt1 | contig 14066 bp, 12 predicted proteins | sample KBSS73metaG_FD_65341 | JGI IMG/M metagenome (GOLD analysis project Ga0070671, IMG submission 65341) | Switchgrass rhizosphere microbial communities from Kellogg Biological Station, Michigan, USA - KBS S7-3 metaG | ecosystem: Host-associated > Plants > Roots > Rhizosphere > Soil ...
TACCAGTCCGATATCTCGCGCACCTTCGTATTCGGCACCGCCAGCAAGGAGCAGCGTCTGGTTTGGGACCAGGTGCATCAGGGCCAGCAGACCGCGCTCGCCGCCGCGCGGGTCGGCGCACGTGCGGGCAGCGTCGACGATGCGGTGCGCCGGCTGTACCAAGGCTTCGGCTATGGTCCGGGCTACAAATTGCCTGGCCTGTCTCACCGTACCGGCCACGGCATTGGCCTGGACGGCCATGAGCCGTTCAATCTCGTGCACGGCGAGATAGCGCGGCTGGAACCTGGCATGTGCTTCTCCAACGAGCCCGGCATCTACATTCCCGGCAAGTTCGGCGTTCGGCTGGAGGATTGTTTCCACATGACCGAGGCCGGGCCCCAATGGTTCAGCGAACCGCCACCGTCGATCGATCAGCCGGTTTAGGGACTGAAGTCTTCCTATGAAGGCGAGTGAGGGCTTTAAGGCGCCGCTTGAGAAGCCGGGCACCCTCCACTAAGTCGCCCTGATGACCTCGACCAACGACATCCGCCGTTCTTTCCTCGATTACTTCGGAGGCGAGGGCCATCGCATCGTGCCGTCGGCGCCGTTGGTGCCGCACAATGATCCAACGCTCATGTTCGTGAATGCGGGCATGGTGCCGTTCAAGAACGTGTTCACCGGCCTCGAAACGCGGCCTTATTCGACCGCGACGTCGAGCCAGAAATGCGTGCGCGCAGGTGGCAAGCATAACGACCTCGACAATGTCGGCTACACCGCACGCCACCACACTTTCTTCGAGATGCTCGGCAACTTTTCGTTCGGCGATTATTTCAAGGAACAGGCGATCACGCATGCGTGGACGCTGCTGACCAGGGAATGGGGCATACCGGCGGAGCGGCTGACCGCGACCGTCTATCACACGGACGATCAGGCCTTCGATCTGTGGAAAAAGATCGCCGGTCTTCCCGATCACAAGATCATCCGTATCCCGACCAAGGACAATTTCTGGGCAATGGGATCTGACGGTCCCTGCGGGCCATGTTCGGAGATCTTCTACGATCATGGCGATCACATTCCCGGCGGCCCGCCCGGCAGCTCCGACGAGGATGGCGACCGCTTCGTCGAGATCTGGAATCTCGTCTTCATGCAGTTCGTGCAGGAAGCCGACGTCATCGTTGGCGATCTACCCAAGCCCAGCATCGACACCGGCATGGGGCTGGAACGCATCGCCGCCGTACTGCAGGGCGTCCACGACAATTATGATACCGACACGTTCAAGGCGCTGATCGAGGCTTCGGGCGAGCTGACCAAGAGTGCCACCGACGGCGCCAACAAGGCCTCGCACCGCGTGATCGCGGATCATCTGCGCGCATCGGGGTTTCTCGTCGCCGACGGCGTGCTGCCGGCCAATGAAGGGCGCGGTTACGTGCTGCGCCGTATCATGCGCCGCGCCATGCGTCATGCGCATCTGCTCGGCGCCGCCGAACCCCTGATGCATCGTCTGGTGCCCGCGCTCGTCGCCGAAATGGGCGCGGCATATCCCGAGCTCGTCCGTGCGCAGCCGTTGATCGAAGAGACGCTCAGGTTGGAGGAAACGCGCTTCCGCCAGACGCTGGCCAACGGCCTGCGCCTGCTCGACGAGGCGACGGGTGGCATGGAGCAGGGCGACACGCTTTCGGGCGCGGTCGCGTTCAAGCTCTATGACACGTTCGGCTTCCCTTACGACCTGACCGAGGACGCACTGCGCGCGCAGGGCCTGGCTGTCGATCGCGCCGGCTTCGACGCGGCTATGGCCGAACAGAAGGCCGCCGCGCGCGCCGCCTGGAAGGGCTCGGGCGACAAGGCATCGGACGATATCTGGTTCGACATTGCCGAGGAGCAGGGCGGCACCGAGTTCGTCGGCTATTCAAGCCATGAAGGCGAGGCACAGGTCGTGGCGCTGATCAAGGATGGCAAGCGCGTCGACGAGGTGGGCGAGGGCGACGAGGTCGTCATCCTCACCAATCAGACGCCATTCTACGGCGAGAGCGGCGGGCAGATGGGGGACGCCGGAAAAGCCAGCAATGACAGCGGCTTTTCGGCCGATATTAGCGACACGTCGAAGCCGCTGGGCCGCCTCCACGCGCATAAGGCAGCCGTGCACGGGGGCTCGATCCGCGTCGGTGATGCGATCCATCTCTCCGTCGACGTCGCCCGCCGTAGCCAGCTTCGCGCCAACCATTCGGCGACGCATCTGTTGCATGCGGCGTTGCGCCATCGGCTCGGTGGACATGTCACGCAGAAGGGCAGTCTGGTCGCGCCCGATCGGCTGCGCTTCGATTTTTCGCACCCCAAGGCGCTCAGCCCCGACGACATCGCAGCGATCGAAGCCGACGTGAACCGCCATATCCGTGAGAATGACGAGGTCGTGACCCGGCTGATGACGCCCGACGACGCCATCGCCGCCGGTGCGATGGCCTTGTTCGGGGAAAAATACGGCGATGAGGTACGCGTGCTGTCGATGGGGCAGGGGGAAGATGCTCCCTGGTCGGTCGAATTGTGCGGCGGCACCCACGTCGGCGCGTTGGGCGATATCGGCCTGTTCAAAATCATCGGCGAAAGCGCGGTCTCGTCCGGCGTGCGCCGGATCGAGGCGCTGACCGGCGAAGCGGCGCGCCTGTGGCTGACCGGCCGCGAGGATAGGTTGCGCGAGGCCGCGAGCGCGCTCAAATCATCGCCCGAGGAAGTGCCCGCCCGCGTCGCGGCCCTGGTCGAGGAGCGCCGCAAGCTTGAACGGGAACTGGCCGAAGCGAAGAAAGCGCTCGCGCTCGGCGCCCCCAAGACCGATGACGCTGGTCCGGAGCAGGTGGCCGGCGTCGGCTTCATCGGCCAGGTGATCGACGGGCTGGATCCCAAGAGCCTGCGCGGGCTGGTCGACGAGGCCAAGACCAGGCTTGGTTCGGGTGTGGCCGTGCTCGTCGCGGTGAACGATGGTCGCGCCAGCGTGGCGGTTGGCGTTACCGATGACCTGATTGCACGCCTGTCGGCGGTCGAGCTGGTCAAACAAGCCGTCGCGACGCTTGGCGGTAAGGGCGGCGGCGGCCGTCCCGACATGGCGCAGGGCGGCGGTCCCGATGGCGGCAAGGCCGACGATGCCGTCGCCGCAGTGCGCGATGCGCTGGCAGAGATTGCGGCGGTGGCCTGAAACCGTTCGGCGTAACGCTCTCTTTGCGTCTTCGTTTCCGCGGCGCGGAAACGCACCGGAAGAATCTAGCTCAGCCGTCGCGCAGATTCTCACCTGCGGGAATGACGAAAGAGGATTTGATGGAGTGACGCTGGAATTCTGGTGCGCGCGGCCTTAAATTGCGTCTTCAGGGAGTCACAAAACGATGAAGCGTGAACTCGTCGCCTATCTGGATTCGATCAAGGCACGCGATCCCGCACCACGCTCTCGCTGGGAAATTCTGCTTTATCCCGGCGTGCTGGCAGTCGGGCTGCATCGCATCGCGCACTGGCTGTTCAACGGCGAGCTTTATTTCCTCGCACGGCTGGTCAACCACCTCTCGCGCTTCCTGACCGCGATCGATATCCATCCAGGTGCTGAGATCGGGGAGAATTTCTTCATCGATCATGGCTTCACGGTGATCGGCGAGACCGCCGTGATCGGCAACAATGTCACGATCTATCAGAACGTCACACTGGGCGGGACCAACCCGACCGATGGCGTCGCCGGCAAGCGCCACCCGACGATCGAGGATGGGGTCATCATCGGTTCGGGCGCGCAGGTGCTGGGGCCGATCACTGTCGCGCGCGGCGCGCGCATCGGCGCCAATGCCGTCGTCACGCGCGACGTGCCCGAGGGCGCGACGATGACAGGCATTCCGGCGCGGCCGACCCTCGTCGATGCCGGGACCTATAACAGCTTCATCCCGTACGGCACGCCATGCAGCGAGCGTTTTGATCCCGCGACCCAGCAGCTCGAGCTGCTCAAATGCGAGGTCGAAACCTTGCGCGGCAAGCTCGCCAAGCTGATCGAGGAGCGCGACGCAGCCTCCCCTGACAAGACGGATCGCCAGTCCGCCTAATGGGCATCGTCACGCCCTTCCCGGCGCCGCATCCCCACCAGGTGGCGTTCGACCGGGCCGAGCTTCAGCGCATCCTCGATCTCTATGGACGGATGGTCGCGGCGGGCCATTGGCGCGACTATGCGATCCAGTTTGGCAAGGAGGTGGCATCCTTCGCCTGCTTCCGCCGGACCACCGAACGTCCTGAATATCGCATAGAAAAGCGCCCCGCTCTCCGTCAGCGCCAGGGCGAATGGGCGCTGATCGGCGAAGGGGGCGCAATTCTCAAGCGCGGTCATGAACTGGGGCCGGTCCTGGCCCCGGTCGAGCGCAAGCTGCTCAAGCTGGTCGACTGAATTAGGCCGTACGTGGCGTGACCACGGCGGGTCGGTCCAGCGCGGGCAGACGGCTTTGCATATCTTCCGGCAGCGCCGTCACAACCAGCCGGCGGACATTGTGCCAGAAGGCCGACAACAGCAGCAGCGCGGAGCCGATCACCAGCGCCGTCAGCGCGATGTTGAGGCTCACCGCGCCCGCCTGCTTGAACAGGCCCGCGAGCGCGTAGAGCACGTAAGCGAGTGACGAGACGAGCAGCGCACGCCGATCGACCGCCAGCGCGACGATTCCGAAGGCGATGTAGAGCAGGATCACGATCAGTCCTGTCGAGGCGCTTACTTCGTTATTCATCACGCCGAGCAGGTTAAAGACCGGATGCGCGATCATCGGTGCCGCCGCCAGGTGCAGCCAGAAAGCGACGTCCGAACGGCGCGTCTGCCGGATGCGGTCGGACATATCCCACCACATCGCGTAAACGAACACGCCGACACCTGCCGCGAGCAACAGCCAGAGGATGGAATCCTTGGCTTCGGGCACGGCCCACAGCAGCAATGCCAGCAGAGTTCCGACCAAAGCCGCGGTCAGCGCGGCGATCGTGATCGGCACGTGGAAACGGCGCCAATGGAGATAGGCGGCACCTGCCGTGAGCAGGCCCACGCCGGAGGCGATGCCCGCGACGATCCGCTCGGCGTTGTGCGGCTCACCGAGCAAAGACATTGCCCCGCCGAACAGGGCGGCCGCAACTGCGTAGACGAAGCCGCCAAGCAGGATGATGCTCGGCAGCGCCATACGGCGCCTGGCGGTAAAATATTCGGCCAGCCCCCAGCTCGCTGCGGCGACCAACGTTCCTGCGAGCGCGACGCCACGGCCGACCATCCGGTCAGCCATGGGGCCACTCGCCTGGGGACCCGGCCCGGCGATGCTGAATCCGATCCAGCCGACCGCTACCAGCAACAGGATTGCCGCAATCGTGACGAAGATGTCATTGAAGCCCGTGATAAGGCGAAAGCTCTCTTCATCCACCAACGGCGAATGACGCGAGCGGGCTACGCTTTCACGCAATGCCGCTGCCGCGGCGGGCGTGATCGCCCCGGTCGCGACCGCGATTTCTATGTCGGATTCGCTGTACATGGTCTCTCTCCCTGTTCGGGGAGATTATCACGACTGTATTGCTGATGCAATACAGCAAGGCTCTAGTCAAGGTCTAGGCGGTACCCTCGGCGTCGAGCGCATAGCCGGCCGATCGGACGGTGCGGATCAGATCGGGCTGATCGCCGACATTGATGGCCTTGCGCAGCCGCCGGATGTGGACGTCGACGGTGCGCGGTTCGATGTCGCTGTCGCGGCCCCATACCGAATCGAGCAGCCGCTCGCGTGAGAAGACGCGGCCGGGATGTTCCATGAAATGGCGGAGCAAACGGAATTCGGTCGGGCCAAGGGCGAGTGCGATGCCGTCGCGGCGGACCTTGTGGTCGGCGATGTCCATCTCGATGCCCGAATAAGCGAGCCGCTCACCGGCAAGGGCGGGGCGGACCCGCCGCAATACCGCCGCCACGCGGGCCACGAGCTCGCGCGGGCTGAAGGGCTTCGTCACATAATCGTCGGCGCCGGTTTCAAGGCCGCGAATGCGGTCCTCCTCCTCGCCGCGCGCGGTGAGCATGATGATGGGCACGTTCGCGGTCTGCGTCGAACGCCGCAGCCGGCGGCAAACCTCGATCCCCGACAGACCTTCGATCATCCAGTCGAGCAGGACGATATCGGGCGGTCCCTCGGCCGCGAGCAGCAAGGCTTCTTCGCCGTCGCTGGTCTGCTCGACATTATGGCCCTCCCGGCGAAGATGCCAGGTCAGCAATTCGGCGAGGGCCTCGTCGTCCTCGACGAGGAGAATGCGTGCTCCAGCCATGGCTTCAGGCAGCGGGAGCCAGCGCATCGGCGCCGCGCGGGCGTTCGGGCATCTGATCGCCCGTTGCCGCATAGTAGATCATTTCTGCGGCGTTGGTGGCGTGGTCGCCGATCCGCTCGATATTCTTGGCAATGAACAGCAGGTGCGTGGACGCGCCGATATTGTTCGGATTTTCCATCATGTAGGTCAGCAGCGCGCGAAAGAGGCTGTCATAGAGGTCGTCGACGACGCGATCACGCGCGCTGATCTCAAGCGCCGCGTCGGCATCGCGCGCGGCAAAGGCGTTGAGCACGTCATGCACCATTTCCGACGCGGCGCGCGCCATCGCTGGCAGGATGGCGAGCGGTTCGATTCCGCGCATGTCCTGCAGCAGCGGAACGCGCTTGGCGATGTTCTTGGCGTAATCGCCGATCCGCTCGATCACGCCAGCAATTTTGAGCGCGGCGATCACCTCGCGCAGATCATCGGCAAGCGGTGCGCGCAACGCGATCAGGCGGACGACGCGCCGCTCGACTTCGTTCTCGAGCTCGTCGATCTTCTTGTCGTACTGGACGATCCGGGCTGCGGATTCGGTATCGCGGCGCGTCAGCGCCTGGACAGCTCCATCGATGGCGGCTTCGGCAAGGCCGCCCATCTCGGCGACCATTGCGCGTAATTCCCCCAGATCCTCGTCGAACGCCTTAACCGTATGCCCACTCGTCGCCATCTAAGCACTCCCTCGGCCTGCCATGGGGCCGCTCGGCGTCACTTTTATGACACCGAAGAGGGTGCGAGGGGAAGCTCGACGGTAACGCGCGTGCCTTCGCCGACGACGCTCGCAATCTCAAGCTTGCCGCGATGGCGCTCGACGATGTGCTTGACGATGGCGAGGCCGAGGCCAGTGCCGCCGATCGCGCGGCTGCGGCCGGGGTCGGCGCGATAAAAGCGTTCGGTCAGGCGCGGCAGATGTTCGGGCGCGATGCCGTCCCCTTCATCCTGAACACTGAACCGCGCGGTGCCGCGGGCCGCGCTCAGCGTCGCTCGCACCGGCGTGCCTTCACGCCCATATTTGAAGGCGTTGCTGATGATGTTGTGGATAAGTTGATGGAGTTGACCGCGGTCGCCGGTCACAATCGTGCCCACGGGTGATCCGATGCCGAGCCGCGCGCCGTCGTGGCGGCTGCGGAATTCCTCGGCGACTTCGCGCAGGACCAGGGCTAGATCGACGCGGTCCCGCGGCGGGAAATAGCGATCGGCCTCGATCCGCGACAATGACATGAGATCGTCGATCAGCCGCTGCATGCGCCTCGCCTCGACCTCCATGATCGACAGGAAGCGAAGGCGCGTGTCGGCGTCCTCCGGGCCGTTGGCCTCTTCCAGCGTTTCGATAAAGCCGATCAGCGAGGCCAGCGGCGTGCGCAGTTCGTGACTGGCGTTGGCGACGAAATCGACGCGCATCTGTTCCGCGGCGCGTTGGGCGCTGCGATCGGTAAGGCGCAACAGGCGTTTGCCGGGGCGGATCGTGCCAGCGCTCAATTCCCACAGCCGGTCATGGCCGCCGAGGCCATTGAGCGCCACCGGACCGTCCTCGTCGCCGCTGACGACCCCGGCGGCCGCAGGGTGACGCAGCGCCAGGCGGACATAATCGCCGACGATATGTTCGCCCAGCAGCGCGCGCGCGGCGGCATTGGCATGGCTGATATGATAGCCGTCCAACACCAGGAGAGGTTCCGACAGCGCTTCGATCAGACTGTCGGTCGGATCGGCCGGCGGCGGCTTGCCTTCCGGGATCGGGCCCGAGCCCAGCCGGGTGAAGCGCGGCAGGGGCATCAGGCGAGCCGCTCCAGCGCGGGCAGAAGCTGATCATAATGGTCGATCAGGACGCTAGCGCCCAATTGGCCGGCCGGCCGGTCCGAAAAGCCGAAAGTCAGCGCGATACAGGGGATGCCTGCAGCGCGTGCGGCGTCGGTATCGCTGATCGAATCACCGACGAAGGCGGCACGTCCGCCACCCGCACGCGCGATCGCCTCGTGGACAGGGGCGGGATCGGGCTTTCGTTGCGGCAACGTGTCGCCGCCGACGATGGCATCGAAGTGGTCCTTCCATCCGAGCGCGCCGAGGAGTTCGTGCGTGAGGCCTTCGAGCTTGTTGGTGCAGATGGCGAGCTTTACGCCCTGTGCCCGGAGCTTTGCGAGCGCCATCTCGACACCTTCGAACGGCCGCGTGTGATCGGCGATGTGCGCCTCATAATAAGCGATGAAGGTCGGAAAGCTCCGTTCGACCAGATTTTCGTTGACATGTCCGGTCGTCGCCAGACCTTTGCGTAGCAGCGCGCGCGCGCCGTGGCCGACCATGTGACGGACGTCTTCGGCGGGGATGCCAGGCCGGCCAAGCTCGCCCAGCGCGTGATTGAGCGCCGCGGTCAGGTCGGGCGCGGTGTCTGCCAGCGTTCCATCAAGGTCGAACACGACAATATCGAACTTGATCTGCGCCATGGAGGCGCAAGTAGAGCCTGATCGGGCCCGGTGGAAGCATCCATACGCTGGCGTTGCGGGAATCGAATGCAGAGCGATCATCCCATCCTGATTCACGCGGCAGGTTACAGGCGCGCGACTGTCCGCGTCGCTCGGGATAGATTGGCCGTGCGGAAAATGGCAAAGCGCCGGCCATGACCGATACTCCGCTCGCCGCCATCATCCTCGCCGCTGGTAAGGGCACGCGGATGAAATCCGCACTGCACAAGGTGCTCCACCCGATCGCCGGGCGGCCGATGCTGGCACATCTGACTGACGCCGTGGCCGCCCTTGGCGCTGCGCGCACCGTGATCGTGGTGGGCGCGGGACGCGAGCAGGTCGAAGGTTTTGCCGCGCCCTTGGGAATCGGCGTTGCGGTTCAGGAGGAACAGCTCGGCACCGCCCACGCGGTCCGACAGGCGCAGTCGACGCTCGAGGGGTTCGAGGGCGACATTCTCATCCTCTATGGCGATGTGCCGCTCGTCTCGACCAGAACGATGGCGCGCATGGTGGCGCGGCTGCGTGAGGACGATGCACCAGCCGTAGTCGTGCTCGGCTTTCGACCGGCAGAGACGCTTTCCTACGGCCGCATAATCGCGGAGCATGGCAGCATTCTTAAAATGGTCGAACATAAGGATGCGAGCCTTGTCGAGCGCGCAGAGACTTTGTGCAATTCGGGCCTGATGGCGGTGCGCGCGGCTGATCTGTGGCGCCTTTTGGCCAAGGTCGACAATGCCAATGCCGCGGGTGAATATTATCTGCCGGATATCGTGATGCTCGCCGCCGAGGAGAAGCGCGCTTCGGCCGTGATCGAGACCGACCCGGACGAAGTCGCAGGGGTCAACAGCCGCGCCGAGCTGGCCGAGCTCGAAGGTCTTTGGCAGCGACGCCGGCGTGCCCAGGCCATGGCCGACGGCGCGAGCCTGGCCGCCCCCGAAACGGTCTGGTTCGCGTGGGACACCAAGATAGGCCGTGACGTCACGATCGGCCCCAACGTCGTGTTCGGTCCTGGCGTCGCCATCGCGGACGATGTCACGATCCACGCTTTCTGCCATATCGAAGGCGCGGTGGTGGCCCGTGGCGCAATCGTGGGGCCTTATGCGCGCCTTCGCCCAGGCGCGGAAATCGGCGCCAGTGCGCATGTCGGCAATTTCGTCGAGATCAAGAAGGCCCGGCTGGGTGAGGGCGCCAAGGCCAATCACCTGACCTATATCGGCGATGCCGATGTCGGCGCGCGGTCCAATATCGGGGCCGGCACGATCACCTGCAATTATGATGGGTTCGGCAAATATCCGACGAAGATAGGCGCCAACGCTTTCATTGGTTCGAACAGCGCTTTGGTCGCGCCGGTGACGATTGGCGACGGCGCGATCATCGGCGCAGGATCGGTCGTGACCAACGACGTGCCGGCGGACGCGCTCGCGGTGGCGCGGGGCACGCAGCAGAATCGCGATGGCTGGGCTGCGCGTTTCCGCAAGATGAAGATGAAGCGCTAGACCCCTTTGGGCTGCGCTGGAACGGCACCGGTTCAGCGTTGATGAACCAAACTTTAGCGTACGAACAGCCGCTCCGCCTCGCGCGCGAGAAGCGATAGTTCGAACAGGTTAGGCGGCTCGTCGCGTGGCCTGGAATCGATGATGCAAAGCGCGCCGAGCGGATAGCCTTGGCGGTCGACCATCGGCACGCCTGCATAGAAGCGGATATGCGGCGCGAACATCACCAGCGGATTGCCGGCGAAGCGGCCGTCGCGGCGCGCGTCGGGAACGACCAGCGGTTCAGCCGGGCGAAGAATGGTATGCGCGCAAAACGAGACTGCGCGCGGCGTTTCCTCGGTTTCGATGCCGGTACGAGCCGCAAACCATTGGCGATCGCGATCGATGATCGTGATCGCCGCTATCGGCGTACGGAAATATTTCGCCGCCTCGTCGACAATATCTTGCAGGCCCGGATGCTGCCCGAGCTTGAGCACGCCGCTGCGATCGACCGCCTGCTGGCGCTTTGCCTCGTCGGCCGGAAGATAAGCAGGGCTATGAAAATCGATATGAATCACGCAGCTCTCCGGTCGTCTCCTATAACGCCGGTTCCTTTTCGGAGGGGGATGGAAGCAACCATATCGGTCTGGATTTGAAGGCAATCGGGCGCGACGAGCGTCTTTCGTGGATCGACGCGGCCGATGCGCAACGCGGCCTTGCCGCCTTGCTTGACCTCATACATCAGCGAGTCCGCCAGTCGGACCGCGGCTTCGAGCGGTTCGAGTTGCGAAGCGGTGGCGATCAACGCGCCCATGCTGCAGGTTACGGGCAATCCGGTCCGGGCAAGGATGCCGGACAGGCGCTCGTGCACCAGGCCGGCAATATGGTCGCCATCCTCGGGCGCGTGGATCGAGAGCAGGGCCACGAACTCGTCGCCGCCGATGCGCGCGAACAGGTCCTGTCCGCGGATCACGTCGACGGCGGCATTCGCAAAAAGCCGCAATATTTCGTCGCCCGCCGAATGGCCGTGGCGGTCATTGACGAGCTTGAAGCCGTCGAGGTCCATATAGCAGAGAATGAATGCTCCATCCCCGCCTCGCGCAACCGCGGCTGCCATTTTCTGGTGGAACGACGCTTTGTTGAGCACGCCGGTCAGACCATCCGTTGAGGCACGCCAGCGTTCGAGCCGCAACGCGGCGCGCATGCCGCTGACCAGCACGACCACCAGGCTTACCGACAGCAGCCGGGCGAGCGCATTCCACGCTTCCGCAGCGACCGTCACAAAAAGTTCGGGATGTCCGAGATATTGGAAGTGGCGGACGATGGTGCCCCCGGCTGCGACGAGCAGGCCGAACAGCAGGCCCTGGCGCTCGCCCAGGCTCCACGCCGCAAAGCCCGCCGCGAGCAGGTAGAGAAACGCAAACGTGATCTGCGTCCCCATGATTGCGTCCAACAGCAACACCGTCGCCAACGATACGAGCGCGACGGTCCATTGGGTGAGCGGCCGCCAGGCCTCGGTCGTTCCCGCCGCCCTGATCAGCAGGCGCGACGTGAGAGTCAGTTCAGGTTGTCGATGCGGCACTCGTCCCTCCGGCTATACGCGCCCGGCGCCTCTGCCCTAATCCTGGGTTGGTTAACAACGTGTCGACGATGTCGCGGGCGCTGTTCAGCTTCGTGCAAGCGGACTAGAGCCTAGAGCTTGCTCGATCGGGGCTAATCCGCCGGATCGGTCGAGGTTCGCCACCCCGCATCGAACATGGTTGATGCCATTGGCGGAAGCGTGCGGTGCTTTCACCTCTGGCGATCAGGCACTAGGTGCGAGTGAGCTGAAAAGGGGGAGCGCAATCGTGTGCGGCATCATCGGTATCGTGGGTAGGGAAGAGGTTTGCGGGCGGCTTTTGAGTGGCCTGCGCCGGCTCGAATATCGCGGCTATGACTCGGCCGGAATCGCGACCGATCATGATGGCGTGATCGATCGCCGGCGCGCACCCGGCAAGCTCGACAATCTCGCTACTGTGCTTCGCGACAGCCCGCTGCCGGGCTGCACGGGGATCGCCCATACGCGCTGGGCGACCCATGGCGCGCCGACCGAGGACAATGCCCATCCACATGCCACCGGCGAAGTCGCGGTGGTCCACAACGGCATCATCGAGAATTTCAAATCGCTGCGCGAGGAGCTGCAGAGCCGCGGCCGCGTCTTCACCAGCCAGACGGATACCGAGGTTGTCGCGCATCTCGTCTCCGAACAGGTCGAACAGGGCGCGGAGCCCGCTGCCGCCGTCGCGGGCGTGCTCAAGCGGCTGCACGGCGCGTTCGCGCTCGCTATCCTGTTTCGCGAGCATCCCGATTTGCTGATCGGCGCGCGCCTCGGTTCGCCGTTGGTCGTCGGCTATGGGGAGGGCGAGACCTATCTCGGTTCGGATGCGCTCGCGCTCGCGCCGCTCACCCAGCGCATCTGCTATCTCGAGGAAGGCGACTGGGTCATCATCACGCGCGAGGGTGCCCGGATCTTCGACGCACAGGATCGGCCGGTCGAGCGACCGATCGTCCAATCGGGCGCGACGGACGTCGAACTGACCAAGGGCAATCACCGCCACTTCATGCTGAAGGAAATTTACGAGCAGCCGATTGTCGTTGCCCAGACGCTTCGCGCCTACCTGCGCCGGCTGGAAGAGGAGGTGTCGCTTCCGACCGAGGATTTCGACCTCGCTTCGGTCAGCCGCATCACGATCGTCGCCTGCGGCACCAGCTATTATGCCGGCATGGTCGCCAAATATTGGTTCGAGCAATTCGCGCGCGTGCCGGTCGACGTGGATGTGGCCAGCGAGTTTCGCTACCGCGCGCCGGTACTCGAACCAGGCGGGCTTGCGCTTTTCATCAGCCAGTCGGGTGAGACCGCGGACACGCTTGCGGCGCTTCGGCATGCGCGCGGCGAGGGTCAAAAAATCGCAGTCGTGGTGAACGTGCCGACTTCGACGATGGCGCGCGAGGCAGATCTTTTGCTTTCGACCCATGCAGGGCCGGAGATTGGCGTCGCCTCGACCAAGGCCTTCACCTGTCAACTGGCCGTGTTGGCGGCGCTCGCAGTCAATCTCGCGCGCGCCAGGGGACGGTTGAGCCGCGACGAGGAACGCGCGATCGTGCGCCACCTTGCGGAGGCACCTGCTGCACTCAACGGCGCCCTCGCCTATGACGAGACCATCCACGACATGGCGCATCACGTCGCCGCCGCGCGCGACGTGCTCTATCTCGGTCGCGGCCCGGACTATCCGCTCGCGCTCGAAGGGGCGTTGAAGCTGAAGGAAATCAGCTACATCCACGCAGAGGGCTATGCGGCGGGCGAGATGAAGCACGGGCCGATCGCGCTGATCGACGAGGCGGTCCCGATCATCGTCATCGCGCCGTCAGGTCCGCTGTTCGACAAGACGGTCTCAAACATGCAAGAAGTACAGGCCCGAGGCGGTAAGGTCGTGCTGATCTCGGATTATGACGGCGTGGAAGCCGCAGGAGAAGGATGTCTGGCCACAATCACGATGCCCAAGGTGCATCCACTGATTGCTCCGCTCGTCTACGCGATCCCGGTGCAATTGCTCGCCTACCATGTCGCAGTCGCCAAGGGCACCGACGTCGATCAGCCCCGCAACCTCGCCAAGAGCGTCACGGTGGAGTGATAGGCGGCGCGATCGCGCTCGCATTTTCCCTCGCGGCCCTGCCGCCCGCGTTCGCGCAGACGCCGACGCAAGTGCCTGCGCCGCCTGCGGTGGCGCCTGCCCCGGCGCCGAAGCCGCCGCCCGAGCAAGTTTTCATCAAACCTGCGACGATCGACGAGACGCTGGAAGTG
>Ga0070671_100002575_pt1 | contig 14065 bp, 12 predicted proteins | sample KBSS73metaG_FD_65341 | JGI IMG/M metagenome (GOLD analysis project Ga0070671, IMG submission 65341) | Switchgrass rhizosphere microbial communities from Kellogg Biological Station, Michigan, USA - KBS S7-3 metaG | ecosystem: Host-associated > Plants > Roots > Rhizosphere > Soil ...
CCCAGGCCACCTTCGACGGTCTGCGCCTTGTACTGACGCACCGCGATGACCAGCTTGTTGTAGGCGTCGAAGAAGGCGGCGCTCGCGAGCTTGCCCTCGTCGGTGGTGGTATAGCCGCTGCCGGCGAGCGCGCCGCTGCTGCCCAGGCCGATGCCGCCGAGACCGAAGCTCGTGTTCTTCGAATAGCCTTCGGCCGCGGCGAGTCGCACGGTCGACCGGATGTCGACCAGCGTCAGCACGGTTCCGACCTCGCTCGACTTCACGCTCAGATTGCCGAGGACCGCGCCGGCCCTGCCGAACAGGCTGCCGAGAGCGGCGCCGCCCACCCGCCCTCCCTCGTTGTCCTTGTTCGCCATCACGATCTCGGGCTTGAGGAGATAGTCGGCGACAACCTGCTGACCCTTGCCGCGTGTTCCGCTCTCGCGCGCCTCGTCGCCGCGGGAGCGGCGCGTTTCGTCGTTCAGGCTCGCCTCGCCGGTTCCGCGTTCGACGACGACGAAGCAGTTGGACTGCAGGATCATCATGCTGAGAAGCGGGGCGCTCGAGCCCAGCCGAGGTCCGTAATAGCGATACCACGGGGCGCTCGTGTCTTCCTGGATGCGCAGGACACCGAGCGTCTTGTTGCAATGCTCCAGGGTGTCGCTGGCGCCGCCGCTCGCGGTGCCGGACTGGCCGAAGGCGGCCGTTGTGGCGCCCAGAATACCGGCAAGGGCCAGGACCCTCGCGATCGAATCTCGGCGGCATTCACGCACGCCCCCGCAGTTCCTTTCCGTCCTGGATGCGTTCTTCATCATGGCAGGCCTCCCTGTGAGCGCCCCATGAATCGGAAGCGCAACCTCGACGATCGGGCCCGGTCATGTTGCCAGAGAAGCCTGGTCAAATCCACCCGCGAATTGGTGTGACGTTCGCGGCCCGAAGCAACTTGCCGAGCGAACGGGCTGGGCGGCGACGCGCTCGAATGCGGCTCGAGCTGGCCAGGCTTCGGCGCCGCTCGTCTGCTAGCCGAGCGGCCCGTGCTTGTCGGCTTCCGACGTGAACGAATCGGCGTAGAACTCGTCGTCGGGCAGGCCGCAGCGGGCGATGAAGTCGCGCTGTGCCGACTCGACCATGATCGGCGCGCCGCAGGCATAGACCTGGTGCTCGAGCAGGTTCGGAAAGTCGTGCATCACCGCCTGGTGGACGAGGCCGGTGCGGCCGTGCCACTCGTCCTCGGGCTTCGCCTCGGAAAGCACGGGGATGTAGCGCAGGTTCGGCAGCTTTCTCGTCGCCTCTTCGGCCCAGTCGTTCAGGTAGAGATCGGCCTTGCTGCGGCAGCCCCAGTAAAGATGCGCCTTTCGCTCGCTGCCCTTCCAGATCATGTGCTCGATGATCGCCTTGATCGGCGCGAATCCCGTCCCCGACGCGAGCAGGATCATCGGCTTCTCGGAATCGCGCAGGAAGAAGCTGCCGAACGGCCCCTCGACGCGCAGGATCTCCTTTTCCTTCATCGCGCCGAAGACGTGGTCGGTGAACTTGCCGCCGGGAAGATGGCGGATGTGCAGCTCGACCTGCGGCTTGTCGACGACGGTGTGCGGCGCATTGGCCATCGAGTAGCTGCGCCGCGATCCGTCGCGCAGGATGAACTCGATGTACTGGCCGGCGCGGTACTGGAACAGGTCGTTGGCGGGAAGCTGCAGCCTGACGATGGCGACATCGCCGGCGGGGCGCTCGATCGAGATCACGCGCGTCGGCAGCTTCCTGATCGCGAACTCGCCCGCGCCGGGGACGGTGCGCGCCTCGAGGACGATGTCGGTCTGCGGCGCCGCCTGGCAGCAGAGGATGAGGCCGGCGACCTCCTCCTCGTGGCTGAGCGCCTTCTGCTGGTGCGCGCCGTGGATGACGCGGCCCTCGAGCATCCGGCACTTGCACGATCCGCACGCGCCGTCGCGGCAGCCATAGGGGAGGCCGACGCCCTGGCGGATGGCGGCTTGCAGGATGGGCTCGTCGCGCTCGACGCTGAAGGTCTTGCCGCTCGGCTGGACAGTGACGGTGAAAGGCATGGGGGAAGGGCCGGCGGCGGCGCCGACGCGTCGCCTAGACTCGGCCCGCGATTTTGCCCGCTTGCCGCCGTCCCCGGCCGAACGCGCCCCTGCGCTCGGACCGACATCGCCTTTACCGTGCCGCACCGACCGACCCGCTTCAAGAGACCGGTGCTGCTGATCGTCGGCTGCGGCGACGTCGGCCTTCGCGTCGCGCGACTGCTCGCGGGGCGCTGGCGCGTGCTCGCGCTGACGTCGAGCCCGGCGCGCATCGAGCCGCTGCGCGCCGCCGGGATTCGGCCGCTGCGCGGCGACCTCGACGATGCGGGCTCGCTGGCGCGCCTCGCCGGGCTCGCCGACGCCGTGCTCCACCTCGCGCCGCCGCCGGCGAGCGGCGCCACCGATCCGCGCACGCGCCACCTCGTCGCGGCCTTGGCCAGGTCGCCGCGCCTCTGCCGCCTCGTCTACGGCTCGACGAGCGGCGTCTACGGCGATCGTGGCGGCGCGCTCACCGACGAGACCGCGCCGCTTCGACCCTCGACCGATCGCGCCCGTCGCCGCGTCGACGCCGAAGCGCGGCTGCGCCACTTCGGGCGCGCCGGCGGCGTTGCGCTGACGATCCTGCGCATCCCCGGCATCTACGCGCTCGATCGGCCGGGCGGCGATCCGCGCGAGCGCGTCGTTCGCGGCACGCCGGTGCTCGCCGCCGGCGACGATGTCCACACCAGCCACATCCACGCCGACGACCTCGCGCGCGCCTGCGTCGCGGCGCTGCATCGCGGCCGGCCGCAGCGCGCCGTCAACGTCGCCGACGACAGCGACCTGCGCATGGGCGACTACTTCGACTTCGTCGCCGACCGGTTCGGCCTGCCGCGTCCGCCGCGCCTTGCTCGGGCCGACGCGGCGGCCGCGCTCTCGCCGATGCAGATGAGCTTCCTCGGCGAGTCGAGGCGACTCGTCAACCGGCGCATGAAGGCCGAGCTCCGGTTGGCGCTGCGCCACCCGACTGTCGCCGAGGGGCTCGACGCGCCGGCAGGGCGCCGCGGCGACGGCGACAATCGCGGCAGACCGTGAACGGCACGAGGAGACGACGCATGAACTTCCCGTGGTTGAGATGCGCGTGGCGCGCCGCGAGCGGCGCCCGCCACGGCGCGCTCGCGCTGTTCGCCTCATTCGTCGCGACCGCGCTCGCGCCCGCCGCGTGGGCGCAGGGGGCGACGCCGTGGCCCACCAAGCCGATCCGCCTCGTCTCGCCCTTCAACCCCGGCGGCGCGATCGACGTCCTCAACCGGATCCTGGCCGAGAAGCTCTCGCAGCGGCTCGGCCAGCCCGTCTTCGTCGATCCGATCCCGGGCGCGAACACGATCAAGGGCGCCGACGTGGTGGCCAAGGCCGCGCCCGACGGCTACACCTTCATGATCACGACGATGTCGACGCACGTGAACAACACCGTGCTCTTCGCCAAGCTGCCGTTCGACCCGGTCAAGGACTTCGCGCCGATCACGCAGGTCTCGCTCGGCAGTGTCCTGCTCACCGCTAACGGCACGGCGCCGTATTCGGACCTGAAGGGATTCGTCGCCTGGGCGAAGGCGCAGAAGCGGCCGATCAGCTACGGCTCCTGGGGAGTCGGCTCGTCGGCGAACGTCTACGGCGAGATCCTCGCCAAGGACCACGGCGTCAGCCTCACGCACGTGCCGTACAAGGGCGAGCAGCCGGCGATCGCCGACGTCATCGGCGGCAACCTCGACGTCACGTTCGCGAGCCCGGTCGGCGCCAAGCCGCAGGTCGTCGCCGGCAAGCTGAAGGCGCTCGGCATGACCGGTCCGGCTCGATCGGCGGCGATGGCCGACGTGCCGACCTTCGGCGAGCAGGGCTTCAAGGGATTCGAGCTGCCGATCTGGGTCGCGGCGTATGCGCCGGCGGGAACGCCGAAGGCGATCGTCGATCGCCTGCAGAAGGAGATCGCGGCGGTCATCCACCTGCCCGACGTCACCCCGAAGATGGTCGACCAGGGCCAGACGCCGCTCGGCAACACGCCCGAGGAATTCGCCGCCGCGTTCGCGAAGGACGCGCCGACGTGGATCAACTACATCAAGGCGTCCGGGGCCAAGCCGGAATGATCGATCAGGGCACCGCCTACGGCCTCGCGCCGGCGACGCACGACCGCGAGCTGACCGAGGTCGGCGCCGGCACGCCGATGGGCGAGCTGCTGCGCCGCTACTGGCATCCGATCGGCCTCGCCGCCGCCGCCGGCGCCGTGCCGCGGCCGGTGCGGATCCTCGGCGAGGAGCTCATCCTCTTTCGCGACGGCTCCGGCCGGCCCGGCCTCGTCCATCCGCGCTGCGCGCATCGCGGCGCCTCGCTCTACTACGGCCGCGTCGAGGCCGAAGGAATCCGTTGCTGCTACCACGGCTGGATGTTCTCGGTCGATGGCCGCTGCCTCGATCAGCCGTGCGAGCCCGACGGTGGCAAGCTTCGGGACAACGTGCGCCAGCCGTGGTATCCGCTCGAAGAGCGCTACGGGCTGGTCTTCGCCTACCTCGGCCCGCCCGAGAGGAAGCCGCTGCTGCCGCGGATCGACGTTCTCGAGGAGCTCGCGCCGGGCGAGACGCTCGAGGCCGACGACTCGAGCCTCGGCGGCGGCGGCCCGCAGATCATCCCGTGCAACTGGCTGCAGCACTTCGAGAACGTCGTCGACAGTTTCCACGTTCCGATCCTGCACGGCGTCTTCTCGGGTCACCAGTTCGTTCCGGCGATGGCGCAGATGCCCGAGGTGAAGTGGAGCACCACCGGGCTCGGTGTCCGTGTCGAGAGCTGGCGCACGCTCGACGACGGCAAGCGCCTCTACCGCGTCACCGAGGCGGCGCTGCCGACGCTTCGCGTCGTGCCGAGCCCGCGTCTGGGCAAGAGCGGCGTCGTCGAATCGATCGGCTGGGTCGTGCCGATCGACGACACGCACTTTCGCATCTACGTCGCCGGCCGCGTCGAGCAGCCGGGCGACATCGGCCGAATGCGGTCGAAGATGAACGGCAAGTTCTGGTGGGAGCTGAGCGAGGCCGAGCACCGCGATTTCCCCGGCGACTACGAAGCGCAGGTGAGCCAGGGCGCGATCGCCGCGCATTCGGCCGAGCACCTGCGAACGAGCGACCGCGGCGTCGCCCTGCTGCGCAGGTTCCTGCGCGACCAGCTGCGCCGCGTCGCCGCCGGCGACGATCCGGCGGGGGTCGCTCGTGGTGAGGCCGACGCGACGCTGCGCTTCGCCCACTGCGGCAACTTCGTCGACGGCGCCGCGGCGGGCCCGCGCGAGCCCTCGCCGGAGCGCGACACCGCCGCATGAAGGTCCTGCTCGCGACGCAGCCGATGCCGGCGGCGGTGTTCATCGACGCGATCCGCGCCCGTGCGCCGGACGTCGAACTCGTCGAGTACCGCTCGACGCTCGGCGATGTCGATCTCGCCGCGGTCGACGTCGTCCTTGGCTGGCAGATGCCGCCCGGCCTGCCGTCGCGACTGCCGCGCGTTCGTTGGGTCTGCTCGGTCGCGGCCGGCGTCGAGAAGCTGCTCGCTCCCGACCTCGCGCCGGACGTTCGCGTCTCGCGCATCGTCGATCTCGAGCAGGCTGCGGGGATCGCCCAGTTCGTCGTCACGATGGCGTTGCGCCGCGCGCGCTCGCTCGAGCTCTACGAGGCGCAGCAGCGCCGGCGCGACTGGACGCGCCGGCCGCTGGCGATCGCGCGTCACCGCGTCGGCGTCCTCGGCACCGGCGCGATGGGCGGCGAGATCGGGCGCTGGCTCGAGCGCTGCGGCCTCGTCGTCAGCGGCTGGAACCGCCGCTCGCCGCAGTCTTTCGAGGCGCTGCTCGCGAGCAGCGAGATCGTCGTCTGCGCGCTGCCGCTGACCGCCGAGACCGAGGGCCTGCTCGACGCCCGCGCGTTCGCGCTGATGCCGCGCGGCGCCTACGTCATCAACGTCGCGCGCGGCGCCCACATCGTCGAGCCCGACCTGATCGAAGCCGTCCGCTCCGGACACCTGAGCGGCGCGGCGCTCGACGTGCAGCGCAAGGAACCCCTGCCGCCCGACGATCCCCTCTGGGACGTTCCCGGCATCACCATCACGCCGCACATCGCCGCCCAGCCCTCGACCGACACCGTCGCCGAGCAGTTCGTCGCCAGCCTGCGCGCCTACGAGCGCGGCGACCCGCTCCCCAACGAAGTCGACCGCGCCCGCGGCTACTGAAGCAAGCCGTTTAAATTCCTCGCGCCGAGAAGCGGCCCCGACGGGGCCGGCCCCTCCCTCTCGGAGGGAGGGGAGCGAAGCGGGGAGGGAGCGGTCCTGTTGCGAAGCTCTGAGCCGGCCGGACAGGCTTCACGCGTCACACGCCCTTAGGCCGGCTCAGCGTCTTCATCCTGTCGACCGCATGCACCGGCAGCCGCATCGTCTCGCTGCCGCGCCGGATCTCGAGGACGACGTCCCGGTCCGGGCGCTCGCCGCGCCAGAGCGCGCGATACATCGATGCCAGGTCGGCGACGCGCGTGCCGTCGATGGCGACGATCACGTCCTGCGGCAGCAGGCCGGCGGCCTCGGCGGGGCTTTCGGCCGACAGGCGGATGACGTGGATCTCGCCGCCGATCTCGACGCAGTTGAGGCCGAGCCAGGCGCGGCTGCTGCTGCGCGAGCTTCCCTGCGACCTCAGCTCGGCGAGGATCGGCTTCAGCAGGTCGACCGGAACGAACATGTTGCCGCGCAGCGCCGGGGCGTCGCCGCCGGCGGCGTTGCCGACGATCAGCGAGCCGACGCCGACGAGCTCGCCGTCGGCATTGAAGAGGCCCGCGCCGCTGTGGTCGGTGCGTGCCGGCGCGGTGAAGAGGGCGTCTTCGATGTGGTATTCCCAGTAGCCCGAGAACGGCCGCCGCGACACCATGCGCGCGAGGCTCAGGTCGCCCTCGTCGCCGCCGCTGGCGAAGAGCAGCGGCTCGTCGCTGGCGACCTTGGCCGAGACGCCGAGCGGTGCCGGCTCGATGCCGAGCGGCGCCAGCGCCTGGACCAGGCCGAATCCCGACGCGAGGTCGTAGGCGACGACGCGCGCCGGGACATGGCGGCCTTCGCCGTACACCAGGCCGACCTGGTCGGCCTCGAGGATCAGATAGCCGATCGTCAGCACGAGACCGTCGGCGCCGATCAGGACGCCCGACCCCTGGCGCTCGCGGCCGAGGGTCGCGATCGAGCGCGCGTCGTCGAGGGCGACGACCTCGACGCCGACGACGGCGGCGTTGGCGCGCGCCAGCGCCGCCTTGTGCGTCTCGAGTCGCGCCAGCGTGGCGCGCGCCTGCGTCCCCGCGTCCGCTGCCGGTTCGTCGGCCGCGCGTGCGCCGCCGACCAGCACCACGGCGGCCACGGCGACGATCATCTTCGCCCACTCTCGCCAGCGCGCTCGGGCGACGCGGTGATCGAGACTGGAGCGAAGCCGGGGAGTCGGCGCGTGATTCATGCTGCCTCCGCGAGATGTCCGTGACAGCATGAACCCTTGCAAGAGGCATGCGCGCGAGAGGGGCACTTTGCCGATGCGCGGGCGTCAGCGCCTGCCGAACGGCGCCTGGCCGCGCCAGTAACGCAGGGTGAGCAGCCCGCCCAGCATGCCGCCCAGATGCGCGAAATGGGCGACCCCCGAGTTGAGCACGTAGACGCCCTGGTAGAGCTCGATCACGCCGTACAGGGCGACGAGGTACTTGGCCTTCATCGGGATGACGAAGAAGAGCAGGATGATCCGGTTCGGAAAGATCATCGCGAACGCGAGCAGGAGGCCGAACAGCCCGCCCGATGCGCCCACCGTCGGCAGGTTGGATCCGAGCAGCGCGTTGACGAGAAGCTGCGTCAGCGCCGCGGCGACGACGCTCGCGGCGTAGAACTGGAGGAAGCGCTTCTGCCCCCAGACATGCTCGAGCTCGCCGCCGAACATCCACAGGCCCAGCATGTTGAAGAACAGGTGATTGAAGTTGCCGTGCAGGAACGCATAGGTGACGATCTGCCACGGCCAGAAGCCGGCGCCGATCGGGTATAGCGCCAGCGGCGACAGCAGCCCCGGCGCGAGCAGGTCGCCGAGAAAGAACATCGCCACGTTGGCGAGCAGCAGGGCCTGCGTGGCGGGAGGAAGAGGCAGCATTCAGGACGTCCTGCGCGGATGGCGCGTGGCAGCGAGTCTACGGGCCGTATGGCAAACTGCCCGCCTGCTGCAAGCACCGGCCTCGGTGGCGAAATTGGTAGACGCGCGGGACTCAAAATCCCGTTCAGAGATGAGTGTCGGTTCGATTCCGACCCGAGGCACCAGGCGCCCGGCCGACACTCCATGAGCGACTCCGCGCCGAACTATCCGACCATCGAGGACGTCATCGGCGCCACGCCGCTGGTGCGCCTCGTCCGCATGCCGGGCTCGGCCAACGCGGCGCGCGGCAACGTCATCCTCGGCAAGCTCGAGGGCAACAACCCGGCCGGATCGGTCAAGGACCGGCCGGCGATCAGCATGATCCGGCGCGCCGAGGAGCGCGGCACGATCAAGCCGGGCGACACGCTGATCGAGGCGACGTCGGGCAACACCGGGATCGCCTTGGCGATGGCGGCGGCGATCCGCGGCTACCGCATGCTGCTCGTCATGCCCGAGGACCTGAGCGTCGAGCGCGCGCAGACGATGAAGGCGTTCGGCGCCGAGCTGATCCTGACGCCGCGCTCGGGCGGCATGGAGTACGCACGCGATCTCGCGACGCAGATGGAGAAGGACGGCAAGGGCCGTGTCCTCGACCAGTTCGCGAATCCGGACAACCCGCGCATCCACTACGAGACGACCGGCCCCGAGATCTGGAACGACACCGGCGGCCGGATCACCCACTTCGTCAGCGCGATGGGAACGACCGGGACGATCACCGGCGTCTCGCGCTACCTAAAGGAGAAGAACCCGGCGGTGCGGATCATCGGCGCGCAGCCGAGCGAGGGCTCGCGAATCCCGGGGATCCGCAAGTGGCCGGCCGAGTACATGCCGAAGATCTACGACGCGACGGCGGTCGACGAGCTCGTTCTCGTCGGCCAGGCGGCGGCCGAGGAGGCGACGCGGCGCCTCGCCCGCGAGGAAGGCATCTTCGCCGGCATCTCGGCCGCGGGCGCGTGCTGGGTCGCGCTGCAGCTCGCCGAGCAGGTCGAGAACGCGACGATCGTCTTCGTCGTCTGCGATCGCGGCGATCGCTACCTGTCGACCGGAGTGTTCCCGGCGTGAGCCACGAGGTCCGTTTCTGCGTCAGCTGCGCGACCGAGCTGGCGCCGATCTCGGCCGACGAGGACGGCGGCGCCAAGACGCGGCTGCGCTGCCCGGCGTGCGGCTGGACGCACTGGAACAACCCGACGCCGGTGCTCGCCGCGGTGATCGAGCTCGCCGATCGCGACGGCCAGGTCCTGCTCGCCCGCAACGCCGCCTGGCCGGGAAAGTTCTATGGCCTCGTCACCGGCTTCATGGAGGCGGGCGAGACGCCGGAGGAGGGCATCGCGCGCGAAGTCGGCGAAGAGACTTCGCTCACGGTCGACTCGCTTTCGCTGATCGGCGTGTACGAGTTCCTGCGCATGAATCAGGTCATCATTGCCTACCATGCGGTGGCGCGCGGCGAGATCGTGCTGTCCCCGGAGCTCGTCTCGTACCGATTGTTCCCACCGGCCGACATCAAGTGCTGGCCGGCGGGCACCGGCCGGGCGGTCGCCGACTGGCTGCGCTCGCGCGGGATCGAGCCGAAATGGATGGACCTGCCGCCGGGCAAGCGGGCGATCGAAGTCGACGTGGACTGAAACGATGGATGCTCAGAAGGAAATCGACACCCGCGGCCTGAACTGTCCGCTGCCGATCCTGAAGGCGAAGAAGGCGCTCGCCGACATGTCGAGCGGCGACGTGCTCAAGGTCGTCGCCACCGACCCGGGATCGGTGCGCGACTTCCAGGCGTTCGCGCGCCAGACCGGCAACGAGCTGGTCGAGCAGACGAGCGCGAACGACGAGTTCGTCCACTACCTGCGCCGCCGCTAGGCGCGCGGCAAGGCTACTGCGAGAGCGACTGCAGGTAGGCGCGGAAGCCGGCGCCGAGCTCGGGGTGCGCGAGCGCGAGGGCGACGTTCGCTTCGAGGAAGCCTTCCTTGCTGCCACAGTCGTAGCGTCGGCCCTCGTAGCGGTAGGCGTAGACCTTCTCGCTCTTCAGCAGCCCGGCGATGCCGTCGGTGAGCTGGATCTCGCCACCGACGCCGCGCGGCTGGGCGGCGATCTCGGCGAACACGCGCGCCGTCAGGACGTAGCGGCCGGCGACGCCGAGGCGCGACGGCGCGACCTCGGGCGCCGGCTTCTCGACGATGCGGTCGATGTCGACCAGCCGCTCGCCGACCGCGCGCCCGCCGACGATGCCGTAGCGGCGCGTGTGCTCCGACGGCACTTCCTGCACGGCGATGATCGAAGACTGGCGCGCCTCGAACTGCTCGACCATCTGCGCGAGCACCGGCGGGGTGCCGATCATGAGGTCGTCGGGCAGGAGGACGGCGAACGGATGGTCGCCGACCAGGTGCCGGCCGCACAGCACGGCGTGGCCGAGGCCGAGCGCCTGCGCCTGGCGCACGAAGACGCACTCCATGTCGTCGGGCTTGACGGCGCGGACGGCGGCGAGCAGATCGGCCTTGCCCGACTTCTCGAGCGCGTCCTCGAGCTCGAAGGTGCGGTCGAAATGATCCTCGATCGCGCGCTTGTGGCGGCTGGTCACGAAGATCATCTCGCGAACGCCGGCGGCGTAGGCCTCCTCGACGGCGTACTGGATGAGCGGCTTGTCGACGACCGGCAGCATTTCCTTCGGCAGGGCCTTGGTGGCGGGCAGGGAACGGGTGCCCAGGCCGGCGACCGGAAAGATCGCGTGTCTGATCGTCATCGAGGCAGTCTCATCTATCTACAATGCGGGAAATCTCGTCGATTCTGGCACGCACGGTCGCTTCGACAGGAAAGAGGAACGCTCTCGGTGGACCTGCTCGTCATCGATCCGATCGACGCCGAAGTGATGCGCTGGCTCGCTTCGCGTCAGCGCCTTCGCTTCGCTCCCGAGCTCGCCTTCTCGCCGCGCGACCTGCGCCGCGCGCTCTACAACGTCAGGGCAGCCATCGTGCCGTCCTCGGTCAGCATCGACGCGGAGACGCTCGACTTCGCGCCCGTCCTGCGCGCCGTCGGCCGTGTCAGCGCCGGCTCCGAGAACATCGACCTCGAAGCCTGCGAGCGGCGCCACGTCGAGGTCGTGCGCAGCCTGACCGCGAGCGCGCGTGCCGAGGCCGAGTTCGTGATCGGCGCCATGCTCTCGCTGCTGCGCCGGGTTCCGGTGCGCGCCGCCGACGGCTCGATGGCCGGCCGCGAGCTCGGCGGCGCCACCATCGGCCTGGTCGGCATGCCGCCGTCGGCGCGGACGATCGCGCAGCTGCTCGCCGCGTTCAACGTCCGCATCCTCGGCTACGACCCGATGCTGCATGCGACCGACCCGGCCTGGGCCGACTGGCACATCGACCACGCCGGCCTGCGCGAGATCGTCGAGCGCGCCGACGTGCTGTGCGTGCAGCTCGACTACTTCAGCCGCTATCACGGCCTTCTCGGCGACCGGTTTCTCCGCCACAGCAAGCCGAACCAGGTCGTCGTCAGCACGGCGCATTCGCGTCTGTTCGACGAAGCCGCGCTCGCCACGGCGATGAAGAGCGGGCGGATCGCCGCGGCGTGGCTCGACAGCGTCGAGCCGGGCGCCCTCGATCCGCATCGGCCGCTGCATGGCATCGAGACGCTGCAGGTGACGCCGCGGGTCGCCTCGACGACGCGCGAGTCGCGCCAGCGCAGCGCCTGGGCAGTGGCGCGGCGGATCGACGAGCTGCTCGAGGCGCCGTCGTCGGCGCCGGCCGACTTCAGGTCGACGATTCCAGGCGCGCTCGCTGATCTCGAAGCCGACTCACTGTCGCCGTGAACTCGGCGACGCGCTTCCTCTCCTGATCGACGACGGCCGCCGGCGCGCGGCCGACGAAGCTCTCGTTGCCAAGCTTGGCGGTCGCCTTGGCGATCTCGCCGGCGAGGCGATCGATCTCCTTCTTCAGGCGCGCCGCTTCGGCGGCGCGGTCGATCTTCACGTGCAGCGCGAGCCGCGTCGCGCCGACGACGGCGACCGGCGAATCGCTCGAGGTGTCGGCGAATCCGGCGTCGTCGGCGAACATCGTCACCTCCGACAGCCGCGCCAGCGACTTGAGCAGCGGCGTCGCCTCGCGCATGAAGTCGGCGTCGCCGATGGCATGGAGCGGCACGCGCTCGCCGGGCGAGAGGTTCATCTCGCTGCGCAGGTTGCGCGCGCTGCCGACGATCGCTTTCAGCCTGGCGATCCATTCGTCGGCGCGCGCGTCGACGCGCTCGAGCTGCGCCTTCGGATACGGCGCGCGCACGATGCCGTGCTCCGTGCCGTCGACTTTGCGGCCGGCGACGACGGCGACGCGCTCCCACAGCTCCGCCGTGATGAACGGCGTGATCGGATGCATCAGCCGCAGCACCGTCTCGAGGACGCGCAGCAGGGTCCGCCGCGTCGCCCGCTGTTCCGATTCGCTGCCCGACTGCAGCTGCACCTTTGCGATCTCGAGGTACCAGTCGCAATACTCGTCCCAGACGAACGAATAGATCGCCTGGGCGACGGCGTCGAGCCGGTACTCGGCGAAGCCCTCCGCCACCGCGGCCTCGACGCGCTGCAGCTCGCCCGTGATCCAGCGATCGGCCGGCGAGAAGGTGAGGTAGTTGTGGAACGGCTGCCCCGGCGCGCACTCGGCCTTGGCGTGCTCGGCAAGGCCGCAGTCCTTGCCCTCGCAGTTCATCAGCACGAAGCGCGTCGCGTTCCAGAGCTTGTTGCAGAAGTTGCGATAGCCCTCGCAGCGCTTCGAATCGAAGTTGACGTTGCGGCCGAGGCTCGCGAGCGAGCAGAACGTGAAGCGAAGCGCGTCGGCGCCGAAGCCCGGGATGCCGTTCGGGAACTCGGCGGCGGTGTCCTTCTTGACGCGCGGCGCCGTCTCCGGGCGGCGCAGGCCGGTGGCGCGCTTCTCCAGCAGCGGCTCGAGGGCAATGCCGTCGATCAGGTCGACCGGATCGAGGACGTTGCCTTCCGACTTGCTCATCCGCTTGCCCTGCGCGTCGCGCACCAGGCCGTGGATGTAGACGTCGCGGAACGGGACCTTGCCGGTGAAGTGCAAGGTCATCATGATCATCCGCGCGACCCAGAAGAAGATGATGTCGTAGCCGGTGACGAGCACCGACGACGGCAGGAAGAGCTCGAGCTCCTTCGTCGCCTTCGGCCAGCTGAGCGACGAGAACGGCACCAGCGCCGACGAGTACCAGGTATCGAGGACGTCCGGGTCGCGCGCCAGCGTGCCGGAAAACCCCGCCGCCTCGGCCTTGGCGCGCGCCTCGTCCTCGCTGCGCGCGACGAAGATCTCGCCGCCGCTGCCGTGCCAGGCCGGGATCTGGTGGCCCCACCAGAGCTGGCGGGAGAGCGTCCAGTCCTGGATGTTCTTCATCCACTGGTTGTAGGTGTTGATCCACTGCTCGGGGTAGAACTTCACCGCGCCGCTCTCGACCGCATCGATCGCCTTGCCGGCGATCGATTTGCCGTCACGGCCCGGCTTGGTCATCGCCATGAACCACTGGTCGGTGAGCATCGGCTCGACGACCTGGCCGGTGCGCTCGCAGACCGGCACCGCGTGCTTGTGCGGCACCGCCTTCTCGAGGAACCGCTGATCCTCGAGGTCGCGCAGCACCGCCTTCCTCGCGTCGTAGCGATCGAGCCCCTGGTACGCGACCGGGCCGTTCTCGTTGATTTTCGCGTCGAGCGTGAAGATCGTGATCAGCGGGATGCCGTGGCGCAGCGCGCACGCGTAGTCGTTGAAGTCGTGCGCGCCGGTGATCTTGACGCAGCCCGAGCCGAACTCGCGGTCGACGAAGTCGTCGGCGATGATCGGGATGCGCCGGTCGCAGAGCGGCAGGTCGA
>Ga0070671_100002578_pt1 | contig 14054 bp, 15 predicted proteins | sample KBSS73metaG_FD_65341 | JGI IMG/M metagenome (GOLD analysis project Ga0070671, IMG submission 65341) | Switchgrass rhizosphere microbial communities from Kellogg Biological Station, Michigan, USA - KBS S7-3 metaG | ecosystem: Host-associated > Plants > Roots > Rhizosphere > Soil ...
GCGACTCCGTCGACGCGTGCAGCTGCTCCCAGACCGTGGGGGGACCGAAGAAGACCGTCGGCTGCACCTCGCGGAGGTCCGACGGGAACGACGGGCCGCCGTCGCCGAAGTTCACGGCGCAGCCGGCCTGGAGCGCCCCCGTGATGCACACCAGGCGCTCGGCGAGGTGGCACAGGGGGAGGTACGACAGCACCTCGTCGTCGGGCCCACCGGCCGGCACCTCCGGCGCGGCGGCCGCCCGCGCGTCGACCCGCGCTCGGAACTCGTCGATCGAATGCACCGCGCCGCGCGCTTCGACATCGGCCAGGGCGCGCACGCCGTCGCCCGAGGTGCCCTCGGCGACGAGCACGTGCTTCACCGACGTGAGCCCGTCGCGCGCGGCGAGGATGGCGTCGAGCTGCTCATCGCCCCCCGCCACCACCATCGTCGCCCCCGCGTCGTTCAGCCACGCCGCCACGTCCGGCTCCTCGACGGCGGGGTACACGGGGAGGGCGCCGACGCCTTGCACGGCGAGATCGGTGATCAACCACTCCGGTCGATTGCCGCTGAGGATCGCCACGCGGTCGCCCGCGTCGATGCCGAGCTCGAGCAGACCGAGCCCCACGGCCGCCACCCGCGCCGCGTACCTCGCGTACGTCGTCTCCTCCCAGACACCGAGGTGCTTGCAGCGGAACGCCACGCTCGACGGTGTGCTCGCCGCCAGCTCGAGCAGGCGCGCCGGCGTCGACGTCACGTGGGGGCCCCGAGGTAGGCCTCGATGACCCGAGGGTCCGCTTGCACCACGGCGGGCGTGCCCAACGCGATCGGCAGGCCGAACTCGAGGGCGAGCACGCGATCGGCGATGTCCATCACCATGCGCATGTCGTGCTCGACGAGCACCATCGCCACCCCGGTCGCCTGGATGGCGAGGATGGCGCGCGCCATGTCCTCGGTCTCCTCGTGGTTCATGCCGGCCACCGGCTCGTCGAGCAGCAGCAGGCGGGGGTCCATGGCGAGCGCCCGGCCGAGCTCGATGCGCTTCTGCACGCCGTAGGGCAGCGCGCCGACCGGCGTGCGGCGGTGCGGTTCGAGCTCGAGCAGCTCGATGATCTCTTCGACGCGCTCGCGGTTGGCGACCTCCTCGCGCCGCGCCCGGCCGAGCCACACGGCGCCGGCCCAGAACCCGGTGCGCATGCGGACGTGTCGACCGAGCATCAGGTTGTCGACCACGTCGAGGTTCGTGAACAGACCGAGGTTCTGGAACGTACGGGCGATGCCGAGCCGGGCGATCGCGCCCGGGCGCTGGCCGATGAGCTCGACACCGTCGAAGCCGATGTGACCCTGACGCGGCCGGTAGACCCCATTGAGGCAGTTGAAGATCGACGTCTTGCCCGCGCCGTTGGGGCCGATGATGGCGAAGAGCTCGCCGGCCCGCACGTCGAACGACACATCGGTGAGGGCGGCGACGCCGCCGAAGCGCAGCGTGACCTCCCGCACCACCAGCAGCGACGCCTCGGTCGTCATGACAGCGACCAGCTCTTCTTGCGTCGATACGACTTCACCTCGCGGAACGAGCGACGCTCGCCGCCCGCCATGCCGAGGTAGAACTCGCGGATGTCGGCGTCCTCGCGCAGGTCGGCCGCTGCGCCTTCCTTCACCACCCGACCGGTCTCCAACACGTAGCCGACGGTCGCGATCGACAGCGCCATCGTGGCGTTCTGCTCGACGAGCACCACGCTGGTGCCGGCCTCGTTGACCTCGACCACGATGTCGCGGATCCGGTCGACGATCATCGGAGCCAGCCCGAGCGACGGTTCGTCGAGCAGCAGGAGGCGCGGCGACTGCATGAGGGCGCGGCCGATGACGAGCATCTGCTGCTCGCCGCCCGACAGGTAGCCGGCCAGCGCGGTGCGCCGCTTGGCGAGCATCGGGAACAGCGCCATCACGCGCTCGTAGTTGGCCCGCGTCTCCGGCCCCTTGCCCTTCGTGTAGGCGCCGGCCTTCAGGTTCTCGTCGACGGTGAGCTCGGCGAAGGCCCGCCGTCCTTCCATCACCTGCGAGACGCCGCGGCGCACGATGGCCGCCGGCTCCTGACCGTCGATGCGCTCGCCGTCGAGCTCGATCGTGCCCTTCGTGATCTCGCCCCGGTGGTGGCCGAGCAGCCCGGTGATCGCACGCAGCAACGTGGTCTTGCCGGCGCCGTTCGCCCCGAGCACCGCCACGATCCCACCGGTCGGGACGTCGACGTTCACGCCTCGCAGGACGAGCACGGCCCCGCCGTAGACGACCTCGACGTCACGTACCCGCAGAAGCGGTGCGTCCCCCACTGTTACCGGAGGGTAATCACCTCCGCTGCCCCATGAACATGACCTTCAGGTGGTCGTAGTTCTCGATGCAGCGCCCAGCGCCGAGCACGACGCACTCGAGGGGCGCGTCGACGAGGTGCACGGGGATGCCCGTCTCGGCCGAGATGCGGTTGTCGAGCCCCGACAGCATGCCGCCGCCGCCCACCAGGTGGATGCCCTGGTGGATGAGGTCCTGCGCCAGCTCCGGCGGCGCCTGCCCGAGGCACGAGACGACCGAGTCGGCGATCGCGCTGACCTGCTCGTCGATCGCCGAGCGCACCTCCTCGGGCGAGAGGATGACGTTCTTCGGCAGGCCGCTCATGAGGTCGCGCCCACGCACCTCGGCCTTCACCTCGTCGGCCGACGGCCACGCCGAGCCGATGGCGACCTTGATGTCCTCGGCCGTGCGCTCACCGATGGCGATGCCGTACTCCCGCTTGACGTAGGCCTGGATGGAGGCGTCGATGTCGAACGACCCGGTCCGGATGGCGCGCAGCGCGACCGTGCCACCGAGGGAGATGACCGCCGTCTCCGAGGTGCCGCCGCCGACGTCGACGATCATGTTGCCGAGCGGCTCGTTGATCGGCAGCCCGGCGCCGATGGCGGCGGCGACCGGTTGCTCGATGAGCTGGGCGTCGGCCGCGCCGGCTCGGCGCGCCGCCTCGATGACGGCGCGCCGCTCGACCTCGGTGATGGCCGAGGGCACGCAGATCACGACGCGCGGGCGGTTGAGCCGCGACACGCCGGCCCGGTGGAGCAGCAGGCGGATCATGCGCTGCGTCACGTCGAAGTCGGTGATGGCGCCCTTGCGCAGGGGCCGGACGGCCTGGATGTAGCCGGGCGTGCGCCCGATCATCTGCCACGCCTCGTGGCCCATGGCGAGGACCTCGCCGCTCTGGACGTTGAGGGCGATGACCGACGGCTCGTTGAGGACGATGCCGCGGCCCTTGGCGTAGACCAAGGTGTTCGCGGTACCCAGGTCGATGGCGAGGTCGCGGGCCAAAGGTCAGGCTCGGTGGTCGTGCGAGTGGTGGTCGGGTGCGAGCGCGCGCATCTCGCGCTGGAACTCGTCGATGCCGTGGTCGAGCGACGTCGGGTCGCGGTGGCGGAGCCACAGCGCGAACGACCCGAACACGCTCACGACCAGCGCCACCGACAGGAAGACCAAGCCGTTCACGGGTGCAGATCCCCGACGTCGACCACGTCGTGGGCGCACAGGCCCCAGTCCTCGCCGCCCTCCCACGTCTCGCGCTTCCAGATCGGCACGGTCGCCTTGAGGGTGTCGATGCAGAACCGGGCGGCGTCGAACGCCTCGCCGCGGTGGGCGCTGCTGGCGACCACGAGCACAGACGACTCGCCGAGGGCGAGCTCGCCGATGCGATGCAGCAGGGCGAGGCGGCCGATCGGCCAGCGGGTGCGGGCTTCGCCGGCGATCGCCTCGAGGCGGGGCTCGACCTGCTCGGCGTAGGCCTCGTAGACCAGTCGGGTGACGCCGGGGCGACCCTCGGCGTGGTCGCGCACGGTGCCGCTGAACAGCACGACCGCCCCGCAGTCGGGGCGAACGGCCCAGTCGGCAGCCGCGCCAACGGGCAGCGGCTCCTCGGTGAGGGCGATCCAGGTGTCACTGGACGGCGGGAGCACCGCGCAATGGTACGTGGGTATCCGCCCGACCCGCCCCGCGGTCCCCGGGCGCCGGCCGGCTCGTATCCTCCGGGCAGTGGAGCCAGGCGACCTCTTCGACGACGAGTCGTCCTTCCGCCGGCCTCCACCGCCCGACGACCGGCTGTGGCGCCATCCGTCCGAGATGGGGTGGGCGCAGATCCCGGCGAAGCGCAGTCGGGGCGCGATGGCGCTCATCGTGGCCTCGGGGGTCGCCGGCGCGGTGCTCGCCGTCGGGGTCCTGGCCGCCACCGGTTCGCTGGGTACGCGGATCAAGTCCCACGACGTCGTCGAGCGCGTGCGCCCGGCGTTGGTCACCACCGGCACCACCGACGCCGACGCCGACCGGCTCGCCCAGGCCGTCGCCCCGTCGATCGTGCGCCTGCGCGTCGACGGCACGACGAGCCGCGTCGGATCCGGCGTCGTGTTCCGCGACGACGGCCACGTGCTCACCAACGCCCACGTCATCGGCGGGGCCACGACGATCACGGCCACCACGGCGAGCGGGCACACCGTCACCGCCAAGGTGGTCGGAACCGACGACGACACCGACATCGCGGTGTTGAAGCTCGACGGCAACGGGCCCTTCACCCCGGCCGTGCTGGGCACCACCGACGGCACCGCGGTGGGCGATCCGACGGTGGCCGTCGGCGCCAACGTCTCCTCGGGCGTGGTGAGCGCGCTCGGGCGGGAGATCACCCCGGAGGCCGGCGCCACCCTCGTCGACATGATCCAGACCGACGCCGAGATCGACGCGGCATCGTCGGGTGGAGCGCTCCTCGCCGCCGACGGCAGCGTGATCGGCATCACGACCGCCTACGCCGGCAACAGCCGACTCGGCTTCGCCACGCCTGTCGACGTGGCGCGGGCGGTGGCCGACGACCTCCTGGAGGTCGGCCGGGTGCGCGACGTGTGGCTCGGCATCAAGGCCAGCTCGGCGCCCGACGGGGGCGGGGTGGCCGTCGCCGAGGTGATCACCGCCGGGCCGGCGCAGCAGGCCGGTCTCACCGCCGGCGACGTCGTGCGGCGCGTCGACGGTCATCCGGTGGCGACGATGTCGGCGCTGCGCATCCTGCTGCGCCGCAACCACCCCGGCGACCCGGTGCCGATCGTCTACGACCGCAACGGCACCCGCCACACGGCGGTCGTCGTGCTCACCGAACGCCCGCCCTCGAGCTGACCCGGAACCGCGCTGGTCAGCGGTGGCGGCGGCGGAGGCGGCGCAGCACGGCGAACGCGCCGGCCGCCGCGGCGAGGCCGGCGACGGCAGTGGCGCCGAGGGCGATCTCCTGGCGGCGCTTGGGACTGAGTCGCGACCACGGGGTGCCGACGGTGGCGTCGACGAACGTCTCCTCGTTGTGGTGGGCGGGCGCCCACCCGGTCGCCTTGAGGCGGTCGTTGGCGACCACCCACGGGTGCATCGTGTAGGGCACGAGGCCCGGCGGCATGCGCCCGACCTTCCACCGCCACAGCACGCTCGCCACGGTGGTGACCGCCCACTCGGGCAGCGGGAGGCGAGGCGGGCCCCCGGCGAGGGCGCGGGCCTCCTCGCCGCTCACCCACCCGTCGGGCGCGACGTTGAAGATGCCGTCGAGGTGCGATCGGCACGCCACGACGACGGCGTCGGCGAGATCGTCGAGGTGCAGGAGCTGCAGCGGCGGGTCGTCGCTGCCGGCGCGGATGTTGGCCGTGATGCCGAGCGACCGGGCGAGCCAGCTGTGCTCGCCTTCGGCGACGGCGACGGCCGGGCGCAGGATCGTCAGGGTCGTGCCCGGGTGGTCGGTGAGCCACTCGGCGCCGAGGCGCTCGATCTCGGCCTTCTGCGCGGGGTAGCCGGCGCCCGGGTTCGGGCGCACCGGCGCGTCCTCGGTGAGCGGCACCGGGTTGGCGTCCCAGGCGCCGTAGACGGTGGCGCTCGACAGCAGCACGACGTGGCGGGCGCCGACCGCGCCGGCGGCATCGAGCAGGCGGCGGGTGCCTTCCATGTTGGCCTTGGCGACGCCATCCTCGTCGAGCTCCGGTCCGGCGGCGAAGGCCAGGTGGATGACCACCTCGGCCCCTTCCAGCAGCGGCTTCAGGTCGCTGGTGGCCAGATCGGCGGCGGCGAAGGTGGTGCGGTCCGGCAGCTGGCGGGGCTCGACCAGGTCCACGGCCACCACCCGGGCGACGTCGTCCGAGTCGGCCAGGCGCTGCGCCACCCGGCGCCCGAGCGAACCGGCCGCTCCCGTGAGCACGACGTTGGATCCGTTCGCCACCCGCCTACGATGCCCTGGTGAGCGAGTCTGGTCCACCCAACCCGCCCGACAACCCGTTCGAGGGCCTTCCCTTCCTGGGCGATCTGGCCAAGATGCTCCAATCGTCGGGGCCCGTGAGCTGGGACGCGGCCCGTCAGTTCGCCCTGCAGGTGGCCACCGGCGGCGAGCCGGAGGCCAACCCCGACCCGATCGAGCGGATCCGCTTCGAGGAGCTGGCCCGGGTGGCCGAGCTGCGGGTGAGCGACACCACCGGCCTGCCCACGTCGACCGCCGGCAAGGTCGTCACGGTCGTGCCCGTGAGCCGGGGTGAGTGGGCGCGGCGCACGCTCGACGGCTGGCGCCCGCTGCTCGAGCGCCTGTCGACGTCGCTGACGGCTGCCGGCGCCGCGGGGCAGGGCGAGCCCAGCGACGACCCGCTCACGTCGATGCTGCAGGGCTTCTCGGCGGCGTTCGGTCCGCTGCTGTTCGGCATGCAGGCGGGCGCCATGGTCGGCCACCTCGCGACCCGAGCGCTCGGCCAGTACGACCTCCCGATACCCCGGCCCCCGACCGACGAGCTCATCGTCGTGGCCGCCAACATCCGCGAGTTCGGCGACGAGTGGAGCGTCCCGGCCGACGACCTGCGCCTGTGGATCTGCCTCTCCGAGCTGACGACGCATGCGGTGCTCGGCGTGCCCCACGTCCGCCAGCGGCTCGACGACCTGCTCATGGAGTACGTCGGCGGGTTCAGCGTCGACCCCGCGGCGTTGGAGTCGCGCCTCGGCGAGGTCGACCCCACCGACCCGCAGGCGCTGCAGCACGCGCTCGGCGATCCGGCCGCGCTGCTCGGCGCCATCCAGTCGCCGGCCCAGCAGCACCTGCTTCCCCGCCTCGAGGCGCTCGTGGCCGCCATCGTCGGCTACGTCGACTGGGTGATGGACGAGGTCGGCACCACGCTCATCGGCTCGTACGGGATGCTCACCGAGGCGCTGCGGCGCCGGCGCGTCGAAGCCGGCGAGGGCGACCGCTTCGTCGAGCACCTGCTCGGCCTCGAGGTCGGCCAGGCCGTCTACGACCGGGGCTCGGCGTTCGTCGACGGCATCGTCGAGCGCGCCGGCGCCGAGGGCCTCACCCGCCTCTGGTCCGACGAGCGCAACCTGCCGACCCCCAACGAGCTCGACGCCCCCGGCCTCTGGCTCGCCCGCATCGAGCTCCCCGAGGACTGACCCCACTCGTACGACGAAGAACGGTGAGGGGGTGGCCCTCAGTCGTCCACGACCACGATGTCGTGGCGGTGGACGCGGCCGGCGGTGAGCTCGAGGATGCCGACGGTGCGGTGCGGTTGGCTGCGGCGCTGGGTGGCCGAGCCGGGGTTGAAGAGGAGCTGCGCGTCCATCCCTTCGGCGTTCCACGGGATGTGGCTGTGGCCGAACACGACGACGTCCGCGTTCGGGAACCGCCGCCGCATGCGCCCCTCCCGGCCGACGCGGGGCCCGCTGTCGTGGAGCATCGCGACCCGCACGCCGCCGAGGGTCAGCTCGAGCGACTCCGGCAGCAGCCCGCGCAGCGCGCCGTCGTTGTTGCCGAGCACCGCGTGCACCGGTGCGATGGCGCGCAGCGCGTCGAGCAGGCCGGCTTCGACGACGTCGCCGGCGTGCAGGATCGCGTCGGCGCCGTCGAGCTCGGCGAGGGCGCGTGACGGCAACCGGGTCGCCCCTCGGTCGCGGACGTGCGTGTCGGCGAGCACGACCACCCTCACGACGGCGACCACGGCACCCGACGTCCGGTGGCGTACGTCGCCGCCGCGACCGTCGTGACGATGGCGATGACGCTGAACCCGAACGTCAACGGCATCGAGTGGAGCACCGGGATCAACGCGCCGAGCACCCATGCCAGCTGGAACTGCGTCTCGAACCGGGCGAACGAGCGAGCCCGGTCGGCGTCCGGCGCGTCGCGCTGCACGATGGCGTCGAAGCACAACCGGCCCGCGCTCGACGCGATGCCGACGAACACCGCGAGCAGCGCCGCCGCCGGACGCCCGCCCATGCGCAGCGCGCCCACGGCCGCCAGGCTCACACCGATCAGCGCGCCGAGCAGGATGCGCTCCTCGCGCACCCACTTCCGCAGGGGCGGGGCGACGATCGCACCGAGGAGCGCGCCCACGGCGCCGCCCGCCACGATGATCCCGAACCACCACGTCGGTGCGTCGTGCTGGCGCAGCGAGAACGCGACGAGGAACGCGAGGAAGCCGACGGTCGCTCGCAGCACGGCCATGGCGCTGGCGGCGAGGAGCACCCCCACGCCCCGCAGCTCGGTGCGCTCGACGTCGGTGCGGGGCGCCGACGCCCGAGCGGGTGGGATGCGCAGCGACACCACGGCACCCACCCCGAACACGACGGCGGCGAAGATCATCACCCAGGCGGCGCCGACGTGGAGCAGCAGCACCCCCGGGGGCGCCACCGCGAAGGTGATCACGCCGGCGACGAGGGTCAGCTTGGCGTTGGCCTGCACCAGCTCGGTCTCGTGCTCGACGACGGCAGGGACGAGCGACGCTCGCGCCACCCCGTACGCCTTGCCCAGCACCAGCGCGCCGAACGCCAACGGGAACAGCAGCAGCCCGTGGATGTGGTCGGCGATCAGCAGGCACAGCACCGATCGCGCGGCGAGCGATGCCACGACCATGCCCCGCCGGCCGCCGCGCTGGCGGTCGATGAGCGGGCCGAGCACCGGTGCCACCACTGCGAACGGCGCCATCGTGAGGAACAGGTAGAGCGCGACGCGGGTGCGGGCCGCCTCCGGGGAGATCGAGAAGAACAGCGACCCGGCCAGGCCGATGGCCAGGAGCGCGTCCCCGGCGGTGCTGGCGGCATGGGTGCGGGCCAGCCGCGTGAACGGGTCGACCGGCCCCGCGCCCGGGCGGAGGGGCTGCCAACCGCTCGCCGGTGGTCGGCGGGTGCGTCCCACACCGGGAACCTACTCAAGCCCGGTGCGGGGCGCGCTCAGCGGGGGAGCTCGTACTTGTAGCCGAGGCCGCGGATGGTGACGATGCGGCGGGGGTGGGCCGGCTCGTCCTCGACCTTGGCGCGGAGCCGCTTGATGTGGACGTCGAGCGTCTTGGTGTCCCCCACGTAGTCCGCGCCCCACACGCGGCTGATCAGCGTGTCGCGGGTGAGCACCCGGCCGGCGTTGGCGAGCAGCAGCTCGAGGAGCTCGAACTCCTTGAGCGGCAAGCTCACCTCCTCGTCGCGGATCACCACCTCGTGGCGGTCGATGTCCATCCGGACGTCGCCGACCTCGAGCACGTCGGCATCGGGATCGAGCACCGCGGAACGACCTTCGGGCACGCGCCGCATGGCGGCGCGCATGCGGGCCACCAGCTCCCGCAAGCGGTACGGCTTGGAGACGTAGTCGTCGGCCCCGACCTCGAGGCCCACGACGGTGTCGATCTCGGAGGACTTCGCCGTCACCATGATGATCGGCACCTGCGAACGGGCGCGGATCTGGCGGCACACGTCGATGCCCGACATCCGGGGCAGCATGACGTCGAGGAGGATCACATCCGGGTCGATGCGTTCGAAGAGCTCGACGGCTTCGATGCCGTCACGCGCCACTTGGACGCGGAAGCCTTCGCGTTGGAGGCCGACGACGAGCGCGTCGACGAAGGACTCCTCGTCCTCCACGAGGAGCACGGTCGTGCGCTGGTCGAGCACCGTCGTCATGCGGGTTCTGCCTCTCTGTGGTCGTGATCGGGATCGCTCACCGCGACGGGACCGGGCCCGGACGGCAGGCGCAACGTGAACGTGGACCCGAGGCCCTCGCGGGACTGGACGCGCACCTCGCCGCGGTGGTTGCTGGCGACGTGACGGACGATGGCGAGTCCGAGGCCGGTACCGCCGGTCTCGCGACTGCGGGCGCGGTCGACGCGGTAGAAGCGCTCGAAGACCCGCTCGAGGTCGGTCGTCGGGATCCCGATGCCCTCGTCGCGCACGGCCATCTCGACCCAGTTGCCGTCGGTCACCGACGACACCCACACCGTGGAGCCGTGATCGCTGTACTTGCAGGCGTTCTCGAGCAGGTTGGTCACGGCGGACACGAGCTGGCGACGGTCGCCGCGCAACGTGTGCCGCTTGCCGACGCCTTCGAGGTCGATCGTCATGCGGTTCGCCTGGGCGAGGCTGCGGACGCGCTCGGCGGCCTCGAGCACCACCTCGCGCACGGAGACGGGCTCGCGCATCGGCTGCTCCTCGGCTTCGATGCGGCTCAGCGCCAAGAGGTCGTCGATGATGCGCCCGACACGGATCGCCTCGTCCGTCATCCGCTCGGCGAGGCGGCGGATGACCGTCGAGTCGTCCTCGGCGGCGATGGTCTCGGCCAGCACACCGAGCGCGCCGACCGGCGTCTTCAGCTCGTGGGAGATGTTGGCGACGAAGTCGCGGCGCACGGCCTCGAGGCGCCGCCGCTCCGACACGTCCTCGATCACCGCGAGCGCGCCGGTGGCGCGGGCGCCGTCGTCGAGCGGCACCGCGGAGATGACGAGGATCCGCCGCGGCGGACCGAGGAGGTCGAGGTTGCGCCGTTGCGGCGAGCCCGAGAGCGCCGCCAGCAACGTCTCCTGGATCGCTTGCTCGACCAGCACCTCGGCATGGCGCGCCCCGGTGAACGCGTTGGCGATCTCGTTGCGGTACACCTCGGCGCCGCTCTCGTCCCAGATCACGACGCCCTGCGGGATCGCCTCGAGCGCCCAGGTGGCGCGGGCGACGTCACCGAGCGCCGAGTCGACGCGCAGTGCCGCGTTGTCGACGGCCCGATCGAGCCTCGCCAGCGCCCCCTCGAGTCCGCCCGATTCGTCGAGCTCGACCGAGTTGCCGGCCAGGCGCGTGACCGCCACGTCGATGCGCCGGCGCAGCGCTCGGCGCCCGACGACCGTCGAGGCCACCACCGCGACCATGGCAACCACGGCGACGATGGCGAGGATCAGCACGCTCAGGCCGATCGTCGGAGGATGGCGCCGGCGACCGCGTCCGCCAGGCCCGGCACGGGCGGCGCGGCGAGGACACCGGTGAGGAGCGTCAGCGACGCGTAGCCCCGGTCGACGAGCCCGGCATCGGTGTGCTCCGGATGCTCGTCGTTGCGACCCACGAACTCCATCTGCAGGCGGCCGCCCTGCGACTCGACGAGCGCGGTGCGCACCGAGCCGAAGCGCGCCAACTCGCCCCACTCGACGCCGCGCACCTCGTCGAGCGGCAGGTTGGGGGCATTGAGGTTGAGGACCGTGCGCGGCTCCTCGCCCATCAGCCACTCGACCGCGGGAACGGCGAGCTGCGCCGCGGTCTCCCAGTGCATCGGGTCGCCATACGCCTGGCTGACGGCCAGGCCGGAGATGCCGAAGTTGGCGCCGGTGAGCGCGGCACCCACGGTGCCGGAGTGCAGCACCGCGCCACCGGTGTTGGCCCCCGGGTTGATCCCGGACACGATCACGTCGGGGCGCTCGCCGAAGGCGCCGAGGTGCGCGGCGAGCACGCAGAGCGCCGGCGGACCGAGGACGGCGTGACAGGGCACGCCGGCGAGGCCGGGCAGCGTCCGCTCGTCGACGTCGATGTGCTTGTCGACGTGGAGCCGGCCGATCGCCGCGCCCTGGCCGCTCATGTCCTGCTGGGGGGCGGCGACGACGACCTCGTGGCCGGTGGTCACCATGGCGGCGGCCAACGGCCAGAGACCGGGCGAGTCGACGCCGTCGTCGTTGGTGACGAGGATCCTCACGTGCCTTCCCAGTGGGGCGTGCCCTCGGCGGCCTGGCGAGCGGCTTGGCGGGCCGCGCCCGTGTGCTCGGGGAGCCAGCCGGTGCACATGTAGCGCACGCGCTCGCCGATGTTGACGGCGTGGTCGCCGATGCGCTCGTAGAAGCGCCCGACCAGGGCGAGCTGCACCGCGACCTGCAGCGGGAGCTCCCCCGACTCGCGCGTCTCGAAGATCGACTCGATGAAGTCGACGTGCAGCTCGTCGACCTCGTCGTCCATGTCATCGAGCGCCGAGGCGAGGCCGACGTCGTGGTCGACGTAGGCATCGATGGCGAGGCGGAAGAGGCGGTGCACCTGCTCGCCCATGTGCTCGATCAGGCCACGCATCTTCGGGTCGATGTCGGTGCCGTAGATGCGACGAGCCGCCTTCATGATGTTGACGACGAGGTCGCCCGAGCGCTCGATCTCGGCGCACATGCGGATCGCCGTGGTGAGGGCCCGGAGGTCCGACGCCATCGGCTGTTGCAGGGCGAGCAGCTGGTAGCAGTGCTCCTCGACCTCGAGCGCCAGCGTGTCGATGGCGTCGTCGCCGTTGAGGATCTGCTCGGCGACGCCGAGGTCGCCATCGAGGAAGGCGCGTGTCGCGCGCGCCAGCGCCTCGGTCACCAGTCCCGCCATGCGGACGATGTCGTCGCGCACGGCGTCGAGCTCGTGGTGGAAGTTCTTCCGCACCTCGACCGCTGCCATCTATCGCACCTCCGAAGCCAAGTAGGCCGGATCGCCTGTCAGGAGGTACTGCAAGCGCTCGCCCACGATGACAGTGTGGTCGGCGATGCGCTCCAACGCGCGTCCCACGAGCACGGACGTCACCGCGACGGACACGGCGTCGGTGCCGTCGAGGGCCAGGATCTGGTCGAGGAGGGCCCGATAGTCGTCGTCCATCGCCGAGCTGCGGGCCGCGACACCATGGGCGATCGACGGGTCCTGGGCCGTCCAGGCGTCGAGCGCGACGCGGAAGAGCTCCTCGGCCACGACGGCCATGTCGTCGAGGATGGCGAACAGCGCCGGGTGGGCGGCGAGCGTCGGCTGCTCGGGCGCCTGCTTCACGACGCGCAGCGACAGATCGGCGATGCGCTCGAGCTCCTCGAGGATGCGCACCACCGACACGAGGTACCGCAGGTCGGACGCCACCGGCGCTTCCCGGCAGATCAGGTCGTACACCCGCTCGGTCAGCGACACGACCATGGCGTCGACCTGGTCGTCGGCCGCCAGCGCCTCCTCGGCGAGACCGAGGTCACCGGAGCGGAGCACCTCGTGCATGCGATCGAGCGCAACTCCGACGCGGGCCGCCGTCACCTCGACCTGGAGCCGGAGGTGGTCCAGCTCCTGGTGGAAGCTCTCACGCGTCATGGGTCACCCGAAGCGCCCGGTGACGTAGTTCTCGGTGCGCTCGTCGGACGGGTTCGAGAACATCTTCTCGGTGCGGTCCATCTCGACGAGCACACCCGTGCGCGTGTCGCTCTGCTCGTTGACCTCGGTGGTGAAGAACGCGCAGCGATCGCTGACGCGGGCCGCCTGCTGCATGTTGTGGGTGACGATGATGATCGAGTACGCGTCCTTGATCTCGGTCATCAGATCCTCGACGCGTGCGGTGGCGATCGGGTCGAGCGCCGAGCACGGCTCGTCCATGAGGATGACCTCGGGCTCGACGGCGATGGCCCGCGCGATGCACAGCCGCTGCTGCTGGCCGCCGGACAGGCCGAGCGCCGACTTCTTCAGCCGGTCCTTCACCTCGTCCCACAGCGCGGCGCCTCGCAACGCCTTCTCCACGATCTCGTCGAGGCCCTTGCGGGTGCCGCCGAGGCGCGGCCCGAACGCCACGTTGTCGAAGATCGACTTCGGGAAGGGGTTCGGCTTCTGGAACACCATGCCGATGCGCCGACGGACCTCGACGGGGTTGACCTGCGAGTCGTAGAGGTCGACGCCGTGGTAGGCGATCTTCCCCTCGACGCGGGCACCGGGGATCGGGTCGTTCATGCGGTTGAAGCAGCGCAGCACGGTGGACTTGCCGCAGCCCGACGGACCGATGAACGCCGTGA
>Ga0070671_100002580_pt1 | contig 14037 bp, 28 predicted proteins | sample KBSS73metaG_FD_65341 | JGI IMG/M metagenome (GOLD analysis project Ga0070671, IMG submission 65341) | Switchgrass rhizosphere microbial communities from Kellogg Biological Station, Michigan, USA - KBS S7-3 metaG | ecosystem: Host-associated > Plants > Roots > Rhizosphere > Soil ...
ACGCGATGAACCTGACGGTCCGGCCGGTCACGCACCTTGCTGGCTCATCGGGACAACAACGGCACGAAAGGCACCGGGCAAGGTGCGTGCCCGTCCAGCCCGCAGGTTATCGCGGGCGTTATCTGTACTGAGATCCATCGTGGCCCACTCGCCTGATCGTACGGTTCGATTCAACGCCGTGAAGGATTACTTCGCGGCTCTCACGAAATGGGCAATTGTTGACCGTAAAGACTCAACGGTAGTCGTTGACGTCGCGGACTTGGAGTTGCAATTCCGAATGCTCGAGGAAATCCTAGATTCTCTCCTGGCCATTCCGCCAACGCCACCGAATCGCGACCGCATCTCGGACAAGATCGGTGCTATACGTGCACGTGTCGGCAGCATCAATATGGGGTGCGCAGATCTAGAGCGCCCTCTCGACGCACTAATGGACATACTCTGTATGGATGACGAGCGGGACGAATCGGCTGCGGAGCCAGACAGATAACGAGGGCATGAACCTGACGGTCCGAACGGTCACGCGCCTTGCTTGGTTTCCTTCTCACGGCGGACGCGAACGGGAGCGCGCAAGGCGCGCGCCCGTCCGGTCCGCAGGTTATGCGCGGCGTTATGCGACTGGGATTCCCTTCATGCGCGGAACGCTCCTGATCTGTTTTCTCATTGCCAGCGGCGCACTTGCATCTGAGTACGTCGGGGTCCGTAATGGCGCAATCGATGGTGCAATAATTCCTGCTGAAGAGCCAACGGCGTGGCTCAAGAGCATTCGCGATGGACGCGGCTCCTCCTTCGGAATCGGGGTACTCCTCGGCGTCGATGCTGAGGGCTTTTGGACGCCAACGCGTGAAGATGTTGCGAAGGGCGAGTCTCTCTTGCCCGCTGCTCTAAAACGATGGCAGCGGGACCCGCTCCTTGTGGAGCCCTCAGCGCGGGAGAACAAGGGTCGACAGAAGTTTCTCGCAGACTCCATCCAAGCTATCCTAGCTAGCTATTCCAGTTACAGGCGACAGTACATCGGTCTGACTATTCGCGGAAAGCGAGTTATCTATTTCAACTCTTTCCCAGCCTCAACCGATCCACGGTACCTACGTGACCTGGTGATGGCCTGTGATGGTGGGTACGCGTATTGGAGAGTTCTATTCTCGGTTGACAACTCAACATTCCACGATCTTGACGTTAACGGGAACGCGTGAGCAAGTCGCATAACAAGCAGATGAACCTGACGGTCCGGCCGGTCACGCGCCTTGCTGATTTCCTTCCAGAACGGGACTCGCACGGGCACGCGCAAGGCGCGCGCCCGTCTCGTCCCGCAGGTTATCTGCGGCGTTATGCGGCTTTAAACCAGCGAGTACCAATCACCGTGGAATAGACGTATCATTTCTCCGTCAGACAAGGCAGATCGATCATGTCCGTCATCTTCAAGGTCGAAACCGAGCACGAGAACGATGGGCGCTGGATCGCGGAAGTTCCAGAGCTTCCAGGCACGCTCGCCTACGGTGCGTCTGAGGATGAGGCTATTGCTAGGGTCCAAGCTCTAGCGTTGCGCGTCGTGGCCGATCGATTGGAACAGGGCGAGGCGGGGCGTGAGTACCTCAACATTACCTTCCGAGCGGCATGAGCGAATGGCCGAGTGCACGCGCAAGGCGCGTGTTGGCCGCCTTGCTGCGAGCCGGCTGGACCATCAAGCGCCAGACGGGGTCTCACAAAGTTCTCGTCCGAACCGGCTGGCCCGATGTCGTCTTCGCCTTTCACGACAACGACGAAATCGGGCCGCGCATGCTCGCACGACTCGCAAAGCACACAGGGCTGCGTCCTCAAGACCTGTAGTCGGCGGTGCGCCGCATAACATCGCGATGAACCTGACGGTCCGGCCGGTCACGCACCTTGCTGATTCAACTGGACAACAACAACTCGAAAGGACACGGGCAAGGTGCGCGCCCGTCCTGCCCGCCGGTTATCGCGGGCGTTATGCACACAGATGAGCGGCGCACGAGCAAATCTACTGGCTGTAGCAACGGTGAGCACACTCGTCTACGCCGCGGGTGTTTCCATCGGACGCATCCAAGTGCAAGCCGTGGATACGTCCGAAGTAGAGGCCTATCTTGCCGGCCAGGTAGAAGCGCTCCATGACCTCGCGTCCGGAAGTCTCAGAGTTCGAACTGCCGGCTATCCGGTACCGTGGTACCAGCAAGAAGCTCGACTCCTGAGAAGTGAATTCGCGATTGAGTTGGTCCCAGTCGCGGGCTGTGTCGTCTCTACCACTCAGAGCCAGGCTATTCGAGGCTACAACCAAGTTACTCTTGCCATCATCCAGCAACGGTTTGGATCGAGTGTCTTTGAAGAGGCTACTGCCCGAGCTGTCGACGAAGCCAAGAAGGCGCGCCAATGAATGCGGGCGCGGGTAGTCTGGTGCATAACGAGGGCATGAACCTGACGGTCCGGCCGGTCACGCGCCTTGCTTGGCTTCCTTCCCACGGCGGACCCGAACGGGAGCGCGCAAGGCGCGCGCCCGTCCGGTCCGCAGGTTATGCCCGGCGTTGTGCGGACAAAGACCCGTGAAATATGTGGCCCACGTTAAGACGTTGTTGCGCAGCATCCATTCCGTCGGTTCAATTCGCGAGGGAACGCTCGAGACTGGTGCTCGTCTGCCGCACCCAGATCGTGTTGAGATTCAGCTGCAGGGTGGCCCACAGAACCCCTGCTCGATCTACCGCTACACCAATTCTGGCGACTTCTGCGGGGACACCTGGCATCAGAACCTTGCAGACGCCTTCGCCCAAGCCGAGTATGAGTACGGCCTATCCGAAAGCGATTTTGTCACTGTTCGTGAGTAATCGGCGCTATGCTCGCTGGGCGAGTCCTCAGCCTGATGAGACCTCGCCTGGTCACGTGCATATGCCGCACAACAAGCGCATCAACCTGACGGTCCGGCCGGTCACGCACCTTGCTGGTTCAACCGGACAACAACAGCTCGAAAGGGCACGGGCAAGGTGCGCGCCCGTCCAGCCCGCAGGTTATGCGCGGCGTTGTGCGGACTTCTCTCGATGCGGGCACTAGCCTGTGCAGCGATTCTCAGTGTTCTGCTGCTTGGCTGCCAATCTACTCGTCCGAGAGCTACGGGAACCGTTCCTGTCGTCTACCAAATTGGTTTCGGCCAGAGCCATGATCACGGCCGGGTGGCAGTTGAGAGATTTTCTATCGGCGAAGCACAGGGCCCCCATCTCCAGCTCTTTAATCATTACGCCACCATCCCGATTACGATCATCGGCCATGTCGATGGAGACAAGGGCTGGCGTCCGTTCATCCATGCGGTGCACGTCTCGGAGCGACTCGAGCCGAGCAAGTCCGTAGGCGAGCAGGCTGGTATTATCGAATTCACCCCAATCCACAGTATTCGAGAGGATTCTACCTTTCCCGGGGGCGCCGAATCGTTTACGGTTCAACTCATGTATCCCGTCAGTACATGGGATTGGGGGCCCAACCACTACTCTTTTTCTTGCGGAGACATTCAACATTCACTACAGCTTGAACAGCGCAAATAGCAACCAGCCGCACAACAAGGGCATGAACCTGACGGTCCGGTCGGTCACGCGCCTTGCTTGGCTTCCTTCCCAACGCGGACTCGAACGGACGCGCGCAAGGCGCGCGCCCGCCCGGTCCGCAGGTTATGCCCGGCGTTAGCCAGACTCCGATGATCAAGCTGCGCTACGCAGTCCTGCTAGTACTCCTCGTTTCCTCAATCTCATATGGACAGTTCGACTGTCCGCCCGATTCCACGGTTGCTACAGCACTCGCGAATAGCCGAGTTGCTGTGCAAGGAACTGTGTTGTCGATCGAGGGCGTCGGATTTGCGCCCTGCGATTCGACCCTTCCGCCAGACAAATCACCAAAATCAGGGGTATGCTATCGAGGTAGCGCCAATCGTGTCCGCCTACATGTCACGAAGGTGGTGAAGGGAACACTAGATAAACCGGCTGAACCTCTCACGTTTCAAGCTGTTTTCCCACTTTTTGATCCAACCGGTGGGCTTGGACGGTGGTCACGCCTGAACGAACTCGATCCGCATGATTGCATCATCGCTTACTTGCCCCAACGAGGCGTCGCGCATTGGGCATATTGCGATCTGCCGGACGAACTCTACCCGTGCGGGCTAGCCGATAATCACTTCGGGACCGGGGACGAATAGCCCAAGCGAGGGCATGCATGCGCAAATGGTCGCTGGCTAACGAGGGCATGAACCTGACGGTCCGGTCGGTCACGCGCCTTGCTGGGCTCCCTTCCCAACGCGGACTAGAACGGGCACGCGCAAGGCGCGCGCCCGCCCGGCCCGCAGGTTATGCCCGGCGTTATGCGGCACGGATCCACTAAACTATGCGCGCGTCGATAATTTCACTCGCTCTTTGCTTGATCGCTTCCTTGCCGGCCCAGGGGCACACACTCCGTCCTATTCAAGCCCACGTGAGCGGTGAATTGGTCGATATCAAGGACTCCCTTCCGATAGCAGAAGCATCCGTGTACGTCTTCTTGGATGACAGCGCTCTTCCCGGGTGCTACGACCACCGCGATCCGGCTTTGACCAAGGCTGACGGTTCTTTCGTAGCTCTCTCATGTTGGAACTCCCGACCCAAGAGATTCGTCCCACTCCTCCCGCTTACCTATGACCGTCGCCCTAAGTCGGTCACATTGATTGTACAGCGCGCCCAACATCCACTATGGTTAGGGTCGCTTAAACTCACAAGCGACCAAGTTCGCTCGACATCTGAAGGATTGGACATCTCCATCTCGAGAATCGAGGTCGGTGGGATGTATCGCGGAGAGTGACAGCGTGCCGCATAACGAGGGCATGAACCTGACGGCCCGGCCGGTCACGCGCCTTGCTGGTTTTCCTTCCCACGGCGGACGCGAACGGGAGCGCGCAACGCGCGCGCCCGTCCGGTCCGCAGGTTATGCCCGGCGTTATGCGGCTTAGCAAGAGTGACCTAATTGACCGCTAGACTCCGTCAGACACTGCTGCATTCAATGCCGTGGGCTCTACTCGGCCTCTTGGGACCATGTGTCGTGTGGGGAGTAGTGTTCCTAACGCCCAATAGTTCGAGCGATGCACAACCGCTCATGTGGCCCTTTGTCGCACTGTACCCGACGCTCTGTCTAATAGGCCTTGCGTTGGGCCCGAACCAGATAGTGGGCTATCTAGTTCTTCTGGGAACGGCTTTCGCGAATGTGTTGCTATTCCTCCTTCTCGGATTCTTGTATCGGGGGCTATCCGCTTGGCGCAATTGGATCAGAATCCCTCTAGTGTGCTTGGCGTATTCGGCCATCTTCGGCGCTGCCGTCCTGTACGCGTTCAGGTAGCCAACCAACTCGAATGGTCCCGACGCCGCATAACAAGCAGATGAACCTGACGGTCCGGCCGGTCACGCGCCTTGCTGACCTCAATCTCACCGGGGACTCGAACGGGAGCGCGCAAGGCGCGCGCCCGTCTCGTTCCGCAGGTTATCTGCGGCGTTCGACGGACTGCCGCGAGTGCGGAGAACCCGACTGAGGTCCCTGCTTTCATGAACCGCTGGTACTTCTGGGTACTCGCACCAGTCTTCCTCGTAACCGCCATCAGCCTACCCTTGCTCGCGGAGCCACCGAGTTGGCTGGCCAAGTTAGTCATTTATGCCTTTTCTGGCTTGCTTCTTGTTGCTACGCTCGGCCTCGCTTCCCCACTCCGCTTTCACTGGGCCTTTCGGATTGTGGCCGCAGCCATTTTCCTGACCTACAGCGCCTATGCCACCTTCGAATTCCTCGCTTGTTTGCGAGGGAAGTCCTTCGGCATGGCAACGCCAACCTCCGAAAGCAATTTGCGCAATGCTCTTCTAGGGCTCTTTATGTTCGGAATCCCGTCCCTTTTCTATTCCCTCAAGCGAAGATCGAAGTCCACACTAGATACCCTTTCCGAGGAAGAATATTTTTCTGAGGAAGACTAGAGTTGATCACACTCACATTCAGGAAGCCGTCGAACAACGCGATGAACCTGACGGTCCGGCCGGTCACGCACCTTGCTGACTCAGCGGGACAACAACAGCACGAAAGGCAACGAGCAAGGTGCGTGCCCGTCCTGCCCGCAGGTTATCGCGGGCGTTCGGCGGACTAATGAAGGGTATCTCCATGTGCGGCCGACATCCTCTCTGCACTAGGAGCATTGCATTCGGCCTGATTGCATTTCCTGTCTTCTTGGTTGCTGAGCCCAGACCACCTGGAGGCCAACGCTCGAGTCACCTCAGCCCGGAGTTGGTCAATCGAATGATCGTCAACCTCGGTCCACGCGGCGCACTGGAACGTCTGAAGAAGCCAGACGCGATTGCCATTCTCGAGATCATGGCAGGCGTAGGAAGTGCACGGCATGAGTGGTTAGACGTAGCCGCCCAATTAGTTCCGGTCTCGGATGGGTTTGCCGAGCAGATGCTCATCGCGGGTCTTAGCATGGCCCTCGAGAAAGACCCAGTCGCCGTACTAGAGCGCAGCTCCGCCGGTGTGCCAATCGACAAGGTGTGCGCATACGATCCGCTAACCCCAGTAAGTAGCACCCGCACACGCGCGGATTTCAATCACGCATTGATCCCTCGTGAGCAAGCACTCGAGCGCGTCACTCAGACTGAATTATCAGAGGTCAAGCTGAGGTGTGTGAACGCCTTATCTCGGTTGAGAACTGAAAGAGCATACCTATATGAACCATGACACTGCGCCGCCGAACAAGCGCATGAACCTGACGGTCCGGCCGGTCACGCGCCTTGCTGGGCTGCCTTCCCATCGGACCTCGAAAAGGCACGCGCAAGGCGCGTGCCCGTCTCGGCCCGCAGGTTATGCGCAGCGTTAGACGGACTCTATCGAATGCAACGCAAGACGAGGGCTGCTTTCGCTACGATCGCAACAGGTGCTGTCCTGGCACTCTTCGCGGTATGTCTAGCCGCTTCTACGTTCGATATGTGGCCGTTAGACGTCGGGCTTCATAGATACAAGTCCGCGACCAGCCCCGATCACGGATGGTCCGTGACCATCTATAGAAGGAGGACATCGATTCTGCCCTTTGCACCGGTAGATGTTTTCGCAACCGTAGAGATGACTGACAACCACGTCTCTCACCGCATGTATCTCTATCAGCTCGATATGTGGCACGATATCGACGATTACTACTCGGATATCTCTTGTTCGAACGACCGGATTTCGATCGGCCCCAACGACCCACTCAGCGGGGGCTACTTCATCTTGCTACGCGCCGACACCAACACCTTCGACTGGGGCGAACGTGCTCGCAAGATGAACGTCTCTAGCTAGGGCGTATCCATGTTCTCCATCCATGCGGCGCCGTCTAACGAGGGCATGAACCTGACGGTCCGGCCGGTCACGCGCCTTGCTTGGCTTCCTTCTCACCGCGGACACGAACGGGAGCGCGCAAGGCGCGCGCCCGTCCGGTCCGCAGGTTATGCCCGGCGTTCGGCGGACGACATCTATGCGTAACCCAAGCAAAGGCTTCCCCCCTCTGGCCCCATGGATATTGATGGCCTTGCTGCTATCTGAAGGCCATCCGGCCCGCGCTGCACTCCGCCGGGAGTCCAGCCCCGAGAGCCATCAGAGCCGACTACCCGTTCCTCCCTCCGTCGTGAGCGACTGTAGTGCCAGCGGACCAGTACACGAGTTCCCCAATCAACGCTTCCTTCGAAAGGGTGGTCGCAAAAGTCCGGCGGAAGTACTGAGCCGTGACGGACTGTTGACCGTCAACGATGTTGAGCAGGGCCGTGATCTCGCGCGGTACGCTCGCCTCGACCTATCTAAGCCAGCATTCGGACATCTTAGTAGCTCGGGCCGCGATCGTAGGTTTGCAGAGGCTCGTACCTTCATCTGGGATCATTGGCGAAGCCATTCGTTGGCTTACTTGACGCTCTCGACCGGCTCCATCGACGCATTCGGAACCTCACACATTTTCGTGGAACCGGATGAAACAGGACATTGGCGCGTCGCATGGCGAATGGTTCAATCTTCGGGAACCATAGTAGACCCACCAACCTACTACGGTGTCCAATGGGTTCAACCGCAACAATCGGGGCAGCCCGGCAAATCGCTTCCTCCTCAGGGGAAGCCGAATAGCTTGAAGCACACACTAGAGTTTCGTGACAAGTGCGGTGATGTTGAGCAAACTCTTTAACCGTTACTCGCCGCCGAACAACGCGATGAACCTGCCGGTTCGTCCCGTCACGGCGCTTGCAAACTGCGCAAGCGCCGCGCCGGTCCGCCCCGCAGGTTATCGCGGGCGTTCGACGGACTTCGAGCGTCCCCTGCAGGAAGCCTCCCATCGACGTATAATTTGATGCGAGGAACCCATGACCACCAAGCAACAGGTCCGCGCCGTACTAGATCAGCTTCCCGAAGACTGCAGCCTCGATGACGTGCTCTATCACCTCTACGTTCTTCAGGCTGTGGGGCGTGGACGAGCAGATGTTGCGGCCGGGCGAACGATCACCCATGAACAAGTCGAGCGTGAGCTTCGCGAAAAATGGGTACTGGGCGCCGGCAGGTAATCTGGTCGGCCCAGGCCGCCTCTGCGCTTGATGAGGCGATCGGTTACATCTCAGCGGACTCTCCTTCCGCAGCAATCAAACTCCTCGAAACCGCACTTGACGTCGGTGCCAGTCTCTCCGTTCATGCTGAACGCGGTAGAGTTGTGCCTGAGGTCGGCTCTTCAAACGTTCGCGAGTTGTTCGTTTTCAAGTATCGCCTGATGTACGAACTTACACCCGATCAAGTCCAAATCATCGCCTTCGTGCATGGCGCCAGAGACTTCGCCCGATGGCAGGCAGAGCAACAAAGGGATCACGAGTGACGCCGTCGAACAAGCGCATGAACCTGACGGTCGTTTCCGTCACGCCGCTTGCTCTGGTGCACACGGCGATGCGCCCTGCCACCCGCGATCAGCAAGCGGCGCGCCGGCCCGCCGCTTTCGCGGCGGACACGACCGCAGGTTATGCGCGGCGTTATACGCACTAGCTTCGGCGCGAACTCTTTCTTGACGCGCACCTACGATGTATTTACACTATTGCAGTGGGTGCAATTCGGTTCGAGTGGGACCCGCGGAAACACGCTGATAACCAGCGGAAACATGGCATCTCGTTCGACGAAGCCGAGACGGTCTTTGCTGATGACAACGGTCTCTTGCGCTCTGATCCCGATCACTCGGATGAAGAAGATCGATTCATACTCCTTGGCCTCAGCTCCAGAAAGCGAATCCTCCTCGTTTTCCACACCTACCGCCAACGTGATCAGATCATTCGCATCTTCTCATCGCGGCCAGCCAATAAGTCAGAGCGCAAGCAGTACACAGATAGGTTGATGAAATGAGAAAGAACTACGATTTTTCGAAGGCCAGACGAAACCCGTATGCACGCCAGCTCAAGAAGCAAGTGACCATCCGACTCGATGGAACCACAATTGGCTACTTCAAGGCCCTGGCGAAAGAGGTGGGCGTTCCCTACCAAACCCTGATCAATCTCTACCTTGGCGACTGCGCTTCATCGCGTCGGCGCCTGAACATGCGCTGGGTGAGCTAGATTGACCCAGGCGCATAACAACGGCATGAACCTGACGGTCCGGCCCGTCACGGCGCTTGCAAACGGCGCAAGCGCCGCGCCGGCCCGCCCCGCAGGTTATGCCTGACGTTATGCGGACTGATTCAGTGGCTGATGCACTCCTGCTGCTGTCGGCAAGCGACTCTGCGCGACTCCGACTCGGCCCACCCGTTTTCGACCCAGCTGGCGGTGTCACGTTCCTTGCTGATCTCAGCGGTCCCGTAGTCAAGGCATGCGTCAATGTGTACGAACTCAATACGTCCGAGTTGACCAGGTTTTTTGATTCGCTAGCTGTTGATTGGCGCGGCTGGAAGGGCGTCAAGGCCTATGGCTCCCTTGAAGGCCAACTGACACTCGACGCAAGTTGCGATTCTCTTGGCCACGTATTCGTACGGGTTACGATTCGCGAAGATCCCGGAGGTCCTAACTGGCACGCCGAAGGAACTCTCACCCTCGAAGCGGGTCAGCTCGAACGGTACGCGCTCTCCTGCAGGAGGATCTTCAGTGACCAACGAGCCGCATAACAAGGGCATGAACCTGACGGCCCGGCCGGTCACGCGCCTTGCTTGGCTCTTTGATCACGGCGGACTCGAACGGACGCGCGCAAGGCGCGCGCCCGCCCGGTCCGCAGGTTATGCCCGGCGTTAGATGCCTCGGCCAGGGCTTGGTCAATGCGAACTCTGAACAGACGGCTAACAATTCTACTCGCGCTCCTCTTCATCGCGACCGCCACATGGGCACAGCTATCAACAATCAGTCCCCTTACAAATTGGTCGGTACATCCACTCCGCTGGACGTATCACCGTTACCAAAGATTGCTGGCTCGGACATCGTGTTCTGACTGTCCAATGGAAACACGGAAGTTCGACACCCTCACCATTCGCTACCCGAAGGCCTACCATGTGGAAGAAGAGTCCATGTTTAATGGCGTAGATCCAGCGCTCATTCTCGCAGACCATAAGAACCTCGCCGGCTTGGGATTTTCCCTCACGCACATTCCGCAGTCGAAGTACACGTGGTACCGCACCCTATTCGACCAACGCCGCGCCAACGCGATCCGCGTGGAAGAGGTTCATGGCTGGCTCGTGAACATATACGGGCCCCGGTCTGGAATGCCAGCATCTGCAGACGTTTTCGGTCGGTCCTGCAGTCTCACTGTCTATTCCTCATTGGTCGACTACGTCCGAGACACCGATCTTGCCAAATGGAACGATCGTGCCTTCGATCAGGCGGTGAGGGACTTCTGTATGCTCAATACCGTAGACACCTGCGAAGGGCAAGGTGCTACCCGTAGTGGCTCGCCATCTAACAAAGGCGTGAACCTGACGGTCCGGCCGGTCACGCGCCTTGCTGGTCTCCTTCCAGAACGGGACTCGCACGGACGCGCGCAAGGCGCGCGCCCGTCTCGGCCCGCAGGTTATCTGCGGCGTTAGACGTCCAGGGGACCAACATGCGACCAATCTCGTCGATCATACTCGTCAGTCTCTACCTTGTAACTGTCCATATTGCTCACGCTGCGACTTCGGAACTTCCCCCTCACACCAACCAACTCCTACCCCGTGTGCACGCATATTTCGCATGCTACAGGGACGGCCGGTTCAAGGACGTGGTCAATCTGCAAAAGGCTCGATTCCGTGACGACCCAGACCATCGCGAAAAGGACATCGCGTTTTTTCGTGAAAACCATCGTGAAGTGAGACTCAAGAGCTGGCAGGTTACTACCATCCATGTTCTCGGCGACCATGCCCGTGTTACACAAACAACGTCTTCTACAGCAAAGAACCCTTCGTCTGGCAAGTGGGAGGATGTTTCCGGTGGCCAAATGGTCACATGCTGGATCTATGAGTCGTCTGCCTGGTTTATCGATCCTATTTGCGACATTCAGTGGGTAGATACCGCTGCGATCTCAGTGCCGGTCTCCGAGGCCGATGGGCGCGGCGATTCAACGCGACGTTGTGCAGTCAGGCCATGACCCTTCCTACGCAGCGGACGACTCTACTCCTAACCGCTTTTTGCTGGACGTCTAATGAGCGCGTCAACCTGACGGCACGGCCGGTCACGCGCCTTGCTTACCTCATTCTCACCTTGGACTCGCACGGGAGCGCGCAAGGCGCGCGCCGGCTCGTCCCGCAGGTTACGCGCGGCGTTGTCTGCACGCTATTCCCTCTTGACACATCTGCATGTGCAGTGCATATTTATCTGCATGCGAACCACACTTAACTTGAATGATGACCTGGTCAATAAGGCCGCGAACCTGACCGGGGTGCGCGAGAAAACCGCTCTCATCCATCTCGGTCTCGAGGCCCTGATCGCACGGGAGAGTGCGCGTCGCTTGGCTCAGCTCGGCGGTTCTCAGAAGCGGCTCCGGCCGATACCCCGCAGGCGATCCGGTGCGGCATGACACTGGTCGACACCTCGGTTTGGGTCGATCATTTCCGTTACAAGAACCTACGCCTGAGTCAATTGCTGGTCGACGGAGACGTTCTGACTCATCCGTTCGTCATCGGCGAACTGGCTTGCGGCTTTCTCACGAAGCGCGCCGAAATCCTTTCGTTGCTGTCCACGTTGCCGCAGATTCTGGTTGCAGAGCATGGCGAAGTGCTCGAACTTCTCAACTCGCACCGTCTTTACGGCCGGGGTCTCGGTTGGGTTGACACTCACTTGCTTACTTCCGCAGTTTTGAGTCGAACGCCGGTCTGGTCACTGGACAAGACGCTCTCACGAGTCGCCGATATGTTAGGCGTAACGCCCTAATGCGACGGGCGGCAGATAACAAGGGCATGAACCTGACGGCCCGAACGGTCACGCGCCTTGCTGGGCTTCCTTCTCACGGCGGACGCGAACGGGAGCGCGCAAGGCGCGCGCCCGTCCGGTCCGCAGGTTATGCCCGGCGTTATGCGGCTTGGCAAGAGTGACCGAATTGCCCTCTAGGCTCCGCCAGATACTGGTGCGTTCAACGCCGTGGGCTCTACTCGGCCTCTTGGACCATGTGTCGTTTGGGGAGTGGTGTTCCTCGCACCCAATAGTTCGAGCGAGGCTCAGCCGCTCATGTGGCCCTTTGTCGCGCTGTACCCGAGCCTCTGCCTAATAGGTCTTGCGTTGGGCCGAAGTGAGATAGCGGGCTATCTAGCTCTTCTGGGAACAGTTTTCGCCAACGTGTTGCTATTCCTCATTCTCGGATTCTTGTATCGGAGGTTATCCGCTTGGCGTAATTGGATCAGAATCCCTTTAGTTTGCTTGGCTTATTCGGCTATCTTCGGCGCTGCCATCCTGTACGCGTTCAGCTAGGCCAACCAACCCATATGGTCTCGACGCCGCATAACAAGCAGATGAACCTGACGGGCCGGCCGGTCACGCGCCTTGCTGATTCCCTTCTCCTACGGAACTCGCACGGGAGCGCGCAAGGCGCGCGCCCGTCTCGTCCCGCAGGTTATCTGCGGCGTTCGGCGGACAATTCGCGTAGCCACGGAAGATGCTCATGCTGAACATTCTACTGTTTGCAGCCGTGGGTATCGTTGCTGAGTCGTTTGTCCCACTCTCCAGTCCACCCTCTGAGACTGAGTTTAGATGCGCCAACTACAGCAAGAAGGAATGGGCTGTATCCATTGCTGATGGGAAGCTCCGGGTGCGGCCTGCTCCACGACAAACGTTCGACTCGCTACCGTTCAACTACAAGCGCCAGCCAGACCAGGTAGGCGATCGCCACGTCGTTCAGGTCACAGGTGGTTGGCTCGTTGGCTTTGATGCCGGGGAATTTGGAGGCGGGCTATGGTGGTTCAGCGCGGAAGGGAAGCAATCAGTTCGTCTTAAGCCGCCTGCAGATGCTCCCATCAATCCTGAGGACATCTTCCACGCAGAGAACGTCCGTGGTTTCTTGAAACTAGAGGATAACCTCTTCGTCTTCATGGGTCTTGACCACATGAGTGGCAGATCGGGACGTGTATTTCGTCTGCGGCAAAACAATAGCGCATGGGCTCTAGAACCCTTCAACACTCTCGACGGCAGTCCAGACGCCTGGGTCGTGGATCATGGCAAGATTCTGATTCTCACCGGAACCGGGCTATGGCAAGCCATGGCTGGTGGCCACCCCAGAAAGGTGCACGACCTACAGCTCGGCGGGCTCTATCCAACGTCCATGGTTCTAGCACCAGATGAAGGAGTCTATGTTGGCATGAGGCGATACATTCTTCACTTAATTCCAACAGGCGAGAATTGGACAGAGGAATGGCTCGTTGACGCCGACTGCGTGCATGCAAGAATTGAGGATTACGATTGCAAGTGCCGCCACTGAGCCTCGCGGACCAGCCGCCGAACAACGCGATGAACCTGACGGTCCGGCCGGTCACGCACCTTGCTGGCTCATCGGGACAACAACGGCACGAAAGGCACCGGGCAAGGTGCGTGCCCGTCCAGCCCGCAGGTTATCGCGGGCGTT
>Ga0070671_100002583_pt1 | contig 14031 bp, 17 predicted proteins | sample KBSS73metaG_FD_65341 | JGI IMG/M metagenome (GOLD analysis project Ga0070671, IMG submission 65341) | Switchgrass rhizosphere microbial communities from Kellogg Biological Station, Michigan, USA - KBS S7-3 metaG | ecosystem: Host-associated > Plants > Roots > Rhizosphere > Soil ...
AGCAACCCACCCGCGGGGGTGAGCAGCCAGGAGTCGATCACCGTCAGCACCGTCGGCTCCGTCGTCGACGCCGAGAACGCGGTGAAGCCGGTCGTGATCGACCGGCCGTACACCTGCTGGATGTTCGACGTCTCGGTGGTGTTGTTGGTACCCGGCGTGCTGTTGCTCGCGTTCGTCGAGGTCACCAGCTCGCACAGCACCGGGACCGCCGTCGCGCTGATGCCGTCGAAGCCGATCCGAATCTTCTTCATGTCCCCGCCGAAGCTCGACGGGGTGATCACCATCAGCGCCGTCTTCGCCGTCGCCGCCGACAGTGCCACCGCCGAGCTGGTACGGACCGTGTAGCCGGCCTTCGCCATGATCTATCTCCTTGAGGGGGTTCCGACTACATCGAGGTGGCGTCGAGCGTCAGCGCGCCGGCCGCCACGGTGATCTGGCCCTGCGAGGCGAACACCTCGGGCACGACCTTCTGGAAGAACAACTCGCCCTGCCCAGTCAGGTCGACCGCACTGCCGCCGCTGGTCAGCGACACCTGGAACGTGTTCGTGGCGCTGCCGACCACGAAATAGACGGTGCCCTCGGTCAGGCCCGTCGGGAGGCTCTCGGCGAAGACGTTGAAGACCATCAGCCGGTCGCCGTTGGCCAGGCCGTGCGCGCCCGACTGGATGTTGTCGCCCGTCACCCCGGCCGAGTCGACCGTCCCGAAGCCCTTCACCGGAGACGCGCCGGAGAACGGGGCGTACCCGCGGTAGTTGCCCGTGTTGCCAGTGCTCGCGTTGAACCAGAGGAAAAAGCCGTACGTGCCGGCCGGCACGTCGAACGTCAACGTGCCCGTGTTCGACTTCACTCCCGACGCTGCGGCACCCCAGGTGACCGCCTGCCGGGCGTACGCCGGGCTGCCGCCGGTCGCCTCGACCGCGTTCGCGTTCGTACCCGTGCCCGGATCGGACAAGGTCGCGATCCCGACGTGGGTGATCTGCGTGTTCGACTCGTCGAGCGCGTCGAGCATGGCGTTTTTCGCGGGGTCGTTGAAGGGCACCGCGCCTCCTGGGATCGTGTATTCGTCAGCGGGTGGGGCTTAGGCGGCGAGCGTGCCGCGGTACTGCTGGGCAAGGTCTGACGCAGCCCGGGTGAGCTGAACACCGCCGCCGGTCGCGTTGTAGCGGACCTGGTAGTCGTCGATGGCCTCCCCGGCGATCGCGCTTACCGGCACCGAGTAGGCGGCGGCGGCGGTCTCAAGGACCACGGCCTTCACGGCATCGGGGACAGTGGCGTACCCGTGAGTCAGATCGATCTCGACCTGGTCCGGCGGGATCACGCACGAGGTGCCGAAGCCGGCCGGGCGGTAGACCATGTTCTTCACCAGCGACCAGCCGGTCACGGCAACGCCATTGATCCGCACCTGCGACACCGCGGTCACCGGCCGGAATGGGAGCCGGATCCTGACATCCTGGGTGCCCAGGGTGGTGTAGGTGACCGTCATGGGTGCGAACCAGGTGCATGCCGCCTGCGAGAACTGCCCGGACGCGAGCGTCAACGCTTGATCGGCAGCATCGCTGTCGACGTCCTGCTGCAGGTAGGTCTGCAGTTCAGAGGCAGTCGCATACTGCACCACAGCCGGCCCTCCCCTACCTCAGTGTCCGAGCCAGGCCCTCGGCGAGAGTCACGGCCGGCTTGTAGATCGCGTGGAACCGCGCAGGGTCGCCGACCCGGTACGCCACGCCGGCCGGCTTGTCGGCGAGGAACTCGAACCGCGGCCGGTAGCCGACCTGGTCGCAGGCGATGTTCGCCAGCTCAGCCATGGACCACCCGACGCCCGTACACAGGTTGACCGGCTGATCGGTGCCCGACTCGACCACGGCCAGGGCACCGGCGATCACGTCGTCGATGTGGATCCAGTCGCGCACCTGGTTACCGTCGCCCCAGATCACATACGGGTCTTCCCGGCGACGCGCCCGCTCGACCAGGGCCCGGAACGGAAAGCTCTCGCTCTGGTCCTCGCCGTAGCCGCTGAACGGCCGGACGACGGTCACCGGCAAGCCGGCCTTGCGCGCCTGCTCGGCCAGCATCTCGCCGGTCAGTTTCGTCCAGCCGTAGACCGAGTCCGGCGACCAGTCGCCGGTCTTGCTCCACTGGCCCAGATTGATCAGGTGCTCGGCGAGCCGTCCGGGGCCGTGCGCGTTGAGCCACTCCTCGGTCTGTAGCCGGATCGGGTACGCCGCGCTGGACGACAGGTACAGCACCCGGCCCTGACCGGTGCGGACCGCCCAGTCGAACATCGCCGCGTCGAGCCGCAGGTTGCGGGCGAAGTGCTGCGGCTCGCCGTCGATCGCCGCCCGGTGCGGCGATGAGGCCGCGGCGTGCACGACCAGGTCGTAATGCTGGATGCACTCGTTAAGGCCCTGCCGGAAGACGTCGTGCGCGTCCCAGCCCGTGACGATGTCGCACTCCGAGACGACCCAGCCGCGGCGGCCCAGTTCAGCGGCCACGTGACGGCCTACGAAGCCTTGACTTCCCGTTACTAGACAGCGCACCCGAACCGCCCCGCCGTGATTCCGATCAAGCCGTTCTGAATGTCGTACCGCCGGTGGCAACGAGGGCAGAGGTGAAGCCAGTCCTCACGGTCGCGCAAGTACTGGCCGGTGCGATTCGCCCACTGGATCCGCTCCGTGGCGCCGCAGTGCTCACACGCACCCGGCTCGCCGTAGGCTCGCCGAAGCCAGGCATGGAGGGCGAAGTAGCCGACGTCGTCGCCCTTCCAGTTGGCCGGGCGATTGCCGGGCTTGAACTCAGTCCGAAGCGACAGACGCAGACCCTGCATGCCCTTGTTCCATGGGTCCGGCATCACGGCTTCCGGGTCCGCGTTCCACGGCTTCTGGCCAGGCTTGAATGAGGTCGGGTTGACCTTCTTCAGCTCATACTTCAGCCCAGACGGTCGGCTCGCGTTGGCGTACCGGCAGGCATTGGAGCAGAACTTCCCGCGCCCAGCGGCGATCCGCCTGGCTGGCGGCTGGAAATCCCGGCCGCACGCGCAAGTAACGGTTACCAGTTCGGCCCTCATCGGCACGCCCAGATCTGGTAGGCGTAGACGCCACCCGCGGGCCGGACGTCGACGGTGGTGTGGATGTCAGGGCTGAATCCGGCGTCGCGGAGCATCTTCTCCACTGCCTCGGCGTCCCAGCCCCACAGGTGCTCCGGGTTGGTGTCGTCCGTCTCCCCGTCCGGGGTCGACAGCAACAGCCGATCAGTCTTGGCGCGGATCCGGGCGAGCACCGCATCCGGATCGTCGAGGTGCTCGATCGTCTCCGAGCAGATGAGCAGGTCCACCGGGTCGATCTCGTCGATGGTCCGCTCGATCGGCCCGCATTGCTCGTAGCCGGGCGCGAGGTCGCCGAGCACCAGCACGGCGCCGTGAGACTCCCGCAGCCGGCGGGCGATCAGCGCGTTGCCGCATGACAGGTCCGCCACCCGGCCGCCCTGCGGGACCAGGTGATGGGCGAGAGCAGAGGTGACATCGACTCGGAAGACGTGGTCCTCCCAGGCGAGGTGGTTGTGCGGGACCGCGTACAGCTGTCGCAGCTCGTCGGCCGACGGCATGGGGCGCAGCCGCTTGCGCATCACGGCGTCGCCTCGGCGAGAACGATTTGGAAACCGCCGGCCTCAGCATGCCGGAGGACCCGGAAGCCAGCCGAGACGATCAGCTCGCGGTAGCCGGCGACGTCGAACGCCCAGGCGTGGCACTCGTCGTGCCGTAAGTCGGTCTCGATCCAGGGCGACGAGGCGACCAGGAACCGAGAGTGCTCCCGGATCCATCGCAGCGCACCGGCCGGGTCGGTCAGGTGCTCGAGCACCTCGGTCACGACTGTGATGGCGCCGAGGCGCACCCGGTCGCGGTCTGCGCCGAAGACGTCAAGATGCTCGGCCTTCACGCCTCGCTCGGCCCAGCCTCCGGCGTTTGCCGGGCAGAAGTCGTAACCCCACGCCTCGACTTCGTCTTGGATGAGCGAGAGTAGCCCGCCGTCGCCGCAGCCCAGGTCCGAGACGGTCGGGTTGTCGCAGCGGGCGATCGCGAGCCGCACGAACTCGGCGGCCTTGAGCAGCCGGGGCCGGTGCCACGGGTCGCCCAGGTGATCGGCGCGTTCCCGGTGCGCGTGGAACTCGGCCGTCGACACGTGGGCGACATCGCCTTCGAACAGCTTCCAGGCGGTCACGCGGCACCTCGCAGGGCGCGGACCTTTTCGACGGCCAACGGCAGTTCTGCGACCTGCAGGCGCGCAAACTCGGCCAGGTCCCGCTCATACATCGACTTCTGGTTGACCCGGATGTGCCCCTCGTCCCAATCGGCTTTACCGGCGATCGGGTGCATGTGCTCGACGACCACGTCCGGCAGGTAGCGCAAGCATCCGGCGCCCTCACCGAGCACCTTCCACCAGTTGTCAACCGCGAGGTGCACGAGGCCCGGCGGGGCCATGAAACCCAGCGCCCGCACGATGTCCGCGGTCATCGCGACCTGAGTCGGGATGCGGGCACCTTGCAGCAGGTCGTCACCGTAGACGATGCCCGTCCCCAGCCCGCGCAGTGCGTCGAGGTAGGCGCGGTCCCACTGGGCGCTGCGGGGCCGGTGATCGTCGCCCATGAACCCCAGCGCATACGCCTCGTTGGCGTACGCCATCGCGGTCGCGTTGAGCGCTTTGACCATCGTCGACGGGGCAGGAACATAGTGCACCGTGGTGGCTGGGTATTGCGCCAGCGCCTCGAGGTAGGCGTTCCGAGTCGGGTCGTCGTCGTCGACGGCAAAGATCAGCCTCGAGGTGGCGCCGGTCGCGGTGAACGTCTGGGCGAGCTGGACAGCGGCCGCGGGCCGAGCGCGGGACGGGACGATGACGACGAGATCGTTCATGCGTTCACGTCCGGCTGCTCGCCGCGCCCCATGCCCCATGCGAAGCCCTCGCCACTCCCCGTCCGCTCGGCTTGGAACCCGAACGCAGGGCCAGGCGGCTGGTCGGCCGGCCCGGTCTCGGTCCACAGCTTCTGGGCCTTCTCGATGACGTAGGCCAGGTCCCCGCCGTCGTGGGTGACCGTGACCGTGTGGTCATGGCTGCTGATGTGCACCTGACTCACTGCGCCACAACCTCAACCGGTTCGGCGGTCCGCTTCTTCGCTGCGACCGGTGGCGGGTTAACAGCACGCTCACGCCAGTAGGTGTCCTCGCCCAGCCAGACCGCCTTGTGGTGAGTGGTCTTCACACCGGTGTGCACGAAGATGGGGATATTCAGGGAGCGAGCGCGAACGCAGAAGCTGAGGTCCTCGGAGATCAGCTGGCCGGTGCTGATGTTGGGCAGGCGGTTGAACCACACCGGGCCCGCGGCAGCTTGTTCGCCGGTCGGCGTCGGGGTGAGCGCCGAGCGGATGCGCTCGAAGACCGAGCGGTGGATGAGGATGCAGGCCATGCCGGTGCCGTCGACCGCGGTGACCGTGTCGCGGGGGTAGTCCCAGCGGACCGCGAAGCCCTGCTTGTCGCCGTCGTGGGCCCAGTCGAAGACGGTCGGCGAGGCCAGGGTGCGCCAGCCGCCCGCACCGTCCGGGGTGGTCTCACGCTGGGAAAACGCTAGCGCGCCGACGATCGGCCGGTCGACCGGATCCGCCGCAGCGAACAGCCGGTCCACGGTGTCCGGCGGGAAGCCCATGTCGGTGTCGACGATGAACAGCCAGTCCGCGGAGCCCTGCTCGAGGAACTCGCGGACGATGCCGTTGCGAGCCTCAACGAGTTCGCCGGACCCGCAGCGCATCGACACGTAGCCGCCGCGCCAGACCCGGCCGGCACCAGCCAGGTCGTAGGTGACCAGCTGCAACAGCGAATGGTGCCACGAGAACGACACGTCGTGGCTGTGCACGTACCCGACCGTCACCGCGGTGGTGACGTCCTCTGGATCCTCGGTTGTCACGGGATGCTCCTACGGATGGCTGTGGATGGCGTTGGACCTGCGACCGGCCACGCCATCCGAGACCGGTCGCAGGAGATCAGGAGTTGCTCGTCAGCGGACGCCGGCTGCGGCGCTCGCCCGGGGCCGCGGTGGCCTGCTCGACCGGCGCGTCATAGCCGGCCGGCTCGACGGAGTACGCCATGCCCCAGCGTGGATCCGCTGAGAACAAGCTCGGCTGCGCCTGCACCACCGGGTCATCGGCGGGCCAGTGCTGGCCCTTGTGGACGACGATTCGCGCACCGTCGCGGGTGGTCACGTGGGTGGTAGCGGTGGCGTACACAACGTCCATGGGGGATGGCCTTCCGGATCGTGGCACGACGAAGCCCCCGGCCGGCTGCTCCGGGGGCTTCGTCGTGCGGATGAGTCAGTGCTTGTACTCGGTGAAGCCGAGGTCGACGAGCTGCTTGTCGATGTCGGCGAGCGCGTCGCGGTCCTCGTTCAGCTCGGCCGTCTGCCGCTGCGCGAGCAGCTGCTGGACCGCCGGGTCGCCGGACTCGGACGCGCGGCCGACCTCGGACTGCGGGGCGGTCGAGACGTTCGGCTCCGGGGCCTTGTTGCTCTGGGTCTTGGCCGTGTCGGCCATGGGCCTCTCCTTTTGGGCGAGAATCTGACGCCCAGGATTCGTACCCGGCGGGTCAGTTGATTAACCGGATCGGACATATGCCTACGTATTCACCAAGAGGCGGAAACCGGCGTCATTCGCACTTCCGCCGCCAATTCGGGCATATGCGAACCAGCCGCGCTGGCCGGTCGGCCGATTGTTGGTGAGCCCGACCAAATTCTGAATCAGCTCGACCTGCATTCCGGCACGCCTTGCGACCACGTAGTTCTTGAAGTCGCCGACGACGGCGATGCCGTCGGTGGCCGAGGTACTGGACGTGGTGTCCGGCATGTACGGCGACTCGTACGCCTGCTTGCCGAAGAACTGGTCGGCCCATTCGGCCGGCAGGCTCTCGGTGTAGGCGTGGAAGACGTTGGCCGTGCCCAGCTGCCGCAGTGCGTTGTTCGCGTCCACGCTCATCAGCCACGAGGCCCGGCGGCGGAACCGCTGGCCGAGCGCCTTCCACACCTTGTACGGGTCGGGCGAGCCGATCGTGCCCGACGTGGTGACCCGCACCCGGACGTTGGTGTTCGCCGACAGGGCGGTCAGGATGCCCTGCGGCTCGCCCGTACCGCTGCCGCGGGTGAACTTGTCGACGAGCAGCTCGTCGTAGCCCTCGGCGAGCAGGGCGGACATTTCCTCGGCGAATCCGGGGTAGTCCTGCCCGACCTCGATCGAGAACGGGAGGAAACCGCGCGCCATGTAGGCGGTCACAGTCGGCTGAGCCAGCGTCGGCGAGTCGTCGGAGACCTCGGCCGCCTCGGCGTCGAACGACCAGCTGACGCCCGCGCTCGACACGCCCTTCCAGGCGTTGGTCTGGATCTCCTTCTGTGAGGCGATCTCCAGGAACGGGTTTCCGGAGCCCTGCGCGGTCAGGATGATCGACGGGTCGATGAAGACCGGGATGCCGAACCCGCCGGCGGTGGTCGAGCCCTCGCTCATGGCCCGGTATTCCATGAACGCCCGGACCGCTTCGCGCTCGTCGTTGGTCAGCAGCGCCCCACCCTGGGGGTGGGTGACCAGCTTCATCCAGGCGTTGCGGTAGTCGTCGTTCTCGGTGACCAGGATCCGGCGGGCGATGTCGGTGTTGCGGCGCGCCTGCCGCTCGACGTGGGCAAGCTGGTCGGCGTCGAGGTGGCCGGTGTCGACGCGGTTGCCGACCGCACGCAGGGCCCGGTCGCGGGCCTCGCCGAAGGAGAGCCGCCGCACGTCGCCGTACGGGTCGTCCTTCACGGCGCCCAGGCGGCTGTACTCGATGGCCTTCGGCCGACGGTCGAGCACCTCCTTGATCGCGCGGTGTTCCTCGTACATCTTCTCGGCCCGCTCGTGGACGGCGAGCAGGACCTCGAGGGCCTTGTCTTCAGAGTCGGACCGCGAGCGCAGCGCGCCCGTGTCGTCGTACATCAGGTCCTTGATCTGCGCCTTGGTGACGTCGATCGCGTCGCGGATCTCGTCCGGGGTGCGGCCGTTCAAGTCATCCAGGGTGAAGGACCGCTTCTCGGTCTCTTCGGCCATCAGAGTGCTCCTAGGGCTTTCAGCGCCCGCTCTTGCAGGCGCAGCTGTGCGGGGGAGGTGGGCACGGGAGCACTCCGGTTCTCCGTGTCCGGTTCGCCACCATCCGCACCCCTGGTGCCGGACTCCATGGCGAGGTCTTTGGCGCGCTCAGCGAGCGCGGTCAGCTCCGCGGGCAGGAGCTGGTCGAGCCGGTCGAGCATCGAACGGACACTGACCGATGTCTCCGCGTATGCCGGGAAGACGACCGGGCCGAGCTCGGGGACACGCAGCTCCTGCAGCGTGCGGGTGAGGAGTTCCTCATCGGGCACGTCCTCGAGCCAGGTGCGGCGCAGTAGCTGCCGCAGTTCGTCCTCGTCGCGGATCTGCCGGCCAGTCGCGTCGGTCCACTTCTCCCGGACCACGGTGAAGCGGAAGCTCATGCCGTTGACTGACTGGTTCGCGATCGCGTCGCGCACGGGTTGGATCAGCCAGTTGTCGAGCAGCCGGCCGACCACGTGCGCGCCGCCGTCGGGCGCGAGATCGGGATCAGCTTCCTCGGCGATCCGGGTCAGCTCGGCGATCGGCAGCGAGCCGATCAGCGGATGCCGGCCGTGCTCGAACTGGATGACCGGCGGCGCCTCCCGGAACGACCGTTTCATCGAACCGGGGGCGATCTGCTCCTTGAAGCGCCCCTCCCAGGAATCGATGATCGTTTCCCGGTTGAATACGGCGGCGAACCCGTCGAGGGTCAGGCCGTCACCCGACTCGCCGTCGGCCTCGGAGCGGATCGCGAACGGCGCGGAGCGCAGCACGTCGGTGCGCGGCGGAACGTCCGCCCTCACTGCGATGGCGGTCACGGCGAGCCTCCCGGCGGGACGGTGGTGGGGTCGGATCCGGGCACCTGCAGCTGCACCGACACGAGTCCCGAGTGGACCAGAAGGGACATGTCGTTGGCGATCACGGACGCCTTGGCCGACTCTGACGTGAAGCCCTCGCGGACTAGCTGGCCAATCGTGGTGGCCTGCACCTGCGTGATCTCGGCAGCGTCCTTGGCGTCCTCGCGCAGCAGCGGCATGTCGGTCGTGTCGAACCAGAGTTCGGCGTCGCTGGGAACGCGCACGATGGTTGCCATGGCCGAGCACAGGTCCTGCAGCGTCGGGTAGATCCAGCTGTCGGCGAAGATCCGGCGGGCCATGCCGAAGTTGCCCGCGTTCAGCGAGCTGCCGGCGAGGCCCTCGGAGATTTGCAGGAGCGGTGCCGGGACGCGCCCGAGCATCGCGATCCGCGTCTCTCCGGCGCCCTGCGTCGCCTTGAAGTCCAGCTGTTTGAGGTCCGCGCCGACGACTTTCGCGTCGGCGCCTGCGGCGAGATACAGCGTCCGGTAGGCGTTAGCGAGGCCGGAGTGCTTCTCGTCCATCGCGTCGACGATCTCGTCGAACTGCTCCCGCGTCGCCGCCGTAACGCCCGAAACGACCATATTCGGAGTGTTGTGCGTTAGAACGTAGTCATCGGTGACGTACAGGTGATCGGCGGAGTCGACGCCGATGCACTGTGCCTGCTTGCGGCCCACGAACTCGACGCTGCGGATGTAGCGGTAAGCGCCGCCGCGCAGTGTCGGCCGATACCGGCCGGCTTTGCGGGCCAGGCGGCACGGGTTGATCCACTCCGGCAGACGGCTGATACTGACGCGCCACTGCTCCTGACGGCCCGGCGCGGCCGAGCGGCCCGGCCGCACGGTGGCGATGCCGCCGAGGGCGCCGACCAGCTCGGCGAGCTGGCGGCAGAGTCGCTCGCTCACGTTGTCGAACCGCACGGTGTTCGGCTGCCGCGCGTCGACGGAGCCGTCCGTGTCGATCAGGCCCTGGAGTAGCGCGACCCGGTCGGTGACCGACGCGCGCATGTAGCGCTCCGGAATGAACTTCTCGTGGCACACCAGCCCCCAGAGGCCGAGGTCCGCGAGCGCAGCGCGCAGCGGGTTCGGCCGCGGGGCGCCCGGCCCGGCGAACGAGATCTCCGATGCCTGGCCGTCGCGGTCGCGACGGACCATCCGGGTGCCGCCTGGCAGCAGCGGAGCCAGCATGCGCTCCTGCTCGTCAACGTCCTCCGTGTGACAGGCCAGGGTGGCCGCGCCATGCCCCTTGGCATTGCCGAGCAGGCTTCCCAGCAGGTACGAGTCGACGGGCAGTGGACCTGGATCGTCGAACTCGACCGGCGCCACCAGCGGCACCGACCACTTCGCCGGGCCGCTGGGGTAGGTGATGCCGTCGGCAACAATCTGCGACAGCGGCATGGTGCGCGTGATGCCCATCCGCCGGTCGTAGATGCTCGCCACGGACCACAGGTGGTCCTCGGTGCACTCGACCTGCGCGCCGCTGCTGAACGTGACCCGGTAGATGTCGCGTTCACCCTGCGGGTAGACCGCGACGACATCGCGGGCCTTGCCGTCCGAGCCGATCACCTGCGCGCCGACGCGCATCTCGCCCATGGTCGACCAGCCGGCAGGGGTGAGGACTCTCGCGTCGAGCGGCTGCGGGGCCCCGTTAGAGAAGAACATCAATTTGTGCTGCGTGGCCGCCCGATCCCCCTGGATATCGGCGAGCGCCGCGCTCACCCAGGACTGACCCATCCCGGGCCGCTCCGGGTCAGGCAGCGGCGACCAGTGCGCCATGTCCTGCGGGAGGATCGTCTGCGGCTTGCCGCGCCCGGACCCGATCCCGCCGTTCTGGTAGACGTAGCCGATGATCTCGCCGTCCAGCGCGGTAGCCGCGTCGTCCGGCTCCTGGTCGGAGCCGTAGACGACAGCGCACCAGTCCGGGCGCAGCGCCCGCAACCGGCTCGGCTGCCGCAAGATGAACGCGTTCCCGGCCAGCCCAGCGTGCCACTCCATCAGGGCTAGCAGTTCACCGGTCGTCGCGTTAGGCCACGGCCGCTCGAGGACGCCCAGTTCCGTCGTCCCGAACAGCCGCCGCGGTGTCCGCGTACTCGGCCGGTTCCGGAACGCAAACCGAGCCTGCGACAGCACCAGCGCCCGAACCATCTGCGCGGCGAACGCCGGCGGGCAGGCCCGCAGCGCCGCCGCATACCCGGGCAGCGTGTTCGCGACGGCCTGAATCCGCTGGCCAGCCAGAGTCTGATTCAGGCCAAACGAGTAGCCGTTGCCGCCGAACTGCACCTGCGACGGGATCAGGTACTGGTTCAGCCACTGGTCGATCGAGTAACGGCTCTCCTGGCGACCGCGGGCCGCGGCAATGCGCTCAAGCAGACCCACCGGTCACGCTCCAGTTCGAGTCACGCGGTGCGATCGGTCCGGGCCTCCTGCCAGCCCACTTTCACGGCGGCGCCGACCCACGCGGCGATGAACCACAACCCCGCGAGTGCCTTGCAGGCACCCCAGCCGAGGGCAAACAGAACCGCGGCGGCCGCAGTCAGCAGGGCGCGCAGGACAGCGAAAACGGTGCGCCGGACGTCGTGCTGCCGAGCTTCGGCAGTAATCCGCTCGGCCAGGGCCTGGTCGAGGAACGTCACAAGGGTTCTCCTTCACCGCCAGGACGCGAAGAACGGCTGAGCAGGCTCGGCCGGCGGCGCGTTCAGCACCCACACGCCCATGCATAAGGTGATCGCCGCGTCGATGTGCCGCTTGCTCTTGCCCTTCGACAACGTGAACCCGCGTTCCTGCTCCCGCTTCACCGCTGCCTTGACGTGTGCGGCCAGCTCCGGGTCGCCGTCGTGGACGATCCGGGACGCGACGATCAGGTCGAACGCCATCCCGCACGCCGGCGCCATGCGCTGCGGGGACTGGTCGAACTGGATCGTCAGGATGCCCTCGTCCTCGAGCAGCCTTCCCGGCACCTCGAAGAACCGCGGGTCGTAAACCACCCCACGGAAGCCTGCGCCGTGCGCCTGCGACCGGACGTACCGGAAGACGTCCAGGTGGTCGACCAGCCCGTTATCGGGCCGCCAGATCCGGGACGTGATCGCGTACCGGTCGTCGGGCAGCTGCTCGATGCGGCTGACCGCCACCGAGTCGTGCTTGAGCGCCATGTCGACGACCACGACGAACAGGTTCGCATCGTCCGCAGTCCACTCACCCTGGCAGGCGTCCCATGCACCGGGGTGATCGGAGAGCCAGGACTCCTCAGTGAGGTCGACCCAGCGGTTCGCGTAGTAGCGCAGCCACTCATGCCGCTGCATGCCGGGCTTACCCCACTCGCTCACCCGGTCCCGCACCGACCACAGCACGTCGGCGGCGCCGGACGCGGACCGCACCGCGATGTCCCGGTCGGCCGGTACGTCGTAGTCCAGGCCCTCGGGGGCCTCGCGCCAGTCGAACAAGAACCGCGGCGCAACGCCCGGATCGCGCTCGGCCAGCTGGCCGAGCTTGTACATCGCGCCGAGCAGGCTATGGTCCTTGTCGAACCCCGCCGTCGACAGGTTCAGCCGGCGGCCCGCACCTCGCGGCGTCTTGCGCTTCTTCGTCGACTTGCCGATGACGGTGTGGACACGGGCCTTGCGCGAGCCCTCATCGCCCCACTCATGCAACTCGTCGGCAATGAACAGCGACGGCAACCCGCCCTCGTTCGTACCGGCCACCGCAGCGACCCGATAGATCCGCCCGGCGCGCCCGTCGGCGAATTTGATCTCGGTGTCGTAGACCTCGAAGTAGCCGCACAGCGGCGATTCCTTCGCCGCCTGATCCCGACCACCGCACATCGTCGCCACAGCGGTGAACAGCAGGTTTGCCTGCTCGAACGATGCAGCGCCGATCGGAATGTTCGGCGACGGCACCGCGATCTCGTCCGGCCCGGCGAACTCGACCAGCGCCAGCGCCGCGATGAACTGCGTCTTCCCGTCGCCGGTCGCCGCACCGCGCAGGCCCTCATCGTGGTGCCATTCACCGCACCGAGGGCAATACTCGAACCAGCGCCACGCGAATCGCTGCTGGTCAGGGCGCAGCTTGATGAGCTGGCCGTACCAGTCGCCCTCGCCGCAGATGCAGTTGTCCTCGATCCAGTCCACAGCGATCCCGCCGTGCGACGGCCACAACTCACCCGGCTTCGGCGCCCAGCCGCAGGCCTGACAGCCGGGGTCAGCCGGCGTCGATGACGCGGGGATCGGGGCGAGGGTCGCGCTGGACATCGCCACCCCCGTATCGGCTGTTCATCTCCCGCAGGGACTTCTGCTCGGTGATGACCGCGATGCCAAGGCTCGAGCGGTGCAACGGCCCGACGCCCATCTGCCGCTCGCAGCGCTCCGCCGCGTCCAGCGCCCGGTAGGCGATCTTGTAGAGCGGGTTCTCCACCTGCTGCCCGGTCGAGCCGAACACCAGCGGCTGCTTGTCCGCCTCGGCGACGGTGCGCAGGTAGCGGTCGTACTCGGTGATCCAGCGGATCAGCAGGCCGCGGTCGACGGGCGTGGCGACGGTGGCGACGGTGTCCGCCCAGTACGCATCCCACAGCGCCGTCGCCTCTTCGGACAGCCCGTCGGGCGCATCGATGCGGCCACCGGCGACAGGGGCGAGGACGGCTCGGCGGCCGTTACGCGGATCGGCGGTGGTGCCAGCGGCCTTTTTCGTCCGAGGCATCATCACCACCAGTTACATCACGCGGGGTAGTTCACGCAGCGCTACATAACGCTGTGTAGAAAAAACGGCGGCCAGTGGTACCACGGGCACAGATGAGGGGCCCCGTGGGTCCCTTGGCCTGCGAAAATCCGCGTGCCGACCCCACCCCCCTAACCCTGCGTAACCATGCCTTGATCCATTCAATGTCACGCAGAGTGATTGTCTACGGAAGGTGAGCGAGAGCCGAGGATGCCGACTGTGTCGTTGTGCGACCCACCAACCAGCGTCACGCAGTGCCTGCGACCTGGCTTGCTGGGCTCGCAGGGTGTTGCAGCGTCCGCATGAGGGCACAAGGTTCTCGGGTCGGTTGTCATCGCCTTGACCGTTGAGGT
>Ga0070671_100002584_pt1 | contig 14030 bp, 7 predicted proteins | sample KBSS73metaG_FD_65341 | JGI IMG/M metagenome (GOLD analysis project Ga0070671, IMG submission 65341) | Switchgrass rhizosphere microbial communities from Kellogg Biological Station, Michigan, USA - KBS S7-3 metaG | ecosystem: Host-associated > Plants > Roots > Rhizosphere > Soil ...
AGGCCTTCCTGGGTGGGCGACCAGAGAGAGTCGTCCGTGGCCGCGCGGCGTCCTTCTCCCTGGGACGACGACATCGTGTACTCGAGCCGGCGCAAGTCGTACATCTCGGTCGTCGCGACCAGCGGGGGCACGAAAGCCACGCCCTGCCGCGCGAGGCGGAAGGTCTTGGTGACCGTGTTGAAGATGACGAGGCAGTTGCCGACGGGAACCACCCTGACCGACATCCCCACGATCACGAGGAGCACGATCGCCCCGACCACGATCGGCGCCGCGCGCAGGGCCCCTGCACCGGCGGCGCCCATGATGCGGCGCCCGTCCTTGTCGAGCATCTGAACGCGGCCCCGGCGCGCGAGGATGCGCCCGATCACGAGCGCGGCCACGACGGCGAACACGACGACGGCGATGAACGCGGGCACCTGGTCTCCTCCTGGCGGGGCGCGGCGCGCGCGGAGCGCGAGCGCACCATCCGCTCCTTCTGCCGATCATGTGTACGGAAAATGCGGCCTTTTGTTCGCGCGCGGGCTCCGCTCGAACGCGGACGGGACGATTCCGCGGGGACTAGAGTCCGGGCCTACCGCCGGTTCTTCTTGATCCAGTCACCGATCTTCGCGATGCCCTCACGGATCATCTCCGTCGATGCGGCGTACGAGAAGCGGATGTGCTGTCCCTCGCCCTCGACGCGCGGACCGAAATGGATGTCGGCGAGGACGGCGACCCCGGCCTCGCGCAGCAGGCGCTGGCGGAGCACTTCGGAGTCGGACGCGCCGGTCATGCGGCAGAGCTCGGTCACGTTGGGCCACGCGTAGAAGGCGCCTCCCGGCGTGCGGCAGGTGACGCCCGGCAGATCGTTCAGCAGCTTGACGATCAGGTCGCGCCTCTCGTGGAAGATCTTGCGCATGCGCTCGGCCTCGTCCTGCGGTCCGCAGAAGGCCTCGAGCGCCGCGTACTGGGAGATGTGCGTCGCGCACGCCTCCGTGTTCGTCACCCAGGTGGTGAACAGGGGAGCGAGGGCCCGGTTGACGGCGAAGCCGATCCGCCATCCGGTCATCGCGTAGGTCTTCGACGCGCCGTCCACGACGATCGTCCGCTCGAGCATGCCCGGAACCGCGGCGATCGACGCGAACTCCCCGTCGTAGAGGAGCCGGCCGTAGATCTCGTCCGCGTAGACCCAGAGCTGGTCGTGACGCTTGACGACGGCGGCGATCTCCTCGAGGTCCTTGCGGCTGAGCATGCCGCCGGTCGGGTTGTGCGGGTAGTTGAGGATGAGCAGGCGCGAGCGCGGCGTGATCTTCTTCTCGAGATCGGCGATGTCGAAACGGAAGTCCCGCGCCTCGTGGAGCTGCAGCGGAACGGGGACCGCGCCGTACGCGCGCACGAGCGAGTCGTAAATCGGATAGCCGGGATTGGGATAGAGGACTTCGTCCCCGGCGCCGTCGTCGGTCAGCACCTGGACGGAGTAGCCGATGAAGCACTTGGCGCCGGCGCCGATGACGACGTCGGAGGGCTCGACGGGGATCCCGCGCGTCCTGGCCACGTACTGGGCGATCCCCGCGCGCAGGGGCGCGATCCCCGCGGAGGGCGTGTAGCCGTGCTTGCCTTCCTTGATGGCGCGGATCCCGGCTTCCTGGACGTTGGGCGGGCTGGGGAAGTCGGGCTGGCCGATGCAGAAGGAGATGATCTTCTGACCCTTGGCCTCGAGCTCCGCGACCTCGGCGAGGACGACGAAGGCGTTCTCGGTTCCGAGCGACTTGCTGCGCTTCGACAGTTGCATGCGAATCCTCCGCCTCGCGCCGCGCCCGGACAGGGCGGCGGCGGGGTGCTCGTGGGCGACATTGTACTCCGGTGCGGCGGTGCGGCCGCGCCCGCACGATGGGCGGCGGGGGCCGGTTCCCGACGGGGGAAATCGGGCGCCGGCGGCCGCTCCGAGCGCCGTCGGAGCCTCGACCCCGGCGCGACGATCGGCGCTCAGCGCTTCTCGGCGGCCTCGAGCATGCGCCGCACGCGGGCGAGGCGCTCCTTGCGATCCTTCGCGAAGCGCTCGATCCCCTTGAGGATCCACTCCGGTGACAGATGCGCCTCCTCGAGGACCTCGTCCACGGTGCCGCCGGTGCGCCAGCGGTCGTCCCAGTCGGGGCTCAGCGTGTACTCGAAGGAGAGATCGGTCGCGAACCAGGCGCCCATCGATCGGCGCGAGCGGTTGGTGATGCCCATGAGGTCGAGACGGTCCGCCTGCGGGAGGATGAGGTCGCGGTACTCGGCGGGCTGCGCCTGGAAGAGCTGCGGGCTGATCGCGGCGACGATCCGGACGTTGAGCCCCGCCTTGTCGAGCTCCGGCAGAAGGCCGATGACGTTCTGCGTCGTGGACGTCCCCTGCACGACGACGCATCCCATCGGCGCGAGTCCCGGCTTGTAGTCGCGGATGAGGTACGCGCCGCGCGCCGCCTCGAAGTGCGACGGCAGGTGCAGCGCCGCGCGATCGGGGATGGGGATGGCGGGGCGCGTGAGGTGCAGCGCCACGATCGGCGGGCCGAGCGCGAGCCCCGCCGCGAGGACGACCGGCACCTCGTTGTACTCGAAGGGATGGAGATCCACGACGTGCCCCTCCGGGAAGAGCTGCGTGACGCCCGGCTCGTAGATCCCGAAATGGGTGCGCGAATCGTCGGCGGTTTCGGGCCCGGAGTGGCCCGCAACCCAGATCACCTTGCCGACCTTCAGGTCGCAGTCCTGCGCGAGCTGCGAGAAGAGGCGCATCGGGCCGTACTTCAGGTAGGAGAACGAACCGTAGGTCGAGCAGGCCGCCCACAGGCCGTCGAAGCGCGTCTCGGGGCTCTCCGAGAGGTTGACGCTGGCGATCCCGCACGTCATCCCCGAGTTGGTGAACTCCGTGATGCCCTGCGGCAGGAGCACGCCCTCGGGAGCCGTCTCGCGCTGGTACTTGCCGTACGCGGGAAGCTCGCCGAAGGGGTGCGCGAATCCCGCGATGTTCGTGGACTCGGCCAGATCGGCCGAGAGCGCGATGACGGCGGGACGGCCGAACTCCTGCTTCGACCAGCCGTTGACCCAGCCGCCCCACTTGCCGAGCGCGGCGCGGTTCGGGAGCTTGGCTCCGGGCTTGGCCCACATGTCCGCGGGGTAGTTCTTGAAGTCGTACAGGCGCGCGTCCTCGAAGGGGGTCTTCGGGTACTTCGAGCCCTTCAAGCGGAAACCGGGATGCTCCTGGGGGACCGAGTCGCCGATCTCGGCGAGCCGGTCGGACAGGTACTCCAACAGCGTGACGTCGTCGCGCAGGACCCCGATGGCGCGCTCGAGGTTGGCGCGTGCCTGCGCTTCGAACGCCGCAGGGTCCTTGGGGGCGGGCTCGCCGAAGCCCTCGAAGCGCACACCGTACTTCTCGGCGAAGACGCGCTTGGTCTCCCAGTACTCGGGAGAGTTCGCGCCGTGCGGCGAGCCGTGCGACTTGTAGTCGTACTTGCCGTAATCGCGTCCCTTCCGCGTCTTGACCCACACCGCCGACGGAAGCCCGGGATTCTCGCCGTGCACGGCGTCCACGAGCGCCTCGAGGACGGGCGCGAACTCGCTGCCGCGCTCGGCGCCGAAGACGCGCCAGCCGTAGGGACGGAACCAGTCCTCGGGCGTGCCGTGGACGTAGCTGCCGACCGCGTGGTCGTCGATGCCGAAATCGTTCCAGTCGACGACGTAGACGAGGTTGCGCAGGCCCAGGCCCCAGGCGGAGTTCTTCGTCTCGTGGCTCGCGCCTGTCGTGAGGCCCCCCTCGCCCTCGAAGGCGAAGACGCGCACGTCGGAGAGGCCCGCACGCAGGAGCGCCAGGGCCTCGCCCGCCGCCACGGGGGAGCCGTGCCCGGACGGGCCGGTGTTGGCCTTGAGGAAGAGGGTCTTCCCCTCCATCTCGGCGTGACCCGCGAGTCCGCCCCGTCGCCGGAAGCGGAGCAGATCGTCCCACGTCAGGACCCACTTCTCGGGATGCGCGTGCAGATAGCGGCGGTCCTTCGTCTTCTCGTAGCGCAGGCGCAGCGCCTCGTTGAGGACGGGGAGCGTGCCGTAGATGAGCGGCACCGTGTGACCGGCGACGAGAACGAAGCGGTCGCCGAACCGGCGCGAGGGGTCGCGCGCGTCCCAGCGCATGACCCCGCCCAAGAGCGTGGCCAGGAGCGCGTGGACCTTCGAGCGCGATCCGCCCGGATGCCCGCTCTGGCGGTAGTTGAGCATCATGTCGATCATCTGATCGACGATGTCCTTGATCTTCTCCCACTGATGCAGGTGGGGGGACTGTGCGTCCAGCCGGGCCTGTCTCTGGGACGTCTCGGTCGTCGGGCTCACGAGGGCTCCTCGAAGTGTCCCGGCCGGCGTCTCGCACGCGTGGACCGGCGATGGGTAACGGGATCCCGGAAATATCTCACAGCCGCGCGGGGCGCGGCAACGAGGGCGCCGGCGGGCCCCGATGCGGCCACCGGGGCGTGCTAGGCTCGTCGGGACCGGGAGACAGGACGATGCCGAGCACGACCCTGAAGACGCCGATCGGCGTGCTGCGCGTGGCCGCGAACGAGAAGGGGGTCACCGCCGTCGATTTCCCCACGAAAGGACGCACCCGGGCCTCGCGCCACGCCTCGGCCCGGACCCGCGAGGCGGAGGTGGAGCCCGCGGACGCGCCCCCCGCCGCGCGCGCGGCGGCCCGGCGCCATCTCGCCGCCGCGGTCCGTCAGCTCGGGGAATATTTCGCCGGCGCGCGCGACGGGTTCGACCTGGACCTCTATATGACCGGCACCGATTTCGAGGCCCGGGTCTGGAAGCGCCTCGCGCGGATTCCCCACGGCGAGACGTGCACGTACGCCGAGATCGCGCGCGCGGCCGGCGCGCCCGGCGCGGCGCGCGCCGCGGGCGCGGCCGTCGGCAAGAATCCCGTCCCCATCATCGTTCCCTGCCATCGAGTCGTGGGCGCGAACGGATCCCTGACGGGCTTCGGCGGGGGACTGGACCGAAAACGCTGGCTTCTCGCGCACGAGTCGGGGCAGGGAGAACTGCCTTGAAGACGACGTTTCCCGCCTGACCCGTTCGCGGCGGCCGCACCTTCGGCGGACTCAAGACAGATCACGATCCCGGTACGAATGGTTCCAGGCCGGCGGCCCTTCACACCTGCAGCCGATTCGTCGTGACGTCGTGTCACAACCTTGACGAGTTGCGCCCGGCTGTCCCGGCGGGAAGCGCGCGGGAGCGCGCCGGTAGGGGGAACGGGGCAGCCGGGCGCGGTTCTTACGAGTCCTCGTACATCGCCATCACTCCTACCCGCACGCGAATGGCGATTCGGGACCGTCGCGCGTCGAGCCACCGAGAAGCCGTACGGAGCATGTGTTCCTGGATGACGATCGAGCCGCTCCCGAGCACACCCCCGAGAAAACCCCTCGGATGGATGAAGAGCAACGCGCATGCCACTTGCGAAGCGATCCTCGCCGTCACGCGCAAGTGCTGAGGGGTCTCGCGTTTCGCCGCGATCGCGCCGCGAGCCTTCACGCCCCTCCTCCCTCCCCATCGTCTCGGTGTGAGACGCCTGGACAGGGATTGCCGCGTGCCCGGCCCCCGTGGAAAGCCCGAAGAGCGCGGGTTCTGCCCGGAAAGGGGACGCCCGTCTCACCTTGCGACGGGCGTTCCCTTAGAGACGGTACTTTCGAAGTGCTACCCTGCATCTCATCATCGTGAGCGAGTCCCGGCGCGTCAGCGACGTCCTGACAGGATCCATAGGGAAGGCCCTTCTCGTTCTCGCGGGCCCGGTCATCCTCGCCGAGGCGCTTCATACCTTGTTCCACATCGTCGACGTGGCATGGGTCGGTCCGCTCGGCGCCTGGGCGACGGGCGCGATCATCACGTCGATGTTCAGCCTTTGGATGGCGTTCTCCCTCGTCAACCTCGTGACGACCGGACTCGCCGCGCACGTGAGCCGCGCGATCGGCGCGGGGGACCGGGAGCATGCGGGTCACGCCGTCGCGCAGGCGCTCTGGCTCTGTCTGATGCTCTCGGTTCCCGTGATGATCCTCGGCGTGCCGGGAGCGCGTCTGCTCTTCCAGATTCTCGGAACGGACGCGCGCGTGTCGGAGGCGGGGACGGGCTACCTCCAGGTCATCGTCCTCGGTATGCCTTTCTCGTTCCTGTATCTCACGGCGGGCGCGGTCATGCGGGCGTGCGGGAACACCGTGACGCCCATGAAGATCACGGCGTCCTCGGTCGTGGCGAACGTCGTGCTCGCGCCGCTCCTGATCTACGGTCCGGGTCCGTTCCCGAAGCTCGGCGTGCCGGGCTCGGCGATCGCGACCGTGATCTCCATGGCGGGCGCCGTGGTCGCGTACGCGGTGCTCCTTGCCAGGCGCCACCCGGACCTGCCGATCAGCCGTGCCTCGCTGCGGCGGCTCGACCCCGCGATGCTCGGATCGCTCGCGCGCGTCGGGGTCCCGTACTGCCTGATCGGGATGCTCTACTCGTTCGTCTACCTCTTCTACGCGAAGATCGCGGCGCACACCGGAGACGCGGCCCTCGCGGTCCTCGGAATCGGCAACCGGCTCGAATCGATCACCTACCTCACGGCGGAGGGATTCGCCGTCGCCACGTCGACCTTCGTCGGCCAGAACCTCGGCGCGAAGAACCCGGCGCGCGCGGAGAAGGGCGCGTGGCGCGCCATGCGCATCATGTCCGTCATCGGCGCCCTGATCGGGGTCGCGCTCCTCGTCGCGCCGGGCCTGCTGCTGCGCGCCTTCACGAGCGATCCCGCGGCGCTCGCGCTGGGCGTCCCGTACCTGCGGATCCTCGCCATCTGCCAGATCTTCACGGGTCTCGAGGGGGCGGTGGGCGGCGGGTTCGTCGGCGCGGGAGACACGGTGCCGCCGATGATGATCCATGTCGGCTTCGCGCTCGTGCGCTTCCCGCTCGGCGCCTGGGCCGGACTTCGGCTCGGCTACGGGATCTATGGGATCGCGTGGACGATGAGCCTGACCTGCATCCTGCGGGGGGTGCTGCTGGCGCTCTGGTTCCGGCGGGGGGCCTGGAAGACGAAGGCGCTCCCCGGATCCCTGCGGCCCTTCCCGTCTCCGGAGGAGCCCGAGACGACCATGATCGTGTAGCAGGCGGCGCGGGCAGGTGACGGACGCCCCCGCGGCACGGGGAGCGTCCGTCGCGAATGACTAAGCGATCTCGATCGTCGCCTTCTCCAGCATGAGCGTCTCCGTCGGCTTGCCGTCGGACGATCCCGCCGCCTCCAGCGCCTGCAGCGCCGCCGTGCCTTCGACGATCTCGCCGAAGATCGTGTGCTTGCCGTCGAGCCAGGGAGTCGGGACGAACGTCAGGAAGAACTGGCTTCCGTCGGTCCCCGGTCCGGCGTTCGCCATCGAGAGGAGTCCGGGCCGGTCGTGCTTCACGTCGGCGCGGTACTCCCCGTCGAACTTGTAGCCGGGACCGCCCGTGCCTGTTCCGAGCGGACATCCGCCCTGGGCCATGAATCTCTTGATGACCCGGTGGAAGGCGAGCCCGTCGAAGAACCCGAGCTTGGCGAGGTAGAGGAAGCTGGTGACGTGCATGGGAGCGACGTCCGGCATCATGCGGATGCGGATCGGTCCCTTGCTCGTGGTGAGGGTGACGCTGTAGGTCTTGCCTTTGTCGAAGGTCGCCACTTCGGGCTTCTTCAGGGAGGTCCGCCATCCCTGGCGTCCCTTGTCGACCTTGGCGGTCTCGAGCACGTCCTCGATGCGCATGGGTGTCCTCCTACTTCACGATCGTGGCGTGCTTGATGAAGTCCATGTTCGGGTATTCCTTCGCGAGGTAGGCGTTCCCCTCGGACTGGAGACGGCCCTGATTGGGACCGCGGCCGCCGGGCGCGCCTTCGCCGTACTCGGGGTTGATCTTGTCCACGACGTCCATGCCTTCGGTCACCTGTCCGAACGGAGAGAAGCCCTGTCCGTCGAGTCCGGCGTTGTCCTTGAAGTTGATGAAGAGCTGGGTCGTGCGCGTGTTCGGCCCCCCCGTGGCGAAGGTGATGAAGCCGCGCTTGTTGCTCTGCTTGACCGGGTCGTCCTGGATCCTGGCGGGCTGCCAGACGTTGTTCAGCGCCGGATCGCCGTTGATCCCGAACTGGACCATGAAGCCCGTGATGACGCGGAAGAAGCGGGTGTCGTCGAAGTAGCCGTTCTTCACGAGGTTGTAGAAGCGGTCGGCGCCGTTCGGAGCCCATTCGCGGGTCACCGTGACGGTGAAGTTCCCCTTGCTCGTCTCGAACTTGGCCTTGAAGGTGTCGGGGGCCTTCTCGTTCAGGGACGCCGGGTCCATCAGCTTGGACTTCGAGGCGGCCGGAGCCTCCTTCTTCATGGCGGGGGCGGGTTTCGCCGGAGCGTCCGCGGCCAGAACGAGGCCGGTGACGGCGAGCGAGAGCGCGGCAGCGATCAGCTTCTTCATGCGTATCTCCTTGTCGTTCGGTAGGGGAACAGGGAAAGCGTTACTTTATCGGAGAAAACGGGGTCGGTCAAACCTCGCAGCGGAGCCTCGCGGGTGCGGCGGGGCGCCGGCGAGAGGCCGTGGGCGTGCGGTTTTTCGCACATCCGGGATGTCTTGCGGGGGCGTAACGCGTTCGATAGGATACGTGCGTTCCCCGACGTCGAGAGGGTGGGCCGCGGTCTGCGCCGCGGTGTATCGGACCTCGAAGTAGCTCCCGGGAGAGGTGTGAACCTGCCCCTGCCAGGACCGCGACGCGCGCGCACGAAGGGTCCCGAAGAGGGGCGGAAGCGCTCCGGCACCGCGCTGCCGTCCACCCTCGTCGATGTACTCCTTGCCCGTGCGCAGGAAGACCCGGACGCGGTCGTCTACACCTTTCTTCCCGAGAGCGCGGGGACCGGACGATCGGGCCGCACCCTCACACGGGGCGCTCTCGAGCGCCGCTCGCGGACGATCGCGCGGGATCTCCTCGCGCGCAGACTGCGCGGGGAGCGCGTCCTTCTGGTGCATCCCCCGGGGGCCGCGTTCGTGGAAGCGTTCTTCGCGTGCCTGCGCGCCGGCGTGATCGCCGTTCCGGCGCCGCCGCCGCGCCCGGGGCGCGGTCTTACGCGCCTCGCTTCGATCGCCTCTGACTGCGGAGCGCGCGCGGCGCTCACGACGCGCGAGAGTCTCGTCCGCGCGCGGGCGACCGCCGCGCCGGATCCCGCGATGGGCGCGATCGAGTGGCTCGCCTACGGAAGCGCGGACGGAAAGGACGAAGGCGAGAGCGAAGGCGAGCACGAGGGCGGGGTCGAGTGGGAGGGCGAAGGGGAGGACGAAGGCCAGAGAGGGATGGCCGACGCTGCCCTCGACCCCGGAGCGGTCGCCTACCTTCAATACACCTCCGGATCCACCTCCACCCCGAAGGGCGTGATGGTGAGCCACGCGAACGTCCTCGCCAACTCCGAAGCGATCCGGCGCGGCTTCGAGCACGGGCCGGAGAGCCGCGCGCTCTGCTGGCTCCCGCACTTCCACGACATGGGGCTCATCGACGGGATCGTGCAGCCGCTCTACTCGGGCTTCCAGGCGTTCCTCATGAGCCCCGCGAGCTTCCTGAGGAATCCCGCGCGCTGGCTCGAGGCGATCGGGGAGCACCGCATCACGCACTCGGGCGGACCCAACTTCGCGTACGAGCTCTGCGCGCGCCGCGTGACGCCCGATCCGGAGGCTCTCGATCTGAGCGGGTGGGAGGTCGCGACGAACGGTGCCGAGCCGGTGCGCGCCGAAACGCTGGAGCGCTTCGCGGCGCGCTTCGCTCCGTGCGGATTCCGGCGCGAGGCCTTCTATCCCGCGTACGGTCTCGCGGAAGCGACGCTGAAGGTCAGCGGCGGCGCGCGCGGCGAGGGAGCGATCACCGCACGGATCTCGCGCGCCGCGCTCGAGGGGGGACGCGCGGTCGAGGCTCCGGACGGCATCGCGCTGGTGGGGTCCGGCCGCGCGGCGGTGAAGACGCGCATCGCCATCGTGGATCCGGAGAGCGGGCGGCCGCGGGGCGAGGACGAGGTGGGGGAGATCTGGGTCTCCGGGCCCGGCGTCGGGCTCGGCTACTGGAACCGTCCCGAAGAGACGGAAGAGACCTTCGGCGCGCGGCTCGGACGGAGCCGATCGCGATTCCTGCGCACGGGGGATCTCGGATTCCTGCGCGGCGACGAGCTCTTCGTCGCCGGCCGGGCGAAGGATCTCGTCATCGTGCGGGGCAGGAACGTTCATCCGCAGGATGCGGAGGCCGTCGCGACATCCTGCGATGCGGCGCTCGCGGGCGCCGCCGCCGCCGCGTTCGGTGTCGAGAGAGACGGCGAGGAGCGTCTCGCGCTCGTCGTGGAGATCCCGCGGCGCGGCGCGGATCCGTCGGCGCTCCTGGGAGTCGCCCGCGCGGCCATCGTCGAGGCCCTGGAGATCGATCCGTGGGCGATCGTGTTCGTGCGTCCGGGCGGCGTGCCGAAGACCTCGAGCGGCAAGGTGCGGCGCGCGGAGGCCCGCCGCGCGTTCCTCGAGGGGTCGCTTCCGATCGTCGCGCAGTGGCAGGCGGCGTCCGCGTCCGAGGCCTCGATTCGCGGGAGAGCTCCCGCAACGGAGCGGGATGAGGCCGGGTCGGCCATCGAGACGGGGAAATCTCCCGCCGCGTGGCTCGCGTCGCGCATCGCTTCGAAGGTCGGGATCGATGCCGACGCGCTCGATCCACGGGCGTCCTTCGCGGCGCTCGGCGTCGACTCGCTCCGCGCCCTCGAGCTCGCGCACGAGATCGAGCGCCGGTTCGGCGTCGCGATGTCGGCCGTGGATCTCCTCGAGGCGGCCTCCGTCGCGGCGATCGCGGACCGCCTGGGGCAAACGGCATCCGATGCCGCGTGCGGCGCGGCGTCGAAGACGGAGGCGGAGGAGCCGGGTTCGGTCGGGATCCAGGAGGAGACGGCCGCCGATCCCGAGGAGTGCGCGCTCGGCGCGGGGCAGCGCGCGCTCTGGTTCCTGCACGAGCTCGATCCGGATGGCGCCGCGTACACGATCGCCGTCGCGCTCGCGCTCGAAGGCCCCGTGGACGAGGACGCACTTGCCGGGGCCGCGCGCGCTCTCGCCTCGAGGCACGCGTCGCTTCGCGCGCGCATCGTGATGAAGGACGGCGAGCCGCGCCAGCGCTTCGACGTTCCCTTCGACGAGATCTTCTCGCGGGGAGCGCTGAAGGCGCCGTCGGAGGCGGCGCGGGATGCGGCGCTCGCCGCGCTCGCCTACGCTCCGTTCGACCTCTCTCGCGGTCCTCTCTTCAGGATCGCGCGGCGGGATGCGGGCGACGTGAAGATCCTGGTCGTCTCGGCGCACCACATCGTCGCCGATCTCTGGTCGCTCTCGATCGTGCTGCGCGACCTGCGCGCGCTCTACGCCGCAGAGATCGGCGCGGGCGAGCCGCCGGCCGGACGGCCGCCCCATCCCGAGGAAAGAGTTCGCGCGGAAGGTGCCTTCCTGGGAAGCGCGCGCGGCGAGGCGCAGGTCGCGTTCTGGCGCGAGCGCCTGTCGCGCTCTTCGCCGCCGCTGGAGCTGCCCGCCGATCGTCCGCGCCCCGCGATCCTGACCTACCGGGGCGGGGTCCTCGCCCGCCGACTCGATCCCGGCCTCGCCCGCGTGCTGCGCGCGCAGGCGCGCACGGGCGGCGTCACGCTCTACGCGCTCATGCTCGCCGCGTACGAAGTCTTCCTCGCGCGCGTCACGGGAGCGGGGCAGGTCTCGGTGGGCGTGCCCGCCTCCGGCCGCGGGGCCGCGCGCGACGCCGAGCTCGTGGCCTATCTCGTGAACCCCGTCGTCCTGCGCGCCACCCTCGCGGACGATCCGAGCTTCGAGGCGCATCTGCGCCGCTGCGCGGAGCGGCTGTACGAGGCGCTCGCGAACCAGGACGTGCCCTTTCCCTTCCTCGTGAAGCGGCTCGATCCGGAGAGAGACCCCGGCCGGTCGCCGTTCTTCGACACGATGTTCGACTTCCACGCTTCCGGCGAGCTCGTGCGCGGGGACCTCGCCGCGGCGGGAAGCGGCGCGAGCGTGCTTCTCGCGGGCGGCGCGATCGCGCGCCCGATCCCCCTCGCCCGGCACGCCGCGCAGTTCGATCTCTCCGTCACCGTCATCGAGGAGAACGACGGGCTGCTCCTCGAGCTGGAATACAACGGCGCGCTCTTCGATCCGCCGACCGTGGCGGCTCTCGGGGAGAGCTTCGAGACGGTGCTCGCCGCCGCCGTCGCGGCGCCCGAACGGCGCGTGTCGAGCCTGCCGCTGCTCCCTCCGGAGCCGCGCGCGGCGGCGCTGCGAGGGGGCGCCGCATCCGTGGGTCGCGAGGAGGTCCTCGCGCTGCTCGGCAGCGAAGGGGGAGAGAGAAGCGGACACGGAGGCTTCCACCGGCTCTTCGAGCGCGCGGCGGCGCGCGCCCCCGCTGCCGTCGCCGTCTGGCACGGGGAAGCGTCCATCGACTACGCGGCGCTCAACAGGCGCGCCAATGCCCTGGCCCGGACGCTGCAAGAGCGCGGCGTCGGTCCCGAGTCGCGGGTCGTGCTCGGCCTTCCGAAGTCGATCGACCTCGTCGTGGCCGCCATGGGTGTCCTCAAGGCCGGAGGCGCGTACGTGCCGGTGGATCCCGCGCTTCCGCCCGCGCGCCGGCGCATGCTCGCCGAGGACTGCGGCGCGCGCATCGTTCTGTCCCGGGAGACGGGATTCACCGGCGGGAGTGCGAACGCCGTCGTCTTGGATCCCACTCCATGGACCCGGGGGACGCAGGGGGACGCGGCGAGCGACGACGCCGAGAACCTGCGCGACGGGGTCTGGCCGGACAACCTCGCCTACGTCGTGTACACGTCCGGCACGACCGGTGCTCCCAAGGGGGTCGGTGTCACCCACGCGAACCTGCGCAGCGCCTTCGAGGCCTGGGTGCGCGACTACGGCCTGCTTTCCCTCCCCGTGCACCTGCAGATGGCGGCCCCCGGGTTCGACGTCTTCTCGGGGGATGTCGCGCGCGCCCTCGGATCCGGCGGAGCGCTCGTCCTCGTGGACCGTGAGGTCCTGCTCGACCCCGCGGCGCTCGCCGCGCTGGCACGCCGGCGGGGGGCTTCTTTCGGCGACTTCGTGCCCGCCGTCGCGCGCGAGCTGGCGGCGCATCTCGAGCGATCGGGAGAGACGCTCCCCGACTTTCGGCTCTTCTCGGTCGGCTCCGACGCCTGGACGATGGCGGACTACGACCGTGTCCGGCGCGGACTGGGTCCGAAGGCGCGCATCTTCAACTCGTACGGCGTGACCGAGGCCACGATCGACAACGCCTACGGATTCGTGCTCCCGGAGGATGCGTCGCGGCCCGCGCCCCCGATCGGGGGGCCGCTCGCCCACACGGCGGCCTATGTGCTCGACGCGCGGCTCGAGCCTCTTCCCACGGGCGTGCGCGGAGAGCTCTACCTCGGCGGGCCGGCCGTGGCCCGCGGCTACGTCGGGAGCGCCGACCTTACGGCCGCGCGGTTCCTCCCCGATCCGCACGGCGAGAGCGGCGCGCGGCTCTACCGCACCGGTGACCGTGCGCGCCGGCTCGCGGATGGCCGGATTGTCTTCGACGGCCGGGCCGACGGCCAGCTCAAGGTGCGCGCGCACCGCATCGAGCCGGCCGAGATCGAGGCGGCGATGGCGAGCCACCCGGAAGTGCGGGCGGCCGTCGCGGACGCGCGTCCGATCGCAGGGTCGCCGCAGATCGTGGTCTGGATCGTGCCCGCGCTGCGTCACGAGGGGCTCGTCGCTTCGTTGCGCGCACACGCCCAAGAGCGCCTTCCCGAGTACATGACACCGTCGGCGTTCGTCCTGCTCGACGCGCTGCCGCTCACGGTGAGCGGCAAGGTCGACCGCCGGTCGCTGCCCGATCCCGACGGGACGGCCTGGGACGCCGCGGCGGAGGACGGCGCGTCCTCGACGGAGACCGAGCGTCTCCTGGCGGAGATCTTCGGGAGCGTCCTCGGCGCCGCGCAGGCGGGCCGCGACGCGAACTTCTTCCGGCTCGG
>Ga0070671_100002587_pt1 | contig 14004 bp, 11 predicted proteins | sample KBSS73metaG_FD_65341 | JGI IMG/M metagenome (GOLD analysis project Ga0070671, IMG submission 65341) | Switchgrass rhizosphere microbial communities from Kellogg Biological Station, Michigan, USA - KBS S7-3 metaG | ecosystem: Host-associated > Plants > Roots > Rhizosphere > Soil ...
GGCGAATCGTCGTGACCGCGGCACCGATCACCAGCGTCGACGTTACCTCAGCAGATGCGCTGGATGAATTGCTCCAAGCTCTGCACGCGGAGGGGGTCGAGTTCTGCTTCGCCGAGTTGAGGGACCGGGTGAAGGACAAGATCCGAAGGTTCGAGTTGCTTGACCGGATCGGGGAAAATAGGTTTTTCCCGACCATCGATGCCGCAGTCGCCGACTTTTCTCGCAAATCTTAACACTGCTGCGCCGAGCCGCGCCGAACATGCGGCGGCTCGAACTTCCTGCCCGTTACACGAAGCGTATTCTTACGAGCAGAAAGCGGGAGACAGCGTAATGGCATGGTTTATCGGGCGCACCGAGGCGATGACCGATCCGGTGGCGGCACGCCGGAAGGCGCTCGCGAAACTACGCGCCCTGGAGCAAATCGACGATCCGGAAAGCCTGGTCGTGCCAATCCTGATCGACGCAATCCTGATGGCCGAAAGCTATCGCGGCGCCCGACACGAGATCACCTTTCTCAATGAACTGACCCGAAGCGTCGACGCATTGATTCGCGAGCTCAATGCAGCCGAAAAGGCGAAGGAGTGGGCCGAGCCGGTCGCTGGAGGCTGATCCTGCACCGTTGATTTCTCGACCCTTTTTCGGTCGAAGAATCCGTTTCGGATAGTAAACGAATTCGCAACCACCTTCCTTCAGACAGTCATCAACCCTGTGCGTCATTGTAGCGTAAGTGGAACAGGTGCGTGCGGAGTGGACGCTGCGCGCACGACCAGAGGTGGGCGGCATATGAAGCATGAAGCGATTCTGGCGGGGCAGGACTGGCTCCCCAGGGACCCGCGCGTCGATTCGGAATTCGGCGTTCGCGTATATTGTGAAGCCGGGGAGATCGAAGCCCAGATCTTGAACCTGTCGAGCGACGGTTTCCGGCTCCATTCCGCAAATCCGCTCGAAGTTGGATGGGAAGTCACGCTCGAAGCAGCGAAGCATTTTCCGGTCAAAGCGCTGATTTGCTGGGCTTGCGGCAACGACGCAGGCGGCGTGTTCGAAGAGCCGGTCGCTCTCTAGCGAACTGCAAGGTAAATCGCGGAAACCAGCAAGCCGAGGTTGAGGTAGGCCGTCCCGGCAAAGCCGAACGCACGGTAGACGGGCCTGATCCGATAGCCGATCCAGAATGCCAGGCGGACGATCGTGAAGGTGATCGCAGCAGCGCCGATAACCGTCAGTTGCTCTGCCGGTAGGCTGGCCGAAAGGGCGAGCGCGGAAATTACGAAGATCAGAAGTTGCTGGGTCGTGTTGTCGGCGACTCTTCCGTCGACGATCATCCGCTGGCTTTCCTTTCCCAGCGTCGGGTCGATTGCCTCGCTGAAGAAGCGCGCATTCCCAACAGCCACGATCATCATGAAGAACAGCAAGCCGGGAAGCGTGCACCATTTCGCTGCATAGCCAAGGCGCTCGCCCACGTTCGCGGCGGCCGGAACCGGCAGGACCTTCTGGAGCAGCCAGACCGACATGCCGATGAACAGCACTCCGCTGACGGCGCCGATGGCGACCCGCCTCTGGTCCCCGGTCATTCGCTACACCCTCATTGCTGCGGCCGCCTCCGCATCGCGCTTCAGGTTGCGCGAGAGCTGGGCCACGCCATTCAAATATTGTGGCGGAATTGCGATGTCACGGTAGTCGAGCTGCGCGGCAGCGCGCAGGGTCCAGAAGGGATCGACCAGATGCGGCCTCGCCAGCGCTACCAGGTCGGCACGGCCCGCGGCCAAGATCGAATTGGCATGGTCGGGCTCATAGATATTGCCGACCGCCATCGTCGCCAGGCGACCCTCATTGCGAATGCGATCGCTGAAAGGCGTCTGGAACATCCGGCCGTAGACCGGCTGCTGACCTGCCCAGGTCTGACCGGCTGACACGTCGATCAAGTCCGCACCTTCCCGCGCAAAGGCCTCGGCGATCAAGACCGATTCCTCAGGCGTGATGCCGTCGTCGCCCGCCCAGTCGGTCGCGGAAATGCGGATCGACATGGGGCGGTCGGATGGCCAGGCGGCGCGCATGGCTGCGAAGACCTCGAGCGGATAGCGAAGCCGGTTGTCGAGCGACCCGCCATATTCGTCGGTTCGCCGGTTCTGCACCGGTGTGATGAAACTGGAAAGCAAATAGCCGTGCGCAGCGTGAAGCTCGATCATGTCGAAGCCCGCTTCCCGTCCCATGCGCACGGCGGCTACGAACTGTTCGCGGACCTCGTCCATGTCGGCGCGGCTCATCGGCTTCGGCACCTGATTGATCGGCGACCATGGCACGTCGCTTGCCGACAATACGGGCCAGTTTCCGCTTTCGAGCGGGACGTCGTTGCCTTCCCAGCCCAGCTTCGTCGAACCCTTCCCGCCTGAATGACCAAGCTGCAGACAGATCTTCGCCTTCGAATTCGCATGGACAAAATCGACGATGCGCCTCCATGCCGCAAGCTGGTCGGCGTTCCACATGCCCGTGCAGCCGGGGCTGATCCGGCCTTCCGGCGAAACGCACGTCATCTCCGTAAAGAGGAGGCCCGCGCCCCCAATCGCGCGCTCGCCATAGTGAACGAAGTGGAAGTCGTTGGGCACTCCGTCGACGGCCGAATACATTGCCATCGGCGAGACTGTGATGCGGTTCTCGACCCGCATCTCGCGTAACTTGAACGGCGCGAACATCGGAGGAGCGGTCTTGTTCGAATGCCCGTCCGTAGCGCGTTTCCAGAACCAGCGCTCGACCGTCTCAAGCCATTCCCGATCGCGCACGCGAAGATTCTCGTGACTGATGCGCTGGCTTCGCGTCAGCAGCGAATAGGCGAACTGCAGCGGCTCGAAATGCGTGTACCGCTCGAGCGTCTCGAACCATTCGGTCGAGTTGCGGGCGCTGTTCTGGAGCTTCAGCACCTCGAGGCTTCTTTCCGCCTGATATTCGTCGAGTGCCGCTTCAAGGCTAAGGCCTTTGCGGTTCAGGACGTCGGCAAGCTTGATCGCATCTTCGAGCGCAAGCTTGGTGCCGGAACCGATCGAGAAATGCGCGGTATGCGCGGCGTCTCCGAGAAGAATGACGTTGCCGCTCGACCAGCGCTCGCATTTGATGCGCCGAAAATTGAGCCACGCAGCCGACCCCCGCAAATGTGCTGCGTTGGAAATGAGTCGGTGGCCGTCGAGATATTTGGCGAACAGCTTCTCGCAGGCCGCGATGGCCTCGGACTGGTCCATCCGATCAAATCCGAGGTCCTTCCACGTCTCCTCGGAGCATTCGACGATGAACGTCGAGCAGTCTGGGGCGAAGCGATAGGCGTGCGCCCAGATCCAGCCGTGCTCGGTCTCTTCGAATGCGAAAGTGAATGCGTCGAAGGCCTTGTTTGTACCAAGCCAGACAAACTTGTTGCGCCGCTCGTCGATGTCGACTCCGAACGCTTCGGGCTGCACGTCGCGAAAGCGCGAATTGATTCCGTCCGACGCGATGACGAGATCATAGTCGCGCCACTTGGGATCGGCGGGATCGCACTCCGCTTCGAAGAGGAGCCGCGCGCCAAGCTCGCGAGCGCGCTGCTGCAGGATTTCGAGCAGACGCTTGCGTCCGATGCCGATGAAGCCATGTCCTCCGGAAGTGACTGTCTCGCCCCGGAAGTGAACATCGATGTCGTCCCAATGAGCAAATTCGTCGGTAATCGTTCTCGCCGAAACCGGATCGTTGCGCGTGATGTTGTCGACGGTGAGATCGGAAAAGACGACTCCCCAGCCGAAGGTGACTCCAGGCGGGTTCCGCTCGAACACGTCGATCTCGTGCGCCGCATCGCGCAGCTTCATCGTTATTGCGAAATATAGGCCCGCTGGCCCGGCTCCGACGCAGGCGATTTTCATCGCCTTAGCATGGCACAGCAGTGCGGCCTTAGGACAGCGGGAAACGTCCTGGGGACTGGATCAAGACTCCTTGGGCCCGAAGCGCGCTGCGTCGATCCGGTCCAGGAGGCCGCCCGAGACATGGGAGTTGAACTTGCGGGCGAACAGGGCGTTCGAACGAAGCACCGCGTCCAGGTCGGATTCGTCGAGAAAGGCCGGAATGCTTCCGTTCCGCTTTTGCCAATCGGTGTAGCGAAGGTCCTCGTTTACGACTGACTCGCGCAAGGGCGAATTGAGGAAATAGGTCTGGAAGAAAATTTCCTCCGCAACATAGGCCGTCCGGATTGCGTGAAGGAAATCCATGGCAACCGGGTCCTTCAGCAACGCAGTCGCTGCAGTCGTCGGGAAGGACATCCAGACCATGCCCTTGTGGAGCGTTTCGAATGGACCGAAGCTCGTTCGCCGAACTCCCAAACGCTTCTGGAGCCAGCGCGAAGGCGGGTCGAGCACTCTTGCCACCTGGTTCACCACGCGGGATCCGAGCTGAAGGAAGTAAAAGTAATTCCGGAGGCGATAGCGGTCCTGGATGTAGTCCGACGAGTCGGCCACCGCCTCGAAGTTCATGAAGATGCGGCCATCGCACCGGCTTTTGAATGTCTCGGAATTTGCCAGCGGATAATCCTGGCCGGAAATGATGTGAATGTAATCGACGTCGCTGCCGGCGATCGCCAGCTTCATCAGGTCGACGATTGCCCGCAAATGGCTGATCGAGCCCCAACGGACGACGCGATTATGGACGATGGTTGCGCCCCGGCGACTTAGCTCATCCCGTTCGGAGCGGCCGATACTGCTGCGCTTGTCGATATGGATGTAGACCTTGAAGAAGTCGCGATCGAGCCGCTTCACGAGCCGGGAGAGCGACGGATAGTCCTTGTAAGCGGTGATCAGCACGGCGTGCATCTTACGTCCCGCGCTTCAGGGTCGAACCCGCGAACCATATCTGGACACAAGAAGATGCATGCACATGTTCCCCAGTCGCATCAAAACTAACACAGGTGCACATGTCGGCAATGTGCCGAAAGAGGACAGCCGCCGGCGAGGTCAATCGTGTTCGAGTATGAATTCACCAACCATTCCGTTGAACGCCTCCGGCCGTTCAAGGTTGGTGAGGTGGCCGGCGCCGGGGATCACCTGCATCCGCGCGTCTGGAACAAGGTCGAGCAACTCGTTCGATAGGTCGATCGGAGTGATGAAATCCTGGTCGCCGACGATAACCAGCGTTGGAACGGCGATTGCGGAAGCCCGCTCTCGCTGATCCGCGAGCCATACTGCCTCAGCGCCGATGCGATAGGATGCGGGATCGATGCGCGACATGGTTTCCACCACGTGGCTTCGGACGCCGGGATCCGCGGGTTGGGCAATGAGGAAATCCACGCGCGCTTCGGCCATCGCGGGCAGGTCGCGGCTGCCGGCAAGAGACCGCTCATAGATGGCGCGGCCCTCCGGATGCACCGCGAACGTGTCCGCGAGGATCATAGTCGCGCACGCCTCGGGCGAAAGTTGGTGAAGCGCGATGGCCACGACACCGCCAAGCGACAGCCCGCAAATGTGCGCCCGGGCCACGTCCAGCGTCTCCAACGCTGACAAGATCGCCGCAGCGTAATCGTCGCGCGTCGTGCCTTCCGGTGCCGGGTCGCTGTCGCCATAGCCTGGATAATCGAAGGCGATCGCCCGTCGTTCCTGTCCGAAATAATCGAGCTGCGGACGCCAGACCGATTTGTCCGAGCCCACTCCGTGCAGGAAGACGATTGGTGTTTTCGTGCCGAAGCCACTTTCTTCATAGCCGATCATTCGGCCGCTTTTTGTCTGCATGCGTGACATAAGTGTCATCTTGGCAGCGCGGAGCCCGGCACGCTAGCGTGGCGCTCGATGACCCGGATGACGATCAACGGCGAGGGCGTGCACTACAAGCTCGATCCCGAGACGCCCTTGCTCTGGGCGCTCCGCGATGCGTCGAATCTCACCGGCACGAAATATGGCTGCGACAGCCGCGATTGCGGCGCGTGCACGGTGATCATCGACGGCCGGGCGGTGCAAAGCTGCACCGTCAGCATCGCTTCGCTGGAAGGCGCGAGCGTGACTACGATCGAGGGCCTTTCTGCAAACGGAACACATCCCGTCCAGCAGGCCTGGCTAGCCGAGCAGGCGACCATGTGCGGTTATTGCGAGCCCGGTTTCATCATGGCGATCGCCGCAATGCTCGATTCGAGCCCGTCGCCGTCGGAAGAGCAGATTGCGGCGCTTCCGAACATCTGCCGCTGCGGCGCCTATCCGCGCATCCGAAAGGCGATCGCGCGTGCGGCGCAGGCCGCGCCGGACACCAAGCGGAAGCCCAACTTACAAGCCTGAATATACGCTTCCGAAACGGTTCAGCCGCTGCTCATGGCTTCGGTAGCAGTGCGCGCTCAGGGAACTGAGAAAGTGACTGTCATGCGTAAATTCCTGATCACCATCCTTCTTGCCAGCGCAGCCTCGTCCCCCGCGCTCGCCCAACAGGACCGCGACAATGAAGGCCGCCCGTCGTGGGGCGACCGGCAGGAATCGCATCCAGAGCGCCAGCAGTTGCGCGAAGAGCGGAGCCAAGCGCGCGAGCAGGTGCGTGCGGAACGCTCGAACAACGAGAACCGTCCCCAGTTCAAGGTGCGCGAGCAGCATTCGGATGCCCGCCAGCAGCAGATCGAGACCCAGGCTCGAGCGCGCTTCGCGGGCAATTCGGACGTGAACGCGACGGCACGCGCGGACCATCGTGACATTGAACAGAGCCGCGCCGCGCGCCAGCGTGCCGACGGCGTTTCGCGCTGGACTCGCGACAATGTTCAGCAGGCTGGCGAGAGCTCGCGGTGGACTCGCGATCCTAACCAGCGGACCGGGGAAGCTGGACGCTGGACTCGCGACCGGACCGGCTGGACGAGTGATCACGATCGCGTGGTGCAGCAGCAACAGCAGCAGGTTGGCCAACGCAGCCGCTGGGCCGACGGCTGGAATGGGAACTGGCGGAACGAGCGGCGGTACGACTGGCGCGGCTATCGCAATCACCACCGCTCGGTCTTCCACCTCGGGATTTACATCGATCCGTTCAACTACGGATATCGACCCTTCAGTATCGGCTATCAGCTGCAACCGCTTTACTATGGCGAGCGCTACTGGATCGACCCCGCGATCTATTCGCTGCCCTATCCGCCGCCCGGTACGCAGTGGATCCGTTATTGGAATGACGCGCTGCTCGTCGATACGTGGACCGGCGAAGTCGTCGATGTGATCCACGATTTCTTCTGGTAGAGCTTTACGGCGCATTGATCGAAGGGACGTTGCGAGTGCTGTGCTCCGATTGCCACTGGCAATCGCGGCGACTGCTGCTTAATCGCAACGTCCTTTTCTTCGACCCAGACGAAACATCTTCGAGGTTTTCATGAACGCAGCCGGTCGCCTGATCCTTTCATGTTCGCTGATCGCCGTTGCGATGGTCTCGCCCGCCATGACCGAGGCCGCTGCCGCGCAGCCTTCGTCGCAGGCGCAGGCAAATGCGCATGAACGCCTGTTCCGCCTGTTCAAGGAAAGCGACGAGGCGAGCCTCAAGCGCAATCCGATCCAGGCCTTGTTCCGCGGTGACATGCGCTACGCGGACCGTCTCGGCGACCTGTTCAGCGACGCACATTTCCAAGGGGAGAAAGCTGCCGCGCAAAATGATCTGGCGGCGCTTCACGCAATCGCTCGAAGCGATCTCAGTTCGACGGACCAGATTGCTTATGACGTATTTGAATATCAGACGAAGGACACGCTTCGAGGGCTTCAGCCGGACCTGCTGCCGCTGACCGAGGCGCTGCCGATGAACCATTTCTTCGGCCTGCACACCCAATATGCGACATTGTCGAGCGGGCAGGGAGGAGCGCCTTACTCATCGGTTCGCGATTATGAGAACGGCTTGAAGCGCAACCGCGACTTTGCGGCGAATATTGACGAAGCGATCAGGCAATGGCGCAAGGGCGAGGCCGAAGGCGTCGTCGACACCAAGCTCACCGTCCGCAACATGGTCGAGCAACTCGACAACCAGCTGAAGCTAACGCCCGAACAATCGCCTTATTGGGGTCCGATCAAGGCCTTCCCAGGGACGGTCGACGTCGGGTTTCGACCGAAGCTAACGCAGCAATATCGCGATTCGATCACCAACGTCCTTTACCCGGCGCTGCAGCGGATGCGCGATTTCCTCCAGAACGAATATCTTCCGAAGGCGCGCGAAGGCGTCGGCCTCATGTACTTGAAGGGCGGCGACGCGCTGTACCGCTACGACGTCCAGTCTACGACGACCCTTCCCATGACCCCCGACCAGATTCACCAGCTTGGTCTCAGCGAGGTCGCGCGCATCACCCAGGAATTCGAGAAGGTGAGGGCGGAGGTCGGCTTCAAGGGCGATCTCCATCAGTTCTTCGATTACATGCGGACCAGCCCGAACTTCCAGCCGAAGAGCCGGGAGCAGATCACTCAGGATTATTATCGGCTGAAAACCGAAGTCGAAGCGAAGGTGCCACGATATTTCTCGATGGTGCCCAAGACTCCGCTCATGATCCGGCCCTATCCGGCCTATCGCGAGAAATTCGAAGCGGGTGGCAGCTACAATAGCGGCACTCCGGACGGTTCACGGCCCGGCACCTTCTTCTTCAACGCCTACGACTTGCCCTCGCGAAGCACGTGGGAGGAAACGACGCTGTTCCTCCACGAGGGAGAGCCCGGCCACCATTTCCAGATCAGCCTCGCGCAGGAAAACAAGGCGCTCCCGAACTTCATGCGGTTCGGCGGAAATACGGCCTATGTCGAAGGGTGGGCGCTCTATTCCGAGACGCTCGGTTACGACATGGGATTCTACAAGGATCCAAACGCACGGTTTGGGACTCTGAACGACGAAATGCTTCGCGCCATGCGACTGGTCGTCGACACGGGAATCCATTCCAAGGGTTGGACCCGCGATCAGTCGATCGAATATATGCTCTCGAATTCGGGCATGGGGCGAACGGATGCAACGGCCGAGGTCGAGCGCTACATCGCGATCCCGAGCCAGGCGACGGCGTACAAGATTGGTGCGCTCACCATCCAACGCCTGAGGAAAAAGGCGCAGGACGAGCTTGGGTCGAAGTTCGACATTCGCGAATTTCACGCGCAGGTGCTGGGCAGCGGCGCGCTTCCGCTCCCAATCCTCGAACAGAAGATCGACCGATGGATCGCGCAGCGAAAGCTTAGCTGATCGCGTCCAATGTGGCGGGGCCGGAGTATGCGCTCCGGCCCCGTTCATTCTCTGGATCAATGACGGCGGCTGCGCGCCACTGGTTGCACTAGAATTCTAGGCGAGCGCGCGTTCCTGTTCCTCGACCATCGCGTCCGGCAAGCCGGCATCGAGATCGACCGGCTTCGCCGTGCCCGCGGCAGCCTCGCGCTCGCGCTTGTCGAAGAAGGCTGCCCGCTTCAGGCGTGCTCGCAACGATACCGACGGGTTGTTCCGGCTCGGTCCTCGATAGGCGCGTTCGATCCAGGTCTCGCCTGGTCGGCGGTCTTCCTGTTCGATCATCGGCTCGTTGGCGCGCGCCGGCTGTCGGTCGCCCCATGCGAAAGCCGACGGCGCGACGGTCGCCGGCTGTACCTCATGGATGATGGGCTCGGCCGCAGGCGCAGGTGCAGCGACGGTCTCGAACGGTTCGTGGGCCATCGTCTGCTCATCGGCCCACTCCTGTTCCTCGCGCCGCCTGCGGCGACTGCGCGCGACTGCGGCCGCGCCGGCGCCGAGTGCGAGCAACGCAAGTGCGCCACCTGCGATCTCCAACGTCTCGTCGGACTGGTTGGTGGGCTTGGCGGCTGTGGTTTGCGCAGGCGCCGCCGGCTTTGCATTGAGGTCCACAACCGGAGCCACCTTGGACTGTGAAGTCGGGGCGGCCGGCGCGACCGGCGCCGGAGCCGGTGGGGGAGCAGCCAAGTGGCTAGTCGCCACAGTGCGAGTGGTCGTCTGCTTGACCGTCGCAGCCGGCTTGGAAGCAGTAATGTGTGTGTTGTGCTTAACGGTCCTGGTCGCATTCTTAACTGGCGTTGGGGATGTCGCCGGGGCCGCTGCGCTCGTGTCCGTCGCCGGAGCGGGCTCGTCCGCAACCGGAGCCGGCTGCGCCGTTGCGGGAGCGGGCTCGGTCGTTACGGGCTGCGCCTGCTGGGGAACCTCTTGGGCAAAGGATTGGGTTGAAGAAAGCGCCAGTGCCGCGGCGATCGCTGGCAATGCGCTGGTTCGTGCATAAAGCTTGGTCATTGTCATCATGACGGACCAACCCACAGCCCGCACGGCGGGTCGCACGATTATCGGTTGTTCGACTAATAACGCCGACGAATCGATCCATTTTCGGCGCGTCCCAGTGCATTCATGGCGGCGGGGACCGGCTTTGCATTAACGTCTGCAATGGTTCGAAATTAGGCGCTGGGGCTGTCCGCTCCTTTCCGACAGGACCGCCGTTCGTCGAAATCCGATACACAGCGCATCGACGAGGAACGGTATGTCGGTGAGTCGGAGAGTAAGCTTAAAGCGAGGAGTAATACGCATGCGTACGTACTCGCTTAGGTTGCTCGTTCTTCTGGCGGTCTTTTCCGTAGCTCCAGCGACAGCGGGTTCCCGGACTGCCCTTGTCGCTCCAGCCGGACTCCACTCCAAATGCCCCTATGAGCGCGCCCGCGCCGAAGCTGCCTGGGCTGCGACTCTTCGCACTGCTCCCACTCCAGCTCCGAGGGCGCCGACGACGATCACTCTGACCGACCGCGTGCCAGCGGACAGCTCACTCTTCGGCGCAACTGGAGGATCGGGCTTCCTGACGCCCTAGGCGGCGACGCTCTCCAGCGCCTCGGCGATGAGCCGCCGACTGTTTTCAATCCCGTAAAGCGCAATGAAGCTGCCCATCCGTGGGCCCTGACTCGATCCGAGCAGAGTTTCGTAAAGAGCCTGAAACCAGCCACGCAGCGATTCAAACGGATGACGCTTGCCGACTTCGAAAACCGCATGCTGGATCACTTCGCCGTCGGCATCGCCGGGAAGCTTGGCAAGCTCCGAGTCGAGGTCGCGAAGAGCGTCTGCCTCGACTTGCGTCGGCGAGCGGCGCTTCAAGGTCGGGGCAACGAAATCGCGCGCATAATTGAGCGCCAGGCCAATCAGCTCGTCGAGCTCAGGGTCTGATTCCGGGGACGTGGCCGGCGCATAGCGCTGGACGAACCGCCAGGCCGTTTCCTTGTCCGCGACCCCGGGGAGGCTCGCGAGGTTGAGCAACAACCCATAGGTGAGCGGCAGGGTTTCGCCTGGCACCTTGCCGCCATGGATATGGTGCACCGGGTTGCCGAGTTTCTGCTCGACCGGCTGGTTCGGATAATTGCCGCGGAACTGCCAATATTCATCCACGGCGCGCGGGATGACGCCGAGGTGCAGGCTCTTGGCGCGCTTTGGCTCGCGGTAGATGTAGAAAGCGAGGCTCGGCTCGCTGCCGTAACGCAGCCACTCCTCCAGGCTGAGGCCGTTGCCCTTCGACTTGGAGATCTTCTCGCCCTTTTCGTCGAGGAACATCTCGTAGTTGAAGCCCTCGGGCGGGCGGCCGCCGAGGACCCGTGCGATCTTGCCCGACTGGACGACACTGTCGATCAGGTCCTTGCCGGCCATCTCATAATCGACTCCGAGCGCGACCCAGCGAGCGGCCCAGTCGACCTTCCACTGGAGCTTTGCGAGGCCGCCAAATGCCGACTGTTGGATTCGTGAACCGTTTTCGTCGTCGAAGCCAATCAGGCCCGCCTCGGCATCGATGACGTCGAGGGGGACCTGCAGGACCCGGCCCGAAGTCGGCGAAATGGGAAGGACGGGAGAATAGGTCTTTCGGCGATCCTCCCGCAGCGTTGGCAGCATGACCCCCATGATCGCGTCCCAACGATGCAAAACCTTCCGGATCACTTCGTCGAAGCGCCCTGACGTGTAGCAATCGGTGGCCGACAGGAACTCGTAATCGAAGCCGTAGAGGTCAAGGAATCGCCGAAGCATCGCATTATTGTGATGCGCGAAACTCTCATGTTCCCCGAAGGGGTCGGGGATACGCGTCAGCGGCTTGCCCAGATTGTCGGCGAGAAGCTGCTGGTTGGGGACATTGTCCGGAACCTTGCGCAGGCCGTCCATGTCGTCGCTGAATGCGATGAGGCGGGTCGGCTGGCCGGTCAGCTCTTCAAAAGCCTGCCGAACGAACGTTGTCCGCGCGACCTCGTTGAACGTGCCGATATGCGGCAGACCCGACGGACCGTAGCCGGTCTCAAAGACCATTGGCTCGCCCGCAGGCTTGCCGTCAGGCCAGCGCTTCAGCAACTTGCGCGCCTCCTCATAAGGCCAGGCCTTTGAGGTCATCGCGGCGGATCGAAGCGTTTCGGCGTCCAAATTCGTTGCTCTTCTGTTCTGCTGGCGGCAGGGTCTTTGGAGATGGCCGCTCCTTTGCCTCTTCCCGCGCTCCACGCAACCCATGCCGGAATCTGGCTGGCCGGCGGCGACGGCCAGGTGCGTGAAGCGAGCCGCGGGGAGGCGATTGCGCGGGCAGCGGAAACGCCGCACATCATCCTGAACGCACCGTTGGTAGGCCAGCGCCTCGGCTACCCCGAGCTTAGCGGGCTCGACCTCCTGGAATTGTTCGCCTTCGTGCATCCGGCGCAGTTCGCCGTGCCGACTCCCGCGGGGTTGAGCCGCGCGTTGGGCTTGGACCCTCCGACCGGCGAGGCAGATGCCGGAGCTGCACTCCAGCGGATCGCGGAACGGCTGCTCTCAACGCTTGCCAATCAAGGCTGGAGCGAGCGCGAGGGCGCGTGGACGTCGAATGCGACCTTGCACCGGCTCGGCTGGGGCTGGGCGCCGCTGATCGGAGCGCGTCTCGAACGGCCCGAGCGCGGCGAGCGAATGCTCTTCTCGCGACTGAAGCAATGGGATGAAACGGGCGAGCTCCCGCCGCCGCGGACCGTGACGATTGCGAAAGCCGATGCCCGGGCGAAACTCGACCAGCTGACCGGTCGCGCCGAGTCTCGCGAAGGACAGCGCGCAATGGCCGAGGCTGTGACGCACGTCTTCGCTCCGAAGCCGGCCAAGGACGCACCGAACTTGCTGCTCGCGGAGGCCGGAACGGGCATTGGCAAGACGCTTGCCTATCTCGCTCCGGCCTCGATCTGGGCGGACGAATCGGGAGGTACGGTCTGGATTTCGACTTTCACCAAGGCGCTCCAACGTCAGCTCGACGCCGAAGGGCCAAAGCTCTTCGCCAACGCCGAGGAGCGCGCACGTCGCATCGTGGTCCGCAAAGGCCGTGAGAATTACCTTTGCCTCCTGAACCTCGAAGATGCCCTGCAGGGTGCATTCAGCGGCCGGGCTGCGGTGCTCGCGCAACTCGTCGGTCGGTGGGCTGCCTATACGAAGGACGGCGACATGGTTGGCGGCGACCTGCCCGGCTGGCTTCCGAGCCTTTTCCGGCGCGCCGGAGCGGCCGCGCTCACGGATCGCCGCGGCGAGTGCGTCTACGCCGGTTGTCCGCATTATCGCCGGTGCTTCATTGAACGAGCCGAGCGGGCAAGCCGCGAGGCCGACCTGGTCATCGCGAACCATGCGCTGGTGATGGTCAACGCGGCGCGCGCGCGCGAGGATGCGCCCGGCCGGATCCTGTTCGATGAAGGCCATCATCTTTTCGATGCCGCCGATTCGACCTTCGCCGTGGCCTTTGGCGGGCAGGAGGCGATCGAGCTCAGGCGCTGGATCGTTGGTCCCGAAGGAAGGTCGCGCGGCCGACGGCGTGGGCTCGCCGCGAGGCTGATGGACGTGGCTTCCTATGACGAAGAGGGCGCGAGGGCGCTCGATTCAGCGGTGGAAGCAGCAAAAGCGCTGCCATCCGACGGCTGGCTGCAGCGGCTGGTCGAGGGGTCCCCCTTCGGCCCGATCGAGACGCTGCTGGGCGAGGTCCGGGGAACCGTGTTCGCGCGATCGAAAGCGCAGGAAGCGGGCTATGGGTTGGAGACCGAGCTGGCGGAGCCTGACGGAGCTTTGGTGTCGGCGGCAGCGACTGCGGCCGAG
>Ga0070671_100002590_pt1 | contig 14003 bp, 9 predicted proteins | sample KBSS73metaG_FD_65341 | JGI IMG/M metagenome (GOLD analysis project Ga0070671, IMG submission 65341) | Switchgrass rhizosphere microbial communities from Kellogg Biological Station, Michigan, USA - KBS S7-3 metaG | ecosystem: Host-associated > Plants > Roots > Rhizosphere > Soil ...
AACGGGCTCACGCACACCTTCCCCGGCGATCTGGACGTCCTGCTCGTCGGACCGCAGGGACAGAGGGTCATCCTGATGTCCGACGCCGGCGGCAGCGTCGACGTGTCGAACCTCAGCTTTACGCTGGACGATCTCGCGACGGCGTCTCTGTCCGACACCGCGCTGTCCGCCGGCACGTTCAAGCCGACGGACATCATCAGTACCGACAACGATATTTTCCCGGCGCCGGCGCCCCCCGGACCCTATGCGAGCACCCTCTCCGCCTTCTCGCAGATCGATCCCAAGGGCTACTGGGACCTCTACGTGATGGACGACGCCGCCTCGGACGTCGGCTCCTGGGCCTCCTGGTGCATGGAGATCCTGCCGCTGTACCCGCCGGCCGAGGTGCCGAACCTGCGCTTTCCGTTCAAGACCGTCGTCGAGTGGGATTCCGCGCCCAACGTCACCGAGTACACGCTGTTCCAGGGGACGCCCGCGTCTCTCCCCAACGTGCTGACGGCCGATCCGGATGCCTGCCCCCTCATCACCATCCCCCAGCAGCGCGTCTCCGGCCTGACCACCAATCCGGCCCCGGGATCGTTCTTCTGGTACCTGGTCCTGGGCAGGACCATGGGCGGGCCTTATGGTCCGGCGGGATTCGCCCGCATCGGGAATGTCGAGACGGCGCGCACCGTGGGCGGCTGCGCCGTCCCCTAGACAGGCTTCGCTGCATCATGTACCGGAAACGAAATGGCTTCAGCGCAACGCGACGACGACACGGATCAGGCCCGTCCCCTGGTCCAAAGCGTCGAGCGCTTTGCCGAGGATCGTGCCGGGGATCGCTCTCTCGGACTTCATGGCTCGCCCCGGCGTTCGCGAGGTGGTGAGGAGATCGCCCGCGCGAATCGGAGCATCGGTCGCGTCGACTTTGCACCACACGATGCCGGACGCCGCCATCGGCCCGAGACCATCGGAGGGTTCGCCGGTGGCTATTCCCACGACGGCGCGATCCTCGACGGCGGAGCTCTTCGCGAGCGGGGCGCCCCTGTTTCCGTCGGGCTCGGCGACGAGAACATCCCCCAGCTCGATGCCCTCGGCCATCGGCAGCCAATCCGCCTCCACGTGCCGCGCACTCATCGCCTGGTCGGGCGCCGTCGCCGGGCGCGTGTCTCGGACGCTGTCCGCGGGGCGCCCGGCAGCGAGGGCCGCGTTTGCGCGCGTCCGCGCCGGCTCCGAGATCGAGCCTGCATCGGCGGCAGGCGTGGTCGGGGACGTGACCGCCGGCGCGGGAAGGCCCGACGGGCCGCCGGATCTGTCGACGCTCGACGCGGGAAGGCCCACACGGGAAGGTGACTGCAGATAACCCAAGAGACCGCTCGCGGGTCCGTCGACGCGCGGGTCGTACTCGTGGATCGCATTTTTCAGCGCCGAAGCCCGAGAAAGATCGACCGAGTGTCCGCCGGAAATACTCTCGGCCGCCGCCTTGTAACGCTCGAGCGCATTGAACGCACGCAGCTCCGGGTGATCTTCATAGGACTTGCGGTGATCCACCATCGAGGGGATGAAGGATTCCTGGCGCTTCGCCTGAACGACACCGACCTCTTCGAATCCGATCCGAAGGCCCTGGACGAAGTAGTCGAAAACGAGGTCCTTGGGCCCCTGATCGGGCCCTCTGACGATCAGCTCCTCCGGCGTCAGCGAGACGATCGCCAGCGGCACGGCCTGGCCGTGAGGAGTCAGGTGCGCGGTCAGTCCGATATCGGGATTCGTCACCCACTTGAAGGTCTCTCCCAGACGGACGCGGGCTTCTCCATCGGCAAGACGCGCTGTCCCGCGCGTATAGGTTCCGACCTCGTCGCCCTCCGGAGAGCTGTAGACGATCACCCGGTTCTTTTCCGTCGGATGGTTCTGAACGAATGAAACGGCGCCCGATCCCTGGATCTTGTAGGTCGAATAGCCCACGTTCGCATAGGCGGACGTGGAGGTAACGCCGAAGCTACCGCCGATGCCGGTCGTGCTCTGTCCGCCCACGCCGACGCCGGTGTCGCTTTCTCCCAGGACCCCGACGCCGGCCACGCTCCTGCCCTCGAGGCCGGTCTGGGAGGACTGGCTGATTCCGAGCACCGCCACGAACGGGTTCCCCAAATAGACATCTCCGCCGGTCGTCAGGTTCTGGAAAAGGGCCGTGTAGCCGTTGCCCGCACTGCTGGCCAGGACCGCGATATTGCTATCGGCGAGAGTGACCTTCGTTCCGTTGGCGCCCGTGTTGTAGAACCTTCCCCCGTAGGCAGCGCCATGGGCGCTGATCCCCTCGTTCGGCAGCCCTGCAAAGGCATATCCGGTGTAGTCGGAGGAGATGAAGTACCCACCGGCCTCGACCCCTTGCGCGTAGATCCCGGGGTTGCTGTCGGTCGAAACGAGCGACAGCGAGGACGCTTTCGACTGCGGCGCGGCCGAAGTGTCGAGGAACTCGGACGCAGCCTTTCCGCCGAGGTTGGAGGCGTTGAGCGCGTAGGCTCCCGCGGTCACTCTCAATCGCGGAGTGAGCGTCTCGGATCCCACCTGGATCTCGAGGTAGACGCTCCCGTAGTCGCGGAACACGCTGTCGAGGGAGATGTACATGCCAGGACCCGAGCCATCGGTCACGGTGCCGGCGCCGAGCTGGACATTGAACAGGCCCCAGCTCACCCCGACCTGCCCACCCGCGGCCAGCGTGTGGCTGTCCACCAGGATCTGGTTTCCGCCCGCGAGCGCATCGTAGAAGCGCAGGGTCATGTCGAAGTTGCCCGTCAGTGGACCGTTGGAGGTGTTCCGCAGTACGCCCTGGTAGTTGAGAAGCGGCGGCGGAACGGCGGCCATGGCGGTGCCCGTGAACAGCAGCGCGGCGACGAGCGCTCTCGGAGTGAACATGACTCTCTCCTATTCGGTCAGGGACAGGGTGAGGCGTTGGAACGCTCGACACCCGAACTGCGATACCCCTTGGTGCCTTCCTCGGCCAATCGGTTCTTCGCGGTGACAAGATAGAAATAGGCGGCTCCCGAGGAGGGGTTCCCGGAATCGGTGGTCGACGCGCCGCCGATCCCGCTCTGGAGGCAGGCGCCGAACGTTCCGGGCAGTGTGCTCACGAGCGCGCGATAGACGTTGAAGCTGCCGGCCGATCTCTCTGGATCCCAGGCCAAGGTGGAATGGCCGGGCGGAGTGAACCGCAATCCCAGCACCTCGCCGGGAGGCGGATAGGCGGCGACGAAGCCGCTGTCCAGGCGGAAGGAAAGACCCGACAGGTTCGCGCCCACTATCCCTTGTCCCAGGGCGTCCAGCTTGATGCGATAGCTCGCCGAGGAGGCGAACGACCCAGCCCGAGGGTCGCCCCCGTTGTTGAGCGTGCTCTCACTGAGCTTGTAGCTCGGGCTCTGTTGCCCCAGGGCCAGGGTCGCCAGTAACAAGCCTGCGGGAATCAAGAGTTTCCTCACGTCCTTCTCCCAGCGGCCTCATTCATCAGAGCCGACTTACAGTGGTAGTGACTCGAGGCGCCGAAACGTGTCGCGGAGTTTTGTCCTTCCGTCTCTGGTGCCCGGCCCATCAGGAGGGAGATGATGATCCGGCTACGGCGCGGAAGGGGATGCATACCGCCTACGCCGTCTATCAGGGGACGCTCGGAGCCTTCACGACGCACGCGATCTTCGGGGGCGTGTGCGGCCTCCCGGCCACAACACTGACGAACCAGGCGCCCTGCGCGGGCAGCTGCTATTACTTAGTGTCGCCCGTCGACGACGTCGCGGCCAGAGGGAAGTCTCGGTCACAACTCATCGGGCGGCGAGATTCCCCGCCCTGCGATCACGTCCGCGCCGCGGTGGACCTTGTGTCGTGCAATTGAGCCGGACCTATCGAGGATAGGTGCACGATCACGCTACGGATCGCGTGAGTGCATGCTTGCTGTAGGCTCGCCTCAAGAATTGTCTGCCGCTAACGACGACGCTCTCTTCCGGCGACGAGCTCCAGTACCGCGCTTGCTCACGTACTCGTCGAACGCGGCTCCTTCCTCGGACCGTTGCTGGAGCCAGGTACGGTGCTGCCGAACCACTTCGTAGAGTCTGGCTTCTTCTGTCAACTCTTGTCTTAGGCGAGCAAGCAGCCACAGATAGTACGCACTGTGGAACGATTCATTCCGGATGTTGTGCTGGCGAGAGAGTCGCAGCGAGGAGGTCAGCGGCCCAGCAGCCTCCTCTATCCGACCGATCTTGTAGAGGCACCGCCCAAAGAAGAACAGGCTCTTGGCCCTGAGATCGGGATCGCCTGTCTCGGCAGCCTTGGCCGCCGCGGTACGTAGCTGTTCGAGTCCCGGCTCAACCTGCCCTTGCTCGACGAGACAATGACCCAGGTTGTACCTGTGCCGGATCTCTTCCGGATCGTTGCCCGAGCCCTGGTGCTCCTCGATCACCTCTCTCAGGAGCTCCTCGGCCTCGACGAGGCGCTTGAGATCGAGAAGTATCGCGGCGCGCGTCGCTCGGGTCATCGTCTTGAGGGCGTCGTCCTCCGCGGCCAGGCGCATCGATTCACGAGAAATGAGCTCGGCCAAGGGAAGGTTGTCCAGGTGGTAGTGGACGATCGCCAGGTTATCGAAGAGCCGCGCGCGCGTATGGTCTGACTCGACCCATCGAAGCCCCTCCTCCAGATAGTTCCTGGCCAGCAGATACCGGCAGGCTCTGATCAGCGCGCCCCCGACGTTGTTGTAGGCCACGGCAAGCGTCTGCTGCGGAGCCTGGTCGCGCTTGGCCGCATCGAGTGCGCCGAGGAAGCAGGCAAGAGCCTTGGTGACTTCTCCCTTTTCGAGACCCTGGATCCCCAGCTTGCGAAGGAGATCGTAGCTACCCCGCTTCGGTACCAAGCCTCGGAACTGTTCGATTTCATAGAGGTCGACCAGCTCCGAGATCTGTCGCCCGTAGACCTCCGCGAGGGAGCAGAGCTTGGGGAGCGAGGGCATGAGCTGACCCCGCTCGAGCCGCGAAAGATACTCGAAGGTCAGTGGCTCGGGCATTTTCCGAGAAGCCTCTTCGATCTCCCGAAGAGAGAACCCCTTCTCGTCTCTCCATGACCGGAGTGTCCGCCCTATCGCCATCGAGGGACCCGCTTGTCCCGGTCTCGGCATCCTGTCCTCCTTGTTGAGGACTCAATATACACACCCTCGACAACTGTGTCCGAAATTTCGTTGCTTATTATCAACGAGTGGCGTAACGTCCGCAGAACCTAGCGGTTCTGGGGGAACTGGGGTGGTGGGTCGTAGCTCGGGAAACGCTGACGTCGGCGGGCGCGGAGGGATTCTTGCGCGGCCGCACAGGGCCCCCTTGCGCCACCTCGTGACGACGCGCTCGCCTCCTCCAGCACGCGAGATCCCGCCGACTTTTTTTCAACGAGCTCCCCTGCCCCGCTAACCCTACAGCCGGAGCCCTTCGGTTCCCCGGCCTGAAAGGAAGGAGACACTCAATGTTCAGGAAAACGTCCCTCGTGACCGCCATCGCGCTGGTCCTCTCAGCAGCTCCCGTATTGGGAGTAGCCAATTTGTTCGTCGTCAACAACGATGAGACCGGCGTCTCCGAAGCCGTCTGGTCGACGACGAATCAGGATGGGGTCACCGCGGCCGTCCTCTACTCCACCCTGGACGGCGACTCCTGGGCACCGTCGACGACCCTCAGCACTATCGGCCGGCCGGGCGTAACACCCGTGTTGCTCCTCAGCGCCGATGGCGTACGAACGGCCCTCTGGGGCACGGCCGAGACAACCGATCGCATCCTGCTCAGGACACTTCCGTCCGGCTCAGGCACATGGACCTCCCCGATCGCCGTCTCAGACTCCGCCGAGGTCAGCCGCAAACCCTGGGGGGTGCTCGACAACGGCAACACATACATCAGCTACGAGGTCATTCCTTCGAGCGGCAGCCGCATCGTGAAGGTCGCCAAGGTCGATCCCGGCTCCAATGTGGAAAGGAGCTTGATCGCGAGCACCGCGTCGACTTCCAATCTCGAGACGAGGATCTACTCCGAAGCCGGTCACCTCTGGCTCGATTGGATCAATTCGGGAACCGCACTCGGATACTGCGAGAACGTGAGCGGGAGCTGGGGCGCCGTTCATTACAAGTCCTATTCGGGGACTTCGGACATCACGGCCGCCCGGGGGAGGGTGCGCGCGGTTGTGGTGGGGGAGTAAGTGAAAACTTATCGGCACGACATTTAGGGACAAGAGCATAAACAGGCCTGACGGCAAGCCTGCCGCCAGACCTCGATCACCCTAACAGAAGACTGATGATGGCCGCTGGTCCCTATGTACATCGGACCAATCTTGGGGCGCGGCCGACCTAGTCAATTCGCCGAAGTCAATAGTGTTTTCTCACGGCCGAGCACCGACGTGTTGAACAGTCTTCACCGGCTTACTTATTACGATCACCGAACTTTCCCTACGTGAGCATCAACGAGGAGGCGAAGCCGCACGTGACGAGGAGGTAGTGGTTCGTTCTATTACCCTGGGGGACCAAGGTCCGGCACGGTTCCAGCCGCGGCGGCTCCCGCGTACGCAACGCTCACGCGGTCGAACTTCACGGCCCTCACCTCGACGTGGGTCGCCTCAGCGAGGTACGTCAGGAAGCCCTTGCAGTCCGTCGTCTCGTAGACCTTCGCCATGTGGATGTTCAAATGCTCAATGTCCGCTCGCTTTCCGGAACGACGCCTGTCCTCAACGCCTCTTTCATGCGTGCAGTGATTGACGGATCCTCGCAGATCGTGTCTAGTGAATGCAACGAGGGCGATAAATGTTCGATCGCGTCGCTCGAAGCCGAGACAATTCCAATGGCCGGGCACTGCTCAGCGCGTCTGATTCAGTTCCCGCAAGACCTCCATTGCATCTCGACACGCCTGCGCCATGGCCTCTCGCGCTTCATTCCTCGGGCATAGCCAAGTCCCGCGAGGACACTTCGACTTCCGCCAACGATCGTGAGACGTTGCCGAGAGTGCAGCTCAAGGTGCTGAACGGAGGGTCCGGCGCGCTCACGGAAGCCGGACCTGTCGAGCTCGCGCCAGAGCGTCCTGGGTTCGAATCTGCACCAGCAGGACTGATTGTGGATGACGCTCGGGCATCGGGTCCGACCCAAATGACCCGCACCGTGTTTCTGACCAGCCTCCGCGAGGCAGCGACCAACGCGGCTTCTGAAATCCTTGGCCCGGCATGGAGCAAGGGTGGTTGCCCCTATCTCGAAGCCTGGTTCGCGCGGCACAGCGATGACGACGCCGCGAGCCTCGAGAGGATGGCGCAGCGGTATGCAGGCCCCGCGAGCCGCGCCGAGGATTACATCGAATCAGCGCGAACCCGTCTCCGCGAAGGGCTCGCTCTCTGGAGCCGCGGTGTCGATATCGATTCCGAAATCGAGGCGGCTGGGCTCGAGGACGGAGTCGCGCGGAGGAACGTAGGGAACGACAGCATCATGGCCAAAGAGATGGCCGGAACACACTTCGCCGAGCCCGACAGCCTGGCGCACGTGGTCCGTCAGCTCGACGGAGGATCTTCTCTCGACGGAGCCGTCGCCACGAAGATGGGGAACGTCTTCAGCGAACCATTCGGGAACGTCCGCGTGCACGCCGATCCTACGGCGGCGCGTCTCGCAGGTAGGATGAATGCAAGAGCGTTTACGGTCGGGTCCCACATCGCTTTCGCAACGGGCGAGTACGATCCCCATGGGCTGACGGGACAGGCTTTGATCGCCCACGAGCTGGCGCACGTTGTCCAGCAGCGATCGGCACGTATCGACGCGAAGGCGTTCGATGGCGCCCCCCGCGAGCTCCAGGGGCAGGACCGCGAGGCCGACCTCGCGGCCCTGACCGCCATGACGCGACTCTATCCTTCTGAAGGCCGCGAGATCGCCGCAAGAAGCCTGAATGCACGTCCGCTATTGCGCTCCCCTCTTGCCCTGCAGAGCTGTAAGAGGGGTAAGGAGGAGATTGAGCCGCCACCGAAACGCCCGCAAGCGAAGAAGTCGGCCAAGGATCTGACGAAGGGCAGGATGGCCTGGAACTTGGAGCCTTCCGGGAACAACTCCGCACAGATTCAGATTTCGTTCACTCCAAAGGTGCCAGTCAAGGACAAGACCCTGACCTTTCTCCAGACCGTGCTGTACACAAAGCCGGAAGGGCGCGAGTACGGACTCTTCGGTGAAGAGCTGGGACCCAAGTTCGAAGCCGGATCGGACAAGCGGCGAGTCGACTTCGGTAGAGAGGAAGATGACCCTTTCTACGGTGCCGCATGGGGCGGAACGAAATGGGTCCCCGAAGGTCTCAATACGGAGGACACGAGCGCAGGTCTCAAGAACAAGCCCAGCAGCTCCGGTGATGCGACCGCGTACATGTTCGATCGACCCTCAACCAACCGCGGAGAACGGCAGGTATTCGAGTCCGTTCCCGTCATTGCGGATACCGGCGAGAACTTTGGCTCCCTGAAGTGGGGATTGGAGTACGGGAAGCACGGTGCCGACCGGTGGAAGCTCCTCGGGGCCGAGCCGACCGACTGCGTGGATGCACCTACGAAAGACTTCGGCGCTGCGGTCGAGAAGTTCTACGATGCCCGCTTCGATGTGATCGTCGATCAGTTCAGCGTCAACGACTCGACTCTGACGCCAGGCCACAAAGCGTCGCTCGACCCCATTGCGAAGCAGCTCAAGACCGACACGAAGAGGGTCGCGCTGTGCGGCGGCTTCGCGGATGCGACCGAGAGCGATCCAACCACCATTTCCCAGGCGCGAGCCCAGTCTGTCAAGGACTACCTAGTGAGCGCTGGCGCGCCGGCTCCACAGGTCAAAATTGCCGGAGCTGGCGCAATCTGGGCCCGCTATCCCGTATCCGCCACCGAGAGCCGCAATCGTCGCGTACAGGTGATTGTGACGACGCGGGAAGAAGAGGTGAAGCCCGAAACGGCACCGTCCGGGTCGGGCGGTGGCGCACGCGATGCGGCGACTCAAGACTCGGCGCCGCCAGACTCAGGCAAGCCGGGTCGGAAGTAGGCGTTTCGGCCATTTCTGCAACGAGAGCGCCGAAGCCCCCTACGGCTCGTAGGACACGTCATACGCTGGCAATTCTGCCTGGAGACGAGCCTGCAAACTTCGGCCCTCCATCTCGAGCACCTGCGCGACCCCTGAAGGCAACGGGTCAGTCTCGACGATAGCCTCGTCGTAACGATCCGCCCATTGCCGGAGTGCCTCGCGCAGCTCCGCGGAAACCGGAAGGTGACCGAGATCGACTTCTCGCTCTCGGGCGTTGGGCTCGACGCGGCTGATGGGGGAGCTCCCCACCTGCAGCTTCAGACGGATCCGTATCGGTCGGGTTAGGCCATACACGGGATCGACCCACGCATCGACCGAGCGCATGTCGGAGCCGTCGCCGGCGATGCTGAAGTCGAGCATCTCGAAGCGGCCGTCTTCCTGTCTGGCCCAGAAGCCCTTCGAGCCGTTGACCTTGGCGCCAACGATTACGGTCTGATAGAAGATTGCTCCGCTCAGTTCGGCCCCACGCAGATCGAGGTCTCTTGCAGTCGTCCGCGTGAAGTCAGCATCACGAAGGTCGGCGTTACGGAATGAGCAGCTTTCCAGCGACGCTCGCCGGAGGTTCACCCCTCGCAGACGCGCACCCCCGAAGTCGCAGCGACGGAGACGCACCTTCCGAAAGATCCCTTGATCGAGAATCGCGTCTCGAAACGAGACGTCCACGAGGTTTCCGTCGAAGGTCGCGCCGGCAAGGTCCCTCTTGGACAGGTCGAGGCCCTGAAGCTTCGCTTCCGTCATGTCCATGCGCTCGCCTCCAGGCCGCCCCTTGAGGAAGTCCTCGTGCAAGCGCAGCAGTTTCTCGAGATCCTGAGCGTTCATTGTGGCAGCACGAAAACGACACGGCCGGTGCCGGCAGGATGGGGCTTCTTCGACCAATCGTCCATCAGCCTCTCGGCATCGGACCTAGAAAGATCGAGACAATCGGCGATCGCGTTCTCTCCCTGGGCTCCCGGCCTCTCGGGATACGCCTTCGTCATGATCCCCCCCTCGGCGGTAGAGGCGTCGGTTAATTGGACATGATCCCACTCCACACCGCGCCCGTCGACATAGTCCGCGCCCGTCTCGGCTCTTCCAGCCTTGAGAGAACGACGAACCGGCGGATCGAGCTTGACCGGTTTTCCGTTCAACTCGGCTTGAAGCGCGGCCTTTGCCTCTGGCACTTTGAACTTGTCCTGGGGGGGATCATAGGCCAGTTCCTTTCGCCGCCCTGAGGGGTCCGCGTCGAGCCACGCACGCTCTTCGCTGCCTATGGGCGGCAGTTTCCCACGCTTCTCCGCATCGGCGACGTTCTTCCTGTGCTCGACTTGGAGCTTGGCCGCTCTCTTGTCTGCATCCGCGAGCTTCTTTGCTTCGAGAGCCTCTCCAAGACGCGTCTTACGCGCATCGGCCGTTTCGGGCCCCACGGGTTTGTCGGGGGCAGTCTGAGCTTGCCTTCGTTTCTCGGTCTCCGCAGCCAACGCCTCGAAGCGCGCCTTGGGATCCGGCAGATCCTCGATCGCCTTCGCCAAGTCCTCGGGCTCGTGCCCCGTTCTCATCGCATCGAACTCCTTCTTCGCCGGATCGGAAAGAGTGGAGCGAAGGTCGTCGGCCTTCTTGATGGCGGCCTGCTTACGCTGTTCCAGCAAGAACGCCGACAGCAGCTCGCGATCGCTCATGGCCCGCAGGTCGATCGGGTCCCGACCGCCCTTTCGGAGCTCGAGCTCGAGGTCGAGCCTTGTGGCCTTGCCGATCTCGACAGTGTCCGAAGTCGGGAGTTTCCCCTTGAGGAAGTCCGTGCCCTTCATGTTCTTGAAGAGGGAACGATTGCTGATGAACACGAGCGTTCCGCTCAGAAGGAGGTTCGAAATGATTCTCAAGGCCTGCGCATTCCGAGCTCCTTCGTCCATGGTGGGGTCGCCTTGCGCGGCCTTGAGCTGCTCGTATGCATCGGTCGTGGCGTAGACGAGCGTTCCCACATCGGCGGTCAGCGAACCCATGACCATGACATTACCGACGCGATAGACGAACGGCCGCACCGCGCGCGCCTCGGCCCCCAGTGAACGCATGAACGTCCCCCCCATGCCGAGGAATGCCGTGGCGATGTTCAAGCCTTCGAGGATGTTCTCCTTGTCCAGCAGGTCGTAACCGAGGTCGACGTTCTTGAAGATCTGGACGGTGGAACGGGCTACCCCGAGACCAAGGAGCGCCACCCCGAGCACCTTCGTGATGGTCGCCTCGGGAGCCGCAAGCAGCAGACCTGCGAGGATGAATCCTCCCACCGCCAAGACGGAATCAACGAAGTCTTGAGCGGCTTTTCCGAGTCTGTACGTGCTGAAGCTCTTGGGGAACGTCCAGCCCTGAGGGCTGAAGGAGTAGGAGAGAGTTCCCTCTTTGGGATAGGGGTTGTCGTCCTTCCAATCGTCGAAGGCGCTGTTGACGGCTGCGAGCGGAGATTTCGAACTGCTACCTTCGAAGTGAATGATCTTTTTTCCGGTGACGTCGATCAGCTTGGCTTTCCATACACCACCAGCCGACTCAACCGAGAGAAACATCTGGATCGGTTGAACGCCATACTCCGGATAGACAATGACCGTAGGGATCGGCGCGGTGTATTTGACTGCGGGATCCAGAGCACCGAGGTCGGAGGGAAGCGTCTGCGTGCCCTTATCACTGACGAATGGCACCTCTCGTGCGATTCCCTTGAGGCGTTCCTCCTGAGCTTCGTAGCGTTCCTTCCAGTACAGGGCCTGCTCACCTCCCTGCTTGGCGCGAACCGCGATCTGGGGAAGCGTTTCCCTGATGCTCCGTGCGACGTCCTTCAAGGAGGCGGGCGGTCCGGTCGCCGCCGCCAGCGAGGACTCACCGACCTGAGCGGCCGACTTGACTTCGACGGTCGTGGAGGCTTCGTTGAGGATCGTCTTGGAGTCTCCCCAGAAGCCTCGCTTTACCTCGTAGATCCTGGCAGTCACCGTCTTCGTTCCAGTCGAACCAAACCTGTGCCGAAAGACCAGGACGTCGTGTTCCTTTTGTTCTTCGTCGACGAGCCACTCGACGTATCGGTCCTTCAACTGAAGGGAACGGCCCTTGATCTGAAAGACAACAGGCGCGTCCACGATCGCGTTCTTCGTCGAACCCTCGATCTCCAAGGCTCCCGATGGCGGTGGGTTGAGCGTGATCCAGTCGGTGCTGGGCGTATCGACGATCGCCGCATCCTCATCTCCCAGTCGGACCTCACAGAACACCTGGAATTTCTCGCGTGGATGGATCACGTTCCAGAACAGGTCGTCCAGCGTGAACGCTTCGCCTCGGATGAAGCGCCCCGATCCGAGCATGATGTCGTACGCCTTGCCGTCCTTGTCACGCCATCGCCACAAGAGCCGAACGGATCGTCCCGGCGGCAGATAGTCTTGAAAAAGGCGGAACGTCATCCTCTGACCTTCGAATGTCTCGCCTTCCGGTGTTCGGACGATCCTCCCATGCATCTTTCGAAGGTCCCGCGGGGCATTCGGGGCCGTTACCGCCGAGGCAATGGTGTTCTCATCGAGGAGGACTCCCAGGGTGCGCAGCTTTGCGACCTGCTCCGCGATCTGTTCGTCGATGTCCTTTCGAACGGTCTCGATGTCCGCACCGGCTCGGGTCAAGAGTGCGGTCTTTCGGTCGTACAGGTCGCGGAGGGCGAGCACAACCTCGTCATAGCTCGGTGGTTCCGGTTCCGAGGAGAGATCCGGGTTGGCGCTGCATCGCTGGAGCATGAGCCCCGATCCTCTTCGAACTTGAGACTCCAACGACCAGTCGGGGTGGGCCTCCATGTGCAGGTGTGGAAACACGACGCGCTGGGCGGCAGCATCCGCCGCACGCTCGAGTGAAGAGCCCCCGAGGGCTATAGTCGAGCCGGCTCCGGTAGGTCCCTGCTGCATCACGTGCGCGAGCTCGTGGGCCAGCATGAGGTCACCGTGAGTCGATCCTGGACGGTACTGGCCAGCGCCGAAGGCGATGTCGTTTCCGACGGTGAACGCACGTGAGGACAGCGAGGTGGCTGCGCGGTTGGCGTGCGCGTCGTTGTGAACGCGTACGTGGCCGAAGTCCCTGCCGAAGCCTCGCTCCATCCTCGTCCGCGTGGAGGCTTCCAGTGGACGTCCCGCACCAAGGCCGGCGCGCAGAGCCTCTGGATTGGTGGGATTCGCCGCTGGTCCATCGAACCCGGCGACGGTGACCGCCGCGGGCGTGCTGGCTTCCTGCGCTACAGGAGTCTCGACCTTCCCTGACGTGGCCCATTGTGCGATCGCCCGCTGCACCCGCTCGCGCATCGCGTCGATCAGCGACTGAGGATCGGTCGAGACAGGTCTGGCGTACCTGGCGATCATCCGCTCGAGGTGAGCGGCGGGTTTGTCGTGATAGTAGCGGACGTAGTAGGCGAGGTAGGGGCAGTCCTCCGCGGTCTTTCCGACGCGCGACAGCTCGCGCTCGGCAACGCTTTCGACGACCGCGGACGCCTGCGCCACGAACTCGGAGCGGCGGATCTGGATCGGACCCGGCTCGACATCGTCCTCGACGATCGTTCCGTAGGGTCCGCCCTCTGTTGATGCGGCGAGGCGTTGAATGCCGATACCGCTCGCAGTCGCGATCGCGAAGGCCATTTCCCCTGGGTGGCCCTGACCTTCGGCCTGCGTGGCTTGCGCGCCGGGTGGATGGCTCGGTGCGCTGGTCGCCTTCTCAGGAGTCGAGACCGCCCGCACGCTTCACACCTCGCTCGGTAGTCCGGTCTCGGTCGCGATGTACCAAGATCCGATGCCCGCGGCTCGCAGGGCCGGCTCGTTGGCGCGCGCGGACTCCTCGAAGCTGAAGAGCGCGAGGACCTCGCGCACACCCTCGCGGCCGCGCAAGGCCGCGAGCTTCGCGATCGTCCGGGCATTGACCGTCGTGCCGGGAGGCGTCGCCCGCGGCACCCAGAACTTGCCGGTGCCCGGAT
>Ga0070671_100002591_pt1 | contig 13997 bp, 11 predicted proteins | sample KBSS73metaG_FD_65341 | JGI IMG/M metagenome (GOLD analysis project Ga0070671, IMG submission 65341) | Switchgrass rhizosphere microbial communities from Kellogg Biological Station, Michigan, USA - KBS S7-3 metaG | ecosystem: Host-associated > Plants > Roots > Rhizosphere > Soil ...
GAGTAGGTCATGCCACGCTCTTCGCACTCAGCCTGGTCGTACTTCAGCTGCAGACCGACGGGGTCGCCGCACTTGGTGCAGAAGTCGGGGGTGTTCTTGTTGTAGGTTCCGCAGAAGTTGCAAAGCACGTCGCCCGGGTGGAAGGGGTCGGTGATAACCATATGGCCGCAGTGGGTGCAGGCCGTGCGCAGGTGGTTGAGGCCCTTGAGGTAGCCGCACTTGCACTCCCAGTTGCCGATGGAGTAGTCGACGAACTCAAGCTCGCTTACATTGCGGAAGTCGGTGATGGGGAAGACTGAGGTAAAGACCGACTGCAGGCCGTTGTCCTCACGCTCCTGCGGAAGCTTATCCATCTGCAGGAAGCGCTCGTAGCTACGACGCTGGACCTCGATGAGGTTAGGAATTTCGATTGCGGTTGGAATCTTAGAAAAATCAAGACGGCTGCGGATCGCGCGCATTTCGCTGGACATGCTCTCTCCCTGAATCAGTACCTTCGAGGACCTTTCGCAGGTGAATTCACCTCCGCAAAGGGGAGTGTCCCGGTCCGGACCCTCCTGGTTATTTCTCTTGCGCCTCTGGTCTCTATCGGGTACGGCCGCCCTCGACTGCGGCCACCCGTGCGCAAATCTTCCGCCGTCACTCACCCGGCGGCACTTCTCTTTCTCGAAAACTTCAAAAACTTTTCACAGCGTCCAACTCGTCTACTGCTCACTGAATCTGCTATAAGGAACGCGTGCTACTGCATCGAACCCTGGACTGCAGGGGAAATATCTGAAAACGCGGCAAGGCGCTCGATGGGACAGCGTGTCCCGCGAGCGCAAAGGTCGACTTGTGCACTATTTCGATCGTGGTGAATATGAATGTCTGCCGCCATTTTGAGGCTCGCCTAGCCCCAAATTCGCTGCTGTCCGCCTGAAACTGTGGCACTATGCGCATCCGCCGCTAGAGACGCATAATGGCCGGCCCCCTAGCCTCTTTCGCATTAGAGGATGGGCCGGGGTACAACCGTATCTTTTTGAATCCAAACGCCGCCTAAAATTTGGGTCCGCCTGGGGAGCACAACGAGGCGGAACGAATCTTTATAAAGAATAACCCGTTCCGCCCGAAAGTGCAACCACGTGGGTTGTTACTTGATCTCGACCGTTGCAACGCCTTCGAACTTCTTCGCGATTGCAGCCGCGTCGTCCTTCGAAACGTTCTCCTTCAGAGGCTTGGGTGCGCCGTCGACCAAATCCTTGGCTTCCTTCAGGCCAAGGGCGGTGACTTCGCGTACAGCCTTGATGGTGTTGATCTTGTTCGCGCCGGCATCCTTCAGGATAACGGTGAACTCGGTCTTCTCTTCCGCCGCAGGAGCAGCCGCGCCGCCGCCTGCTGCCGGAGCAGCTGCCACGGCCGCAGCCGCAGCCGAAACGCCAAGGCGCTCCTCAAGCTTCTTTACCAGAGCCGAAGCCTCAAGCAGGCTCAGGCTAACGATCTGATCTTCCAACTGCTGAATATCCGCCATTTTTCTCTCCATGTACTACTGAACTTTGTACTGCCGATTACTCTCCGGAAGCCTTCTCCGCTCCGGTTGCCAAGCCCCTTTCGGGTTTCCGTTGCGCCCAGACCAGCGCACCCGAATAAGACCAGGCGAAACTTTGCTTATCCCTCGACGGGCGCCGTTCCCTCGGCCTCGCCAGCCTGGGATGCCGTCGCGTTCTCCGGCTGCGCTGCTCCTGAAGGCTGCTCGCCAGCCGCCGACTCCTCGACATGAGCCGCTGCAACCTCGGTGGCCGCTTCGGCTACCGGAGCAGCCGCCTCGGCTGCGGGAGCCGCAGCTTCTGCCATCGCCGCAGGAGCCGATCCGGAGAACTTCTCCTTCTCGACGCCCTGGTTGATCACCACAGCCAAATCGCGTCCGGTCGCGTTGATCACCGTCGCCAAACGCTGCGCCGGGGCATTGATCAGGAACAACAGCTTGGCAAAGAGCTCTTCCTTGCCCGGCATATTCGCCAGTTCGGTGATCTCCCGAACATTGATGACTTTGCCATCAACGATACCCAGCTTGAAGGTGAACTCCGAGTTGTCTTTTACCCAGGTGGAGAGCGCCTTCGCCAGAGCCACGGGATCACCTGATGTGTAGGCGACCGAGTTGACACCCTTGAGGCCCTTAAGAGCCTCTTCGATCTTGGTTCCCTCGGCCGACTTCGCAGCCAGCTTATTCTTCACCACATGGTAGCTGCCACCGGCAGCGCGAACCGTCTTGCGGAGGTCGAAGTCCTTCGCTGCCGTCAGCCCGGTAAATGTACCGATAATGGCCGAGGTCGAGGTCTCCAGCTCTCCTGCGAGCTTCTTTACCTTATCCGACTTCTGTGATCTGGACAGTGCCATAAAATCCTAGCCTTCACTGCTGGCCTTCAATTCGCCAGCTGAAAATGTGCGCCGCCAAAGCGGCAAAACCTGAACCGGCGCGTTTACGCCTTGCCGGCAGCCTCAGCCGCCGCGTAGTCCAGCTGAATTCCGGGGCCCATCGTGGAGCTCAGCGTAACGCCCTTGATGTACTTGCCCTTCGCCGCGGCAGGCTTTGCCTTCACGACGCTCGTGATCACAGTCGTCGCGTTGTCGATCAGCTTCTGCGGATCGAACGAGAGCTTGCCCACCGGGACGTGAACCAAAGCGGTTTTGTCGGTGCGGAACTCGACCTTACCGGCCTTGATCTCTTTCACCGCGTCGGCGACATTGGTGGTCACAGTGCCGGTCTTCGGGTTCGGCATCAGGCCCTTCGGTCCGAGTACCTTACCGAGACGTCCGACCGACTTCATCATGTCGGGAGTCGCGATCAGCGCATCGAACGCCGTCCAGTTTTCCTTTTGGATCTTCTCGACAAGCTCTTCACCACCGAAGAATTCGGCTCCTGCCGCCTCAGCGTCCTTGACCTTGTCGCCCGAAGCGATAACGGCCACAATCTTGGTCTTGCCCAAGCCGTGCGGCAGAACAACCGTGCCGCGGACCATCTGGTCAGCGTGCTTAGGATCGACACCCAGACGCAGGGTCAGGTCGACCGTCTCATCAAACTTTGCGTACTTTGCTTTCTGGAGCAGCGGAACCGCGTCCGCCAGAACGTAAGGACGGGGCTCAACGAGCGCACGCGCCTTCGTTAGATTCTTTGAAATCTTCCTAGCCATCTTCCCTCATCTCCCACCCCTCCGGACTATTCCTCCGGGGCGTGGTTATCGACTGGTCTCAACGGCAAGTTGAGACGCTCTTTCAAGTATGCCAGAGATTTGTCTCCTGTGCAAGAAAAACACCGCTTAGTGATGCGAGGAAGTCACTGGTTGCTCAAAAGATAGTTCCCACCGCTGGCGGCTACGATTCGGAAGCGCTGATCGAGGAGGTCTTTCAGATGAGGCATGTCAGTTCCATACGTCAGCAAATAGGTCCTATGGGGGCTATCCCAATGATTCTTCAGTTCAGAATCCCCTATGAATACCTGTTTGGCTCTCGGCGCGTAACTTCCGTATTCGAGATTAGCGCTACGCCCATTCCAGAGCAGAGCCTGTTGGTTTGTGTAGAAGAAGGTCGCCGAAAAGGCATAATAAGCGTCACCTTCGATAAGGTCTCCGGGAGGAGACTTCTTCAGCGCATCCGCCAACTGATATGAGCTGAGATAAGGATCAAATTTGATCAATGCCAATCTCGCAGCCTGAAGAAAGACCAGCATCATCACAGTGAGCACGGCGACCGTTGCACCGGTTTTGCGGACTCGCAGTAGCCCGATGACGCCAACCAAAAATCCACATCCCGCAACAACAAGAGGGACGCGCAGATAGGCGAACGATTTGAGCGTAAGGTCGCCCATGTGTCCGAGGGAGAGTGTGTAAAGGTCGGGATTCTGTGTGAGCGCGGCCGAGATGTCCCCGGGCGTGGGAACTTTGGCGGTGTAGATCAGGAGGAAGAGGATCGCCCCAAGGCTGAGTCCCAGGATGCTCGCGAGGACAATGCGGGCCGGCTTCGGATAGGTTTCGCGCGAAGCGAGATGATAGGAGAGCAACATCGCCAGGGCTGGATAGATAGGCAGCGAGTAGTACTCCTGCGTTGTGGAGAGCGTAAAGAAACAAAGAATGAAGAGGATCCAGACGAGCGCTAGAAGCCGGGTTCTGCCAGCTCGCGTGTTCAGCTCTGGTTCGCTGACGAAGCCTCGGCGCAGAGCAATGGGCAGCGTCAAGCTCCAGGGAAAGAGCCACGCGAAATGCAGCAGCCAGAACCACACGCGCGGTACGGTGTTGTAGTCGCGCGGGTAGCGCATGTTCAGAAAGCGGAACAGATGCTCGTTCAGAAAGTAGAACCAGAAGAAGCCGTGGTACTCGCCTGAGGCGGAATGCATAGTCCAGTCGAAATAGGGCGGATTGCGCAGAGTCGCGAGGATGTGCCAAGGCGCCGCGATGACTAGCACGATCAGGATGCCACTCAGGGGACGCAGCCGATGGAACAGCTCGCGCATCGACGTCTGCCGCGTGATACCCAGATAGATAGCACCAATGATGATCGGGAAGACCGCGGCGACCAGTCCCTTAAGCAGAAGCCCACAGGCGAGGCTGAGATAGAGCGTGATGAACCAAAGCGTGTGACGCTTTTCATCTTTGTCGAGCAAACGCAGCATCGACCACAACGCCAGCGTGATGGTGAGAGTAAGCGCAGCGTCAGGAATGAGGATGCGGGTGAACAGGAAGATACCAATGCAGGTGGCGAGAATCACACCGGAATAGATGGCCGCCCGGCGCCCGAAGGCCCAGAGAGCAAAGCGTGCCGTCACCCAGCAGAGTGCGATGTTGATAAAAGCGAGCGGCAGTCTTGCGGCCCAGTCGTGCACGCCGAAGACCTTGTACGACGCCGCCATGATCCAATAAATGAGCGGCGATTTTTCGAGATAGGCGATGCCATTGAGCCGGGCCGTTACCCAGTCCCCGCTCTCAAGCATGTTGCGAGCGATTTGAGCCTGCACGGCGTCTACATCGTCCATCAGATGCGGCGGACTCAAGACCAGGGGAAGGAAGGCGCAGCAGGCGACGATCAGGACGATTGCGTCTACATTGAGACGGCTCAGGCTGAGAGTACTGAGGAAACCTCGGGGGCCAGCAGGTCTTCGCGGCACTGGATCTTCCATTGTTTGATCCACAGAAACAACATCAGCATGCCCCATAGGTGATACCCGTAGTTAGCCTTTCTTTCCATGTGCAGTTTGATAAGAGACTCGAGATGCGGCCAGTAAACGATGCCGGTCTCGTCGACAGTCTTCTTGTTGAGAGTGTCGAGCAGAAGCGGCTTCAGGTGGCCGCGCAGCCAGTCGTGCACAGGAATATCCAGACCCTGCTTCTTCTTGCCGAGAATACTCTGGGGCAGCTTGTCTTTCATCAAATGACGCAACAACAGCTTAAGATTTCGGCCGCGGATGCAGTAGTCGGCTGGCAGGGTCGCGGCGAATTCGACGATGCGGTGATCGAGGAATGCGGGACGCACCTCAAGCGAGTGCGCCATGCTCATACGATCGACCTTTACCAGGAGATTGTCGGGCAGATAATAAGCCTGGTCAAAGGCCATGAAGCGCCTCAGGTCGCCCTTCGGAGGGATCGTTGCCAGCAGCTTGAGGATGTGGGTGCTGTTCTGCGACACCATCAGATCACGCCGCTGCGGCTGCGAGAAGGTCCCGTTCCAGAAGACATGCGACGCGCGCTCGTCCAGCAGCGTGCCGTACAGGAATCGCTGGAGTTTATAGTCCAGGCCGATCTTCTTGTTCGAGGCCCGCATGCGATTGGCCGAACGCAACGAGAGTCTGCGCAGGCTCCGCGGAACCATGCGTGCGCGGCGTGCATACTTATCGGCAAGGTAAGTAATGTAGCCACCAAAAAGCTCGTCAGCGCCTTCACCGCTGAGCGCAACGGTGACCTGCTTGGCCGACATGCGCGAGAGATGCCAGACAGGGACCGCCCCGGCATCTGCGTTCGGCTCGTCGGCATAGTAAGCGAGCTCGGTAACGGAGTCCGGCGTAACCACAGAAGGGCTGAGATCCAGCTCGTGATGATCCGTTCCGTAGCGCTCCGCCATCAAACGCAGATACGATGCCTCGTTGAACTCGCGTCCGTTGAAGGTGATGGAAAAGGTCTTGATGCGGCTGGTGGAGTGCTGAGACGCATAGTGCAGCATAGTTGAGGAGTCGATCCCCCCACTGAGCCATACGCCCACCGGAACATCGGCAGCCAGATGCTCCTTGACCGATTGGGAGATTAGTTCTCCCAGTCGCTCACTGGAATCTTCAAAGCTGGTATGGTCGCTGAGATGGGCCCGTTCGATCTTCCAGTAGCTGTGCGTTGTGACTTCACCGTCATGCCATGCTAGAAAGTGTCCCGGCATCAGTTTCTGGATGCTCTCCACAAGGGTGTGGGACCCCGGAACGTAGTTCAGACCGAGGTAAGTATCAAGAGCATTCAGGTCGATGTTTCGACGGACGTCCGGATGACACAGAACAGACTTCAACTCAGAGCCGAAATAGATCTCCTGCCCTTCGCGGGCGTAATAAAGCGGCTTGATCCCCATCCGGTCCCGGGCAAGAACTAGGCGCCGGCGGGACTGCTGCCAGACGGCAAAGGCAAACATGCCGCGAAGCTTCTCGATGCATGCAGTGTCCCACTCCATAAAGGAGTGCAGGACAACCTCGGTGTCGCAGGAGGTGTGAAACTGGTGGCCGCGAGCAATCAACTCCCGACGAAGTTCTTCGTGGTTATAGATCTCCCCATTAAAAACGAGGATGAAGTCCTGGTTATCCGAGACAAGTGGCTGTGCACCCGCAGCAGGGTCTATAACCCGAAGGCGGGTGGCGCCTAGGGAGATCGCCGCGCTCTGCCATGTAGACTGATCATCCGGGCCCCGATGAATAATGGAGGCGACCGCTTCGTCAATTTTCCCGGGCAAAAATGGGCGGACTATATGGGTAAATCCTGCAATTCCACACATCTAGGAAAGCCTTTGATTTTTTTCTCACTATATCCGAAACTTTTTTTAAAGCCAGTGTTAAGTGAAGATTTCTGAAACTTTCCTTTCAGCTCAATCGTCTTTTTTGGGCTGCGGCGGGTGGACACCAATTCGGCCGCTGCCTCTTCCACAAGCGAACCCCTTGACCCCAAACCTAAATCCGCCTATTCTCGTTCTCACTGAGGCGAACAAATGGCGAAACCAATTAGAGCCGCCGAACCGCTCTTCCCCATTCTCAACCAGCCGTCCGCGCCAACCGGCATCGCACGCATGGCCCTTGAGTCGACGCACGCCGATGATGGCCATCTCATCGAGTTCCGCGCCCTGAAGGTCCGCTCGATCCTCAGCCGCATCTCCTCGAAACGCATGGTCTGGATGGCCTGGGGTATCAACCCCTATCGTGGATGTGAGTTTGCTTGTCGCTATTGCTACGCCCGCTATACCCACGAGTTCATGGCGCCTGCACAAGGCCGCAACTCCACTCCCCAAGCGAGCCAACCTGACTTCCATGATCCGCTCACCTTCGAGCGCCTCATCTTCCTCAAGCAGAATGCGGCGTGGTTACTCGAACAGGAGCTTCGCCGTCACCATCCTTCAAATGAAATCGCCATCGGTACCGCGACTGACCCTTGGCAGCCTGTCGAGCGGCGCGCCCGCATTACACGCAGCCTGCTCGAGGTCTTCGCCCGGCATAGCGGATATCGTATCGGCGTCGTGACCAAGTCGCGCCTCATCCTGCGCGACACTGACCTGCTTCAGGAGATCAACCGCCGCAACCATCTCGTCGTGCACATCACCATCACGACGCCCGACGCAAAACTCGCCCGATTGCTTGAGCCTCGCGCGCCACGACCTGATCTTCGCCTCGATACTGTTCGCCGCCTGCGTAAGGCTGGCCTTACCGCAGGAATTCTCTGCTCGCCGCTTCTCCCAGGAATCACCGACAGTGCGGAAGCCATCGACTCCATTGCCCGCCACGCCGCCGCAGTAAACGCCAGCTTCTTCGCCGCCAACCCGTTGTTTCTCAAGCCGTGCTCCCGTCCTACCTACCTGAGCTTCGTTCGGGAGCACTTCCCTCACCTTGTCGCCGACTATCACCGACGCTTCGATTATGCCGACTTCGCAGCAAAGAGCTACGCGCATCATCTCAGCCATCTCGTCTCAGAGGCTCGGCAGCGTTACGGCCTGAATCGTCGAGGGCGTGAAGACCATGACGATCTGGGAGACCATACCGAGTCTCCCGGTCTCGATTTCAAAACTTCTCCCGCTAGCGAACGAGGGTCATCTGCTGCGACCACAATCCCTCGCAAAACACCCTCTAGCGCATGCACAGCACCTCAGCAAAGACGCCTCTTTGCCTAGCCGCTGACGGTTTCAGTCAATCTGCAAAGGAGCAAAAGATGCAAACATGGTGGACAATTCGTCCAGTTGGTTCAACGGCACGATCTCGCAGGCGCCGGCGTACCTCTCCCAGAGCTTCATTACTACAGGGTTGGAGTGCGCGCGCTCCACGCCGCCCGGCGCCCACTCGAAGACCTCCACAATCGTGCCGTCCGCTGCTCGTGCTGCGACGACCGGCCTCTCTGTAGCCAAGCCCTCACTTCGAAGCAGGGGAACGTGCTCGCGTGTGAGTTGTTCCAACTCAGCCTCTTTTCCCGGCTTAGGCTTGTAGGCCACGATTACCAGCGTCTGCCCAGGTCCACTCTGCATAGCTCCTCCTGCGAGTCTGCATCATCCCCATCGCACCATCATGGCGCGCTCATTGCCTTCGCCGTGCTCCATCGCAATCTCAGCATCCATGCGCGAGACGATGCTTTCGAAGCGCTCTCCCCACTCCACGAGCACGAGAGCATCCGGCTCCGCCGCCATCTCGTCGATTCCCAGGGTCTCCAGTTCGCGCTCTGTCTCCAGGCGATACAGGTCGAGGTGATACACCCTCACCTTTGGACCCGTGTATTCATGCACAAGCGTAAATGTTGGACTCGTAACATCCTCTTCACTGGCTGCCCCAAGTGCGGCCGCAATTCCCTTCACCAGAGTGGTCTTCCCCGCGCCCACCTCGCCACGCAGCACCACCAGCTTCGGCGGCGGCAGCAGAATCTCCGCGATCCGCTCGCCCAACGCCAGCGTGCCTTCCACGCTCCTCGTCCTGAATCGTTTCTCCCGCGAAAACTCTTTCACAAAACTCCCTCTAGCCCTGCAAACCGCATACCCACGTCAATCCATCTTGATCCCGCACGCGATACCGGAACGCGTCTGACAGATGTGTAACCGTATCGGTTGCAAGTACCGTGTGCTCATCCATGGCGCGCACAGCGAAGTCTGCAGCGAGGCCATGCAGAAACACGGCCGCCTCCACTGCCGCGCCCGCTTCGGCGGGGTACTGCGCCAGCATCGCAGCAATAATCCCAGTCAAAATGTCCCCGCTCCCGCCCTTCGCCATTGCCGGATTTCCAGTCGTATTCACGGCTACGCGACCATCGGGATGGGCTACCAGCGTCCGCCATCCCTTCAACACCAGGGTCAACTTATGCTCCGTCGCAAACCGGCGCGCCAATCTGATGCGATCGGCCTCAACCTCCTTGACCGTCATGCCAGCCAGGCGAGCCATCTCACCCGGATGCGGAGTTAGGACCAGCACCCGGCCGTTGCCGTCCAACAGATCGGCTCGGTCATCGAACGCGTTCAATCCATCCGCATCCACGACCATCGGCACCACGGTCTTCGCGACTAGTTCCCGCACTACCTCGCGCACCTCGCCCCGCTGCGAAAGGCCAGGTCCTACTGCAACAACCGTCATCCGTTTCAGCAATCCTTCGAGCTTCGCCCCCGTAACATTCGACATCGCAAGAGCGCCTTCAGCGCCCTCTTCCAGCGGCATCACCATCAACTCCGGAGTTATGCCAGCCACCACATCCACAACGCTCTTGGGCACTCCCGCGGTCACGAGGCCCGCGCCAGTCTTCAGAGCGGCCAGCGAAGCCATCGCCGGAGCGCCCGCCGTGCCGTAGCTTCCTCCGATCACCAGCACGTGTCCGAACTTTCCTTTGTTCGAGTTCGGATCCCGAGGCTTCTCGGCAACTGCCTTCGATCCGCCCGTCCAACTGAGCCCATCGCCGACCGGCACCGCAGCATCCGGCGACCCAATCGCCGCAACCACAACCGGCCCCGCAGTCATGTATCCAAAGACGTGCGCCAACTTTGGAGCCGTAAACGTCACCACAGCATCCGTGCGAAAGGCTCCCAATGCACTCTGCTCCATCGAATCCGCGTCCCATCCACTCGGCACATCGACAGCCACAACTGGAACCGCCAGCCCGATAAGCATCTCCCGCACGGCCGCAGCCAGCCCTCGCAGCGGAGGGCGAAACCCCGTTCCAACCACTGCATCGATCAGCAGTTCCGCCCACTCGAGGACCCTGCGCAGCTCTCCTTCATCCTCAAGTTCCAGCACCTCAACATCGGGCGCTTCCCGACGGAGTTGAGCCAGCGCCGATGCCGCCTCACCTTTCACCTCGGCTGCCTTGCCGAGCAGTGCCACCCTCACCGTCAGCCCCGCGCCTGACAGAACGCGGGCCGCAACCATTCCATCACCGCCGTTGTTCCCCTTGCCGCAAATCACCACGACTCGCCTAACCAGTGGATACCGCCGCAGGCAGAACGTCGCTACTGCACTGCCCGCAGCATCCATCAAATTTCCCAGCGGAATACCGTAGTCCTCCACACTTCGCCGATCCGTCTCGCCCATCTCCGCCGCGGTCAGAACTCTCATGTCACCCTTCTACTTGATTCCCCATGCGAAGCCAAGCTGACGGCCCAAAAGCAAAGGCCCCACAGCTTCTGCTGAGAGGCCTTTGCAATTCAGATATCTTCGAGACTACTCGGAAGCTCCAAGCGTCGTAGCGCTCGATGCCTGCTGATCTTTGGGATGGAAGTAGCTCTTATCCCACAGCGCGCGGTAGAACTGCCCCGTCAGCTCGGCCGCCTTCGGTCCAAACGTTGGCCTACCGCCTTCAAGAAAGAACACCGTAACGATGCGGCCGTTGGGAGTATCCGCATACGACGCAAACCATCCAAACCGAGTACCGTTGTTGGAGCAGGTTCCCGTCTTACCCATCACAGGAAACTCATTGAAGTTCGCGCGCAACGAACGGGCTGTGCCGTACATTACCGCGCCCTGCATCCCGTCAAGGATCTCAGGAATCAGCGGCGCAATGTTCAGCTGGCGCTTCACTCGAGGCTCAAACGCCGCGATATCGATCGCGTTCTCCGGGTGCTGCAGATAATAGAGCGTACCGCCATTGGCAATCGCCGAGACCAGCGCGCCCAGCTGCAGCGGAGTCATGGAGACGCTCTCACCGAACGAGCACATCCTTCCCACGCCGCCCAGCTTCGCCGGCAACTCTTCGTCCGGATAAATACCAAGCTGCTCACCCTGAATGTGATATCCCGCCAGTTCGCCCAGGCCAAACTCGTTGGCGTAGTGCTTCACCCTCTCGAATCCCAGCGAGCGGCCGAGCGTCTCGAAGTACGCATTGTTGGAGTGGGCCAGCGCTTCGGTCATCGTCAGGTGATACCTGCCGCCGAGATTGACTGGAGTGTCCTTCTTTACGATGCCCTCTTCAAGCGCCGCCAGGGCCACGGTCAGCTTGATCGTCGAGCAGGGTTCGGCACCGCGCGAGAGAGCTAGCTTCTGGTTCACCATAGCCAGAATCCGTCCCGTCGCAGGATCGATCGCCACCGCGGTGCCGTTCATGTTGCCCAGCGCTTCAATGGCCGCTGCGCGAACGACCGCGTCCTCGCCATCAGTCACGTCACCCAGCGTCAGATTGTCGGCAAAGGAACTGGCCGAAAAGTGCTCCCGATATCGGGTACGCCGCACCGCCAGACGCGGCTTCGCGCCATGCTTTCCAGATACCTTGGTCTTCGAAACAGTCTTCTTCTTGGCAGTCGTGGTGGTCTTTGCAGTGGTCTTGGTCGACTTCGCGTGCGCCTTTCCGCCTGCTGAAGCATGCGCTGTCCCCGAGGACCGGCGCTTGGTTGCGCTCGACGTAGTCGTCGCCAGCGCCCCAGTACTTACCATCAAGCCCAAAACAACAAGACCCATCACCCTGACCAGTTTCGACACCAGGCGACTCCTTCTAAAATTCAGAAACTAGATCAGCAATCAAGTTGCCAAATCTTTAGGCAAATCTCAGATCGTTCTAAAATTTCACCGCATCCGGAGCAACTAGGGAATCCCCCATTTGCTGCATTCTTCACTACCACCATTCTAGTGGCCGCGGCGGAGAAATGCTGGAATATCAAGCTCATCCGGCTCCGCAGCATCCGCTCCTGGTCCTCCAAATGGAGCGCGCACGATGGAATCCGCACTCGAATCAGTAAGTTGGACGTTCTCCACCGCCTCAAGGTAAGCGCTCTCCCGTAGCCCGGCTTCCACACGAACCGATTCGTCCGGAAGGTGCGAAGCAGCCACTCTCTGGGGCGGAGCTTGGAAGAAATCGTCATCGAACACCGATGCCGGCACCGGACGCAGTTCCGGCTCGGGGTTTGTCATTGCTTGTGTCTCGCGGCGTTCCGATACCGGCGCTGGTCTCACATCCGCGTCACTCAAAAACTTAGGCATCGAGACTGTCGATTGTGGCGTCGAGACTCGCGATGCCGCAATCGGAACCTCGTACCTCACCGTAGGCAGAGTCGCTTCGGCCAGCATTCGCTCGCGTCGCTGCGGCATCTCCTGCTGCTTGAAACCCGTAGCGATCACGGTGATCTTTACCTCATCGCCCATCGCCTCATCCTGCACCGCGCCGAAGATGATGTTTGCATCTTCGTGTGCCGCATTCTGAATAATCGTTGAGGCCTCGTTCACCTCGCTGAGCTTTAAGCTGCTTGATCCGGTGATGTTGATCAGGATTCCGCGCGCGCCGTCGATCGCACCTGCCTCCAGCAGCGGAGAAGCCATTGCGGCCATCGCAGCCTCCACGGCACGGTTCTGGCCCGAGCGAATGCCCGTGCCCATCACCGCATAACCCATACCTGCCATCGTCGTCTTCACGTCAGCAAAGTCGCGGTTGATGACGCCCGGAATAGTGATGATGTCCGAGATGCCCTGCACACCCTGCCGCAATACATCGTCGGCGATACGGAAGCTCTCAAAGAACCCTGCATCCTTGGCTACCGCGAGCAGCTTCTCGTTCGGAATCACAATGACCGTGTCGACCGAGTCGAGCAATTCCTGCAGTCCGCGCTCCGCCTGCATCATACGGCGCTTGCCTTCAAACCCGAATGGCCGCGTCACGACAGCCACCGTCAGCGCTCCCATCTCACTTGCCAGCGAAGCGATCACTGGAGCCGCACCTGTTCCAGTCCCTCCGCCCAAACCAGCCGTTACGAAAACCATGTCCGCGCCCTCAAGCGCCTCGATGATCTTGTCCGAATCCTCAAGCGCAGCGCGGCGGCCCACATCGGGATTCGCACCCGCACCCAGTCCGCTCGTCAGCTTTACTCCCAGCTGCAGCTTCACGGGAGCATTCGACACCGTAAGCGCCTGCACATCCGTATTCGCCGAGATGAACTCGACGCCCTCCACCTTCGCCGCAATCATGCGGTTCACGGCGTTGTTTCCGCCGCCACCCACACCAATCACCTTAATCTTGGCCCCCCGAGGGACCTCGTCGTGATAGTGGATGCGGATGTCGTCTTCAGGCAGATTCGGCATAGATGCAGTGCTCCTTCGCTATCCAATTCTCACATCATCGCCGCTCGCGAAACACCTACGTTTTCCACCACCCGGTACCATCGCTGGTTCCCAATGAGGAGGGCTGGCTCTCCGCCCAATTCGCACTGAAGAATTCACGTGCTTTTGCCATTGGGAATATCGATTGTCAAAAACCTCAACCGGACGAAAGTATGCTGGACAATGCTCTGGCAGGCTGGCAGGATATACCTGCCTTGCTCATCTATCCACACTTATTCCTTTTAGGAGCATCATG
>Ga0070671_100002594_pt1 | contig 13994 bp, 9 predicted proteins | sample KBSS73metaG_FD_65341 | JGI IMG/M metagenome (GOLD analysis project Ga0070671, IMG submission 65341) | Switchgrass rhizosphere microbial communities from Kellogg Biological Station, Michigan, USA - KBS S7-3 metaG | ecosystem: Host-associated > Plants > Roots > Rhizosphere > Soil ...
GTAGGAATATCAGACGGAATCGTTTCAACCTCGCGAGCATTGGCAACCGGCGCCAGCACTCTGCTAAACAAGATGCCTGTGACGTTGGTAAAAAGAAATAGTGAAATGAGAGCAAACGGTGCAAATTTGATTGAGCGGAACAGAGGGATATTGCGAGGCAACTTCATTAAACAGATTCTCCATAGTAACGATGACCATTAGGACACCTAAACAAGTCTGCTGGGCAGATCCATCAAGGGGCGAAGGACGCGTTTACACAGCCGCGACTCTGATGGACCAAATCGTAATGTCGTTGCCCAAAATTTACTATTTTGTCGCACAAATATCGCGTATTCATTCGGTTCGCAACTCGGTCGATCTGAGAGCAGCATGTCAGCATGACCACTGAAAGCGAACACTTCGCGGCATCGCAACGCAGAGTCAAACAACGAGACGACGAATGTAAAAGTTCGGTTAAAAGTTGAGCGGGTTTTTGCACAGAATTCCTTGCACTCTTCAGATTCAACTTGGTAGTTGGTGGATAGTTCAGGTCCCGCCTAATTTGTGAGTCAAAATAAATTTCCGAGTTGGGCTGTCCGATTGAAGATTCGGGCTGATGAGGGACAGGTTCTCGCCCGCTTTCAGCGGGCAATAAATTTCGCGTTGCATACTCGGGGTTTCGCTCGCAAAACCTCGGTCCACCCCGGGCTATATGCTCCGCCTGCTTCGCCGGCGAGTCCGGCGGATGCTTAAGTTCACGTTTCGCACACCTAGATGCAAATGTAGCGTTCACGCTGCGCCTCAACCTCGCGAAGTCGGCGGCACTATGCTCAAACTCGACATTGCTCAACGACTTCAAATAGAGCAGTCGCTTGACAGCGTCTCTTGGCCAAGCGTATAAGCCTGAATGACAAACGTGGTGAGTTAAGGCGACTTGCGGCCACGCAAAATAACCAGCTAAACAGCTCGGGCAAACTGATTTCAAACCCGAAAAACTTCAAACAGACTTGAAGTCCCGCGTTGTTTAGCGCGGGACTTTTATATTGAGATTGGCCGAGTTCACCTTAGCGTCCCGCTCGCAAGACAATCTGGAATCAAACTTATGCAGCCCTTTAAAGAATTGCTTGAATCCGATGGCATCCACGTCTTTGACGGTGCCATGGGGACCATGCTTTACGCCAAAGGTATTTACATCAACCGTTGTTACGATGAACTAAATCTCAGCAATCCAGACCTCGTCCGTGAAGTTCATACGGAATACATCAGAGCCGGCGCGGACATCATTGAAACCAACACGTTTGGCGCAACGGCACCTAAACTTCAACAGTACGGTCTCGAAGCGAATCTTCACGAGATTAACGCCATCGCTGCGAAGGTCGCGCGCGAAGCAGCTGGTGACAGAGTTTTTGTCGCCGGAGCCATTGGACCACTCGGTTTAAGAATTGAACCTTATGGACCGACGTCTTTTGATGAGGCTAAGGATCTTTTCAAAGCTCAAGCTACCGCACTTTTAGAGGGCGGCGTTGACCTGTTCTGTTTAGAGACTTTCTCCGACTCGTCCGAAATCCGCCAGGCCATTCGTGCGATTCGTGAGCTCTGCGATCTGCCGATCATCGCACAGATGACGATCATGACAGACGGGAACACCGTCTTCGGAACAACACCTGAAAGCTTCACTGAACACATTGATGAATGGGGTGCTGACGTAATCGGCCTCAACTGTGGAGTTGGTCCAGCAATCATTCTTAATGCGCTTGAGAAGATGCGCGAGGTAACGAAGAAGAAATTGTCAGCGCAGCCAAACGCTGGTCTGCCCCGCGATGTTCAGGGTCGACAGTTCTACATGTGTTCACCTGAATACATGTCGAAGTTTGCTAAGCGGTTTATCCAGGCGGGTGCAAAATTTATTGGCGGCTGTTGTGGAACGACTCCTTCACACATCAAGTTGATCTCTGATGCTGTGCGTGCCGCGTCGCCACGCGCACAGAAGGTTGTTTTTACGGCTGGCACGCATGCGCACGTCGAAGAAATCACACCACCCGATATCAAGGTCGTTCCACCTGAAGAACGCTCGGCTTGGGGAAGAAAAATTGCTTTAGGCGAGTTCGTAACATCCGTTGAGGTGTTACCGCCGAAAGGTGTTGACGCGAAGAAGACTCTCGACTCGATTCGACTGTTGAAAGACGCCGGCGTTGACGGCGTGAACATTCCAGACGGCGCACGTGCGCAATCAAGAATGAGTGCGCTCGCGACCGCGGTTTTAGTTGAACAGCAAATCGGAATCGAAACAGTGCTTCATTATTGCTGCCGCGATCGAAACTTGCTGGGCATGATGTCTGACCTGTTGGGCGCGGCGGGACTTGGTCTTCGCAATATACTTGTTATTACCGGTGATCCACCAAAGATGGGACCGTATCCGGATGCGACTGCCGTGTTTGATATCGACTCTATCGGATTAACGAACATGGTGAACAAGCTGAACCATGGACTCGACCTCGGCAACAATCCAATCGGTGAACCAACAGCTTTTTGTATCGGTGTAGGCGTTAATCCCGGCGCAATCAATCTCGATGAAGAGATAAAAAGATTTGAGTGGAAGGTTGAAGCCGGAGCTCAGTATGCAATCACGCAACCAGTTTTCGATACGGACCAACTCCGCGATTTTTTGAAACGCATCGAACACGTTCGTATTCCGATTGTCGCGGGTATCTGGCCGCTCGTTTCGTATCGCAACGCCGAATTTTTACACAACGAAGTTCCGGGCGTTCGAGTTACGCCATCCATCATGGAGCGTATGCGCGTGGCGTCAAACGTCAGTAAAGAAGCCGGACGCGACGAGGGGTTGGCAATCGCGCGCGAGTCGCTTGCGGAGGTTCGTGACGTGATCCAGGGCGTGCAGGTATCGGCGCCGTTCGGAAACGTAAAGTACGCACTTGAGGTATTCGGTGAATTGGATGCGTTTAAGAACAAACCGAGTGAAGTCGATTTAGTTCAATAGCAATTCCGATTCTTGAAGTTAATTTTTACTCGTCTTCAAGATCTTTCCAAGAGCTTGCGGCAGCTTCGGGTACTGAAACTGAAAGCCTTCGTCAGTGAGAGCCACGGGTTCGACCTTTGCGCTCGATAGCAGTAACGCATCAGCCATCTCTCCGAAGGCCACTCGCGCAGCGAAGGCTGGAACTGGAAAAAGAGTGGGTCGGGAAAGCACATTGCCGAGTGCCTTCGTGAACTCCGCATTCGTCACCGGGTTTGGGGAAACAAAATTCACTGCCCCTTGAAGTTGCGATTTTTCGAGCAAATACGTGAGACCGCCGATTACATCAGCAAGAGTAATCCAACTCATCCACTGGTTGCCGTCCCCAACTCTTCCACCTATACCCATACGAAAAGGCGTCAGCATTTTTTCCAGCGCCCCACCCTTTGGATCGAGGATAATCCCAAAACGAGCATGAACTGTTCGTATTCCTTTTGCCTCTGCTGATCGAGTCGCCTGTTCCCATTCAACGCAGACCTTCGAAAGAAAATCGCTGCCCGGGCCACTCTTTTCGGTGAGAGTTTCATTGCCACGATCTCCGTAATACCCGATTGCCGATGCAGAGATGAATGTAGCGGGCGGTCGCGCTAAACGAGACAGCGTTTCGCTCAACAATGTAGTTCCCTGCACTCGGCTATCTCTTATTCTTTGTTTTTTCTCGTTGCTCCAACGGCCCGAGGCGATGTTCTCGCCTGCCAGGTGAACCACCGCATCGAACCCTTCGAGATGAGCGGCATCAATGGAACCTTGATGCGGATCCCATTCGATTTCTGGATTACCAACGACTCGTTCACGACGAACGAGGCTAACCAACTCATAACCGTCCGTCGTTAGAGACTTGGTTAAAGCCTTGCCGACTAAACCATGCGCGCCGCTGACGAGTATCTTCATAAACGATCCGCTCCGTCTGGATTGTTGAACTGCCAAGTGACCAAGATAGCCCTCGAACGTTCATTACTCAATTGAGCATTAGGAGATCTATTGAGACAACTAAGATCTCTGCGTTTTTTCTTCTTGAGTTTTGAACGTCGAGGAGTACAATGCGTCCGCTTGCACTAGAAGGTGATGAGGACCTCAACCCCTCACATTGAAAAACATAAAGTTGGGCCAACGTTCCTCATCCTTCTAAGTTGGCGCTAGTCCAAATAAACGAAAAACTTTTTCTCGGACAGCGCCGAAGTGTGCCCAATAGCAAAGTAATAAACACAGGAGCAATCTCACATGCTTCGTCTCAAGCTTTTCGTCATTGTCATTGCACTTGCAGTCCTGGCCGTCACCAGGCTGGTCCAAACAACCGAGACGATTCGACGCTTGACCAATACCGCCGAACAAACGCTATGTCTGAATCCGATCCTAAGTGACGATGGACAAGTTGTCGTTTTTGAATCTACTTCGGATCTTGCCAACGTCGGCACTGGCCCTGGATTTCACGCTCTTCGCATCAGTACGAATGGTTCGATAGCAGCTGAAGAAATTGGTCGCTCTCGAGCGACGTCATCAAGCATTTCGCGAGAAGGCCGCAGGATCACATTTTCTTCAACGGAAGATCTACTCGGAGAAAACCAGGATCGAAATTCCGAAATCTATTTCTTCGATGGGCAGAGACTAAGGCAGCTAACGCATTCAACCGCTTCTTCCGAAGTCAATCGCCTCATTGAAGGCAGTTTTGAGCCATCGATCTCAGAAGATGGGGGACTCATCGCCTTTTCATCCACTCAAGATTTGCTTTTGGTCGATGTCGCAAACGATGGCATCGCTGTTTTGCAGCAAGACCCTGACGGCTTCCACTTATCCCAACCAAAGATCGCGGGAGACGGAAGTAGAATTTACTTTGTCGGAAGTAATGCCAACAGCGAAGAAACTCAAGACTTGAAGGTCCTTGATCTTGCCAGTCACACAACTCGCACTGTCGTTAGTAACGTTACTCGATTAAGACTTACTCGAGGACGAGCTGTTAGTAGTAACGGAAAACGTATTGTCTACTCCGCACAGACTGCACCGAATGAAACACAGGTCTTTCTTTTTGATGCCGATGAGAATGCTCCAAGGCAACTCACGCAACTAGGCACACGCACTTCTGATGTTGACCTCAATCCGTCGATCAGCGGTGACGGAAAGCGCATTACATTTGCGACGCGTAGAAAGGTGACGAATTCAAGCGATGGAAGTGTCGAACTTTACTTATTGGATCTTCCGACCGGCAAGATCGAACAAATTACTTCTGCGCCATCGACGGCGACTGCAGAAGTCATATCTTCCCTCAATCATGATGGAAGCCTCGTCGCCTACAACTTTGCTCGAATTGCATCCGGAACCGTCAGCGATCCAGATTTTGCAAACAACTCCGAGATTTACGTTGCATCAATCGCTCCACGCCCGCAGTTTGGCCAGGTGGTCGTGGCAAATGCGGCAACAAAACCACTAAATGATTCACGTGTTGCGCCAATGAGCATCGCGACAATCATTGGTACGAACTTGTGTGGCCGAACTGAACAAGCAAAATTGCTTAATGGAATGCTACCGAGCACGTTGGCAAACACCGCAGTTACGGTCAACGGACAAACCGCAACGCTCCTTTATGTATCGCCTGGTGAAGTCGTGTTTGTTGTGCCCGCAGGACTCACTGATGGGCCAGCGGAAGTCACCCTTGTTAACTCCGAGGGTTTTCCATCTAAGGCGCAGGGATTTATCGCACGAACTGCTCCGGGCATCTTTAGCAACGAAAATCATGCGATCGGTCTAAACGCTGTGACACTAACAGCGGAGCCGTTTGATCCGACAGACGGGCAACTACGGATTATCCTCTTCGCAACCGGCATTAGAAATGCAAACCATGTTTCAGCCAGCCTTAATGGAGAAGAAGTGCCGGTAGAGGCTGTCCTGGCTTCAACCTTTCCGGGTCTTGATGAAATTCACGTCAGAGTACCGCCTGATCTTCGCGGAGCCGGAATCGTGTCGATTGCCGTGAAGGCCGACGACGTTGAATCGAGTGTGGTATCAACATCAATCAGCGGCAGCGCACTGCGCGACATCGTAATCAACGAGATTCTTTCTGATCCGCCCGACGGTTTGGCAGGTGATGCGAATCATGACGGTGTGCGTGAGTCCGCTAGCGACGAGTTTATCGAACTCGTTAATTCAACTAGTCGCGATCTGGATCTATCCGGCTATCAACTTCAATCAAGATCTACAACCGCCAACACAGACACTGTCCGTCATAGATTTCCCTCTGGAACTGTTCTCTCAGCAGGAACTGCATTAGTCGTATTTGGCGGCGGCACTATCAACGCAAAGAATCCTGCGTTTGGAGGCGCGCAGATCTTCCGCGCCTCGACAGGTGGTTTGTCACTGAACAATGGAGGCGGTGTTATTACCGTTCGCGATTCGACGGGCGCTGTAGTTACAGCAGTCACTTATGGTCCAACGGCGGGAATTGCAGGCGACGCTAATCAGTCGATCACTCGAGCACCAGACATCGTGGGTAATTTGGTACTGCATCAAGCTGCCGGGAGTCTATCGAAACTATTTAGTCCGGGGACTCGAGTCGACGAAAGTAGTTTCGTTCCTGCCCCCGCAATTAGGTCCATCAGTGTGTCTCCACCTCCTGCAGTACTTCCTACGGGCGCCGAGCTACTACTGGTCGCAAAAGCTTTTGATGACCAGCATCGAGAACTGCCGGATGTAATTTTTAGTTGGACTTCAAGTAACAAATCGATCGCTACTGTTGAATCGAATGGTTTAGTAAAAGCGTTGAATGCGGGGAGTGCCAACATAACCGCAGCAGGACGTGGCATTGAGTCAGCACCGGTCGTGCTAAACGTCGTCGCGCCAATTCCCACGCCGACGCCGTCTCCTAAACCAACTCCTTCACCAACTCCAACTCCCGGCCCATCTCCAAGTCCTACGCCGAGTGTGACACCCTCTCCGAGTCCGAGTCCGACACCATCAGTCACGCCAGCTCCAGCACTTCCGCCTTTGGTTATAAGTGAATTTCGGACACGCGGACCAAACGGCGCGAGCGACGAGTTTGTCGAGATCTATAACAACAGCGAACGTGCTGTCGCTGTTGAAGGTCTAAAGATTCGTGGGTCGAGCAACAGTGGAACGGTAACAACTCGCTTAACAATTAATCCGAATTCATCGATACCAGGCCGCGGACATTTCCTCGCAGTCAACTCAGTCGGTTACAGCGGAACAGTCGCAGGGGATCAAACATTCACGAGCGGTTTCGCGAATGATGGTGGGATCGCGATAACAACGAACGACGACACGATTATCGATCAGGTTGGGCTTAGCGCTGGATCGGGATTCAAAGAGGGTACGACTTTGGCCCCGTTGTCGACTGATGCGAATCAGGGTTATGAACGCAAACCAGGCGGATTCCTTGGAAGTACCCAAGACTCAGGTGATAACTTCAACGACTTCAAACTAATGACTCCGAGTGATCCGCAAAATACACTGAGTAATGCGACACCCACGTCCTCTCCATCTCCAACTCCAACAGCGTCGCCTTCACCCACCCCAACCCCAACGCCAGTTCCATCACCTGCGACCGATTCGCGAGTTGTGATCTCGCAAGCGTTTGGCGGTGGCGGAAACTCCGGCGCTCCTTTTCGAAATGATTTCATAGAGCTCTTCAATGCTGGTTCGAACTCAGTGAATCTTTCAGGCTGGTCCGTGCAGTATGCGAGCGCCACTGCATCAAGCTGGTCAGTAACAAGTTTAACTTCTGTGACACTTGCTCCCGGACAATACTACCTGGTTCAGGAAGCCGGCGGAACCAACGGTGCAAGCCTTCCGGCTGCTGACGCTACGGGAACTATTGCACTCGCGGCGACTGCAGGAAAATTAGCGTTGGTCACAACAACTCAAGCACTGATCGGAGCCTGTCCTACAGATAAGGACATCATTGATCTAATCGGATATGGAAATTCTGCAAACTGTTTTGAAGGCACCGCACCCGCAGTCGCGCCGAGCAATTCAACAGCAGTTGTTCGCAACAACTTCGGATGTACCGACGTCGGATCCAATTCAAGTGACTTCAGTACTGCCATTCCAAATCCAAGAAACACCGAGTCGCCTATCCATTTGTGCCCAACGCAGATCTCAAACACCGGAGTCGTCGGAGATACGGAGAGCTACCTAACTACAACGATCATTTTGATGATAATGAAGTGGTGTGCACCGATATAGGTATGAAGTCGCTGCGAGAACACCTTCGATAATCTTTTCTTTACGACGACTTTTCTCCCGGTTCAGCATCGTTCGTAGTACATTTTCCGCATGCAAGTACTCTATGACCCTACCGAATCTCTGCGAAGACACTTCGGCTTTGAAAATTTTCGCGAGGGTCAACGAGAAGTCATTGACACTATTTTGGCGGGCAACGACGCAATGGTTGTTATGCCAACCGGAAGTGGAAAGTCTCTGTGCTATCAGTTGCCTGCTCTCATGTTGGACGGCGCCACACTTGTTGTTTCTCCGCTTATCGCGCTGATGAAGGACCAAGTAGATGCGCTCCAAGCCCGAGGACTTCCAGCGACGTTTATCAACAGCGCAATCCCTGAGAGGGAACAGCATTCACGTATTGAGTCGGTGCGTCGTGGACAGTACAAGCTGATTTACATCGCGCCCGAACGTTTTCGAAGTTCCCGTTTTAGCGCAGCACTACGTGATGTAAACATCTCACTCTTCGCGGTTGATGAGGCTCATTGTGTATCCACATGGGGCCATGATTTCAGACCTGACTATCTGCGTTTGAAGCATGTCATCACGTCTCTCGGCAATACACGCACGCTCGCTCTTACCGCAACAGCTACTCCTTACGTTCGCTCCGACATAATTCAACAGCTAGGACTTAAGACTCCGCAGACATTTGTGAGCGGGTTCGATCGTCCGAACCTCGCAATCGAAGTAGTGCATACACAGCGTGAAAGAGAAAAGATCACTAACATCAAACGGCTGGCAAAGTCGCACGACGGCTCGGGAATCATCTACGCCTCGACTCGAAAAGCTGTCGAACAAGCAGGGTCAAGGTTGCAGGAGCTTGGATTAAGTGTTGCGACGTATCACGCCGGCATGAGTGATGGCCAGCGAATCAAGGCCCAGGAAGATTTCATGACGGGTCGCAAACAGATGATCGTCGCTACAAATGCATTTGGCATGGGTATCGATAAGCCCGATATTCGATTTGTTGCTCACTATCAGATGCCCGGATCTATCGAAGCTTATTACCAGGAAATTGGTCGTGCTGGTCGCGATGGTCTGGAATCAACTTGTCTTTTGCTGTTCAACTATGCTGACAAAAACACACACGACTTTTTCATCGAGGGTTCCTATCCAAACGGTACGTTAGTCAAAGCTGTTTATGACGCTCTTGTCGCTACTGGTCTTAAAAGAATTGAATTAACTTCCCGTGAGATTGCGAAACGCGCAGCGGAAAAAAACGAGATGGCCGTGAACTCAGCTCTTTATCTACTGGAACGGGCCGGTCACATCGAGCGCACAAGCGTTGGCCCGAACCGGACTGAGCCTGCAGCAAAACGTACTCGATCGATCGTGATGCTGGAAGAACCTCATCCATCTAAACTGCGTACCAATCAAACGGATGTTGCGCGACGCGGCGATCTCGAGCGCAGAAAACTGCGTGAGATGATCGAGTTCTGTTACACGGAGTACTGCTACCGAGCATACATTCTCGATTACTTCGGCGATCGTCATCACGCGCGACAATGTGGAACGTGTGCTAATTGTCGTCCGAACAGAATTCGAACTGAATCAGCTTCCGCACCGACATTCACCACTGATACAGAACAAGGTTCAATCTCACTGCGGTCGCTGACAGCTGACGAACTGCTTCGCGTACGACAAATCCTGGCTTGTGCCAGGCGCATGAAGGGCCGGTTTGGTAAGAGAATTCTAGCAGCAACTTTGCGAGGATCCGCATCGCAAGTGGTTCTCGATGCTCGACTCAACGAACTGTCAACCTATGGATTACTAAAAGACAGATCCATGGACCAGGTCCTTTTTTTGATCGAGGCTTTAGTAACTGCTCGATGCTTGAGCGTGACGAAAGGCCAATACCCAACGGTTGCGGCAACAGATCTTGGGAATCGCGTTATGCTCGAGCAGGAAAAAATCGAACTGTTTCTGCCTTCAAACAACCACGATTGAGTTTCACCTACCTATTCGCAATAAAAATATCTCGAAAGCACCAGCAAACTCCGCTTCGCCTCTGGTCTAATCATCCGAGTAACGCAATCTCCTAACCTATCGATTAAGGAGCATGACTCATGGCTGGATATTTGTCTTTCGATAGACTGATTACGAAAACTTTCGTGAAGGTCATTCACTTTATCGGGTTTATGGCTCTAACGATTTCCGCAATCGCATTTCTAGTTTGGTCGGGAATGCGACTTCATGATGCGAACATTAATCGAAACCTCGGCTGGCGATACGTGGCTATTGGCGCAGTGGGTCTGTTGATAGGAAACATCGCATGGCGACTTATCTGTGAGTTTTGGATTGTATTGTTCAGCATCAATGACGAGCTTATGATGCGTAACCGGGAAGTGACCGTTCGATCGATACAGCGCGTCCCTGAAACTCAGGTTGTTGAGCGGCGGTCACCCACTCGGGAACGACGATTGGCGACGGTGAGAGAAAGTTTAGGGATGGATGGCGAGCAATCACGTGAGGAGCTGACAGGCCATCATCAAGCTAGTGTGTTAGGACTTTCCTAGAGGCTTAGAACCTATTTCATAACCCCGGTCAACGGACTCGAGGCGCTCGCATACAACCTTTTATCCATACGGCCCGACTCGTATGCGAGTCGACCTGCCTGAATTGCTAACTTCATAGCCGTCGCCATTTTTGCCGCGTCCCTGGCTTCCGCAATTGCAGTGTTCATTAACACGGCATCTGCACCCAACTCCATCGCGATCGCAGCGTCGCTGGCAGTACCAACTCCAGCATCGACAATCATCGTAGCGTCAGGTAACTGCTCGCGCATGATTCGAAGGTTCGTAGGATTCTGCACACCCAGACCTGAACCAATGGGTGCAGCCAACGGCATGATCGCCGCGCAGCCTACGTCGAGAAGTTTTTTCGCCATTATTAAATCGTCGTTGAAATACGGCAGGACGACAAAACCCTCTTTTACCAGTACGCGCGCAGCCTCAAGCGTCTGTTCGTTGTCAGGAAAGAGTGTGATCGGATCCCCGATAACCTCAAGTTTTAAGAGATTTGTCTCGAGTGCTTCTCGAGCCAATCGCGCGGTTCTGATTGCTTCTTCAGCATTGAAACATGCAGCGGTATTCGGAAGAATTTTTAGTTTGGGATCTAAATAATCAAGGAACGATTCAGAGCTACGGTCCAACGGTACGCGCCGTACTGCGACCGTCACCATCTCGGCGCCTGAGGACGCGTGAGCCTTTTTCATCTCGTCATAGCTCCGATATTTCCCGGTACCGATAATCAGTCTTGAGGTGAGGGTGAGCCCACCAATAGTCAATACTTCTTTTGAATTCTGTGCACTGATCGCCGTCGACATAAATCTCAAAATCTCTTTCGCGAACAATTTCTGCTGCGCTACTGACTTTACACCGATTTACGTGATGACGCGAACGCCGAACCACCGCCTACAAAGTGCACGATCTCGATCCGGTCACCCTCATTGAGTGAAGTAGTTGGCCACTCTGATTTACGCACCACTTCCCTGTTGAGTTCGACAGCGATGCGCTGAGTGGGCAGTTCAAGCTGTTCGATTAAGTTGTAAAGGGAAAGCCCGCTTGTCAGTTCTTTGCTTTCGCCGTTGACGTGGACTCTCAAAACTTCAAGTCCTTATTTACTAGGGTGGATTACACGGCGAAGCTCTGCCGCCTGATCTTTCGTAACAGCTCGGATCAAAACCGCAGCTCTGCCAGAAATGAACATTGGTATTTGCGTAGAAACGGTGGCGACTCCGTCGCGGTCGCTCTTGAGCGAATAAATCAAAGGTCGAAAAGCTGTACCAAGAATTTTAATGGAAACTGCCGCGCTCACCACCGGTTTCTCTTCTCCGGCGCGACGATTTACGACCAGCACGCGCAAAGTTCTTATATCGCCTGAATTAAATTCAGTGTCGTCCAACAACAAAAGCGTTAGTCCTTCATCGACAAATGAGTCCAGGCCGTCTGCGTGACTGCGGTCGTCGTAAACGGAATCCTCAGGCGTTGCTGATGCCTCGGGTTCTGATGGCTGAGGTTCAACGACTTTCTCTGGCGGCGACCAGACTTGAGAAGGGATAGCCTCGATTTCGAAGTCCTCCATTTCGGGGAGTCTCTCAGTCGACTCAACCTCTTCTGGCTCTTCGGCCTCCGTTTCGAAAATTGCGGGCTCTGTTTCGATCACCCGTTGTTCTTCGATCGCTTCGGTTGCAGTCTCTTCTTCAACAGGTTCGGGAATGATCAAGCTCTCGATGGGCGGCAGAGGTGCAGTGCTTCCCGTTTCGCCTGGCCGCGAGCTCATTTTCTTTAGATCGTTGATTCGACCGGAATTGATCGCGGCGCAAATCAAGCGGTGTTGGCGTTTCAGACGCTCTGATAACACCTCATCGCTGAAACCCTCGGCGATCAGATCTTTGTAGGGAGCTCTCTTGCTGGCGAGGATCGCGCCACCGACGTAAACGAGCGAAAGAATTATTGGCGTGTCGAGGCCCTTATCTTCAGTTTGTACATGATAGACAACACCATCATGTTCGATGTCAGTATTGAATCCGGTAATCACTTATAAAGGGCCTATGGTTTTCGTCGTTGAACTCTTAAAATCATGATGGTAAGGGTGAGCGCTATCAGACGTTAGCACAAGGATTTTTTCACGGTCAATCTGCTTTTTTTCTTGGAAATGTGCGCAGGAACGTTGCTTGACACCCTTGATCACATCGACTAGCATGCAGCTTGTACAATGATTCTCAATCTCGTAGTGGAGTGGCGCTCGCCACGAACGATCGTTGTCAATCGAGATCGTTCTCTGGCAGGTGAAGGTTGTTCTTGGTATGTCGTTTCACCTATCTGATTACCTGCCAATCCTCCTGATGTTCATTGTCGCCGCAGGCTTCGCGGTCGGCAACGTTCTTCTTTCCCAGTTCGTTGGTCAACGAAAACGCACCCGAACAAAATTGATGCCCTATGAATGCGGAAAGGATCCGGTGGGCTCCGCGCGAGAGAGATTCTCGGTCAAGTTCTATCTCATCGCAATGATCTTCATCTTGTTCGATATCGAAGTTATTTTTCTGGTGCCTTGGGCAGTCGTGGCAAAAAGGCTGGCAGCAGAAGGTTTCAGAACGTTTGTTTATCTTGAGATGATGATCTTCATCGCGCTGCTATTAGTCGGTTACATCTACGTCGTTAAGAAAGGCGCATTCGATTGGGGTGACACAGCTCGACGTGAGGCGAAAGCTGAAGCGCGCGCACTGGCTGATGTCGAAGCACGTCAAACCCAGCGAAAGCGGACCGCAGCTTAAGAGATCGTTTCAGATGGGTCTTGAAAACGTCATTGCTGAAGCTCTACCGGAAGTCCTGACCACGCGTCTTGACTCACTGATCAATTGGGCACGAAAGTCGTCACTGTGGCCCGCGACCTTCGGCTTGGCGTGCTGCGCTATTGAAATGATGAACGCCACGTCGGCGCGAAACGATCTTGCACGCTTCGGTTCCGAGGTATTTCGCGCGAGCCCACGCCAGGCGGATGTAATGATCGTCTCAGGGCGAGTGTCGAGAAAGATGGCGCCCGTTTTGAGGAGAATTTATGACCAGATGCCTGAGCCCAAATGGGTCATTTCAATGGGCGCGTGCGCAACCTCGGGCGGTGTCTTCGATAACTACGCGATTGTTCAAGGTGTCGACAAAGTCGTTCCGGTCGACGTTTATATTCCAGGTTGCCCGCCGCGACCCGAGATGTTGATTCACGCCGTGATGATGTTGCAGGACAAAGTCATGAAAGA
>Ga0070671_100002596_pt1 | contig 13991 bp, 13 predicted proteins | sample KBSS73metaG_FD_65341 | JGI IMG/M metagenome (GOLD analysis project Ga0070671, IMG submission 65341) | Switchgrass rhizosphere microbial communities from Kellogg Biological Station, Michigan, USA - KBS S7-3 metaG | ecosystem: Host-associated > Plants > Roots > Rhizosphere > Soil ...
AGCACGAGCGAATCGGACTCGAGCGTTTCCACCTCGCCGGTCGGCTGCGGATAGCCCGACGCATCGAGCGCCATGCGCTCCACCGTCAGCGTGCCCTCGTCGCCGACATTGCGGATGGTCGAGAGCCACTTGAACAGCACGCCTTCCTGCAGCGCTTCCTCGACCTCGAAGTCATGCGCAGGCATCCGCTCGCGCGTTCGCCGGTAGACGATGATCGATTCGCTCGCGCCGAGCCGCTTCGCCGTGCGTGCGACGTCGAGCGCCGTGTTGCCGCCACCGTAGACGACGACGCGGCGTCCGAGCAACGGCTTGTCCTCGCCTTCCATGCTGCGCAGGACCGCCACCGCATCGAGTATTCGCGCGGCTTCGCCCGCGGGGATGTACGCGCGTTTTGCGATGTGCGCGCCGACCGCCAGGAACGCGGCATCGAAGCGCCCCCATTTCATCGTGTCGAGGATATTCGACACCTTCGTGTTCAGCGTGATTTCCACGCCGAGGTCCACGATGCGCGCGATCTCCGCATCGAGCACGTCCCGCGGCAGCCGATACTTCGGGATGCCGAAGCGCATCATGCCGCCCGCGAACGGGCCGGCTTCGACGATCGTAACCTGATGCCCCAGCCGGCGCAGGTGATAGGCCGCGGAGAGGCCGGACGGGCCTGCGCCGACGATCAGCACGCGCTTGCCGCTCGCGGCTGCCGGCGCGTCGAACTTCCAGCCGCGCTTCAACGCTTCATCGCCCAGGAAACGCTCGACCGAATTGATGCCGACCGCCTCGTCCAGGTTCCCGCGGTTGCAGGCGCCTTCGCACGGGTGATAGCAGACGCGACCCATGATCGCCGGCAGCGGATTGTCCTCGGTCAGCTTGCGCCATGCGGCCTGGTAATCGCCCGATTCGGCGTGATAGAGCCAGCCCTGGATGTTTTCTCCGGCGGGACACGCGTGGTTGCACGGCGGCAGACGATCGAGATACACCGGTTTGCGCGTGCGCCAGGAGCCGGTCTTGTTCGCGAGGCTCGAACCCGCATCAAGCGTGATTGCGAAGGGCTTGTCCATCACACGGCTCCCGGCACATTCATCAAGCCGAAATCGGCGATGTTGCGATCGGCCATCTGCTGGATGAGCGCGATCCGGGCGACCTCGGGCGGATTGCCGAACAGGTGGGCGAAGCGCTTCTGTCCCCGCAGGTAATCGGTCACCGGCACCTTGCGTCGAATCGGCGTGCGGTCGGTGATCACCCCATCGCGCGCCTCGAACAGCGGAAACAGTCCCGACTCGACGGCAAGCCGCGCGAGTTTCAGCGTGTCGTCGGGCGCCGAGCCCCAACCGAGCGGGCACGGCACATGGATGTGCACGTAACGCGCGCCGTTGATCTCCATCGCCGATCGCACCTTGCGCTCGAGATCGCGGAGGTTGGCAACGCTTGCGGTCGCGACGTAAGGAATGCGATGCGCCATTGCGATCAAGGGCACGTTCTTGCCGGTGCCGAATACATTGCCGGGCGAGGGACCGACCGCGGGGGTCGTTGCCGTGCGCGCGGCGGGCGGCGTTGCACTCGAGCGCTGCACGCCCGTGTTCATGTACGCCTCGTTGTCGTAGCAGATGTAGAGCACGTCGTCGTTGCGCTCGAACATCCCGGACAGGCAGCCGAAGCCGATGTCCGTCGTGCCGCCGTCGCCTCCCTGCGCGATGACGCGCACGTGCGGACGGCCGAGCGCCCGCTGCGCGGCAGCGACGCCGGACGCGACCGCTGCGGCATTGCCGAACAGCGAGTGGATCCACGGAATCTGCCACGACGTTTCCGGGTACGGCGTCGAGAACACCTCGAGGCAGCCGGTTGCGTTGACCGCAATCAGCTGGTTCTCGGTCGCCTGCATCGCGGCGTCGATCGCATACCGCGCACCGAGTGCCTCGCCGCAACCCTGGCACGCGCGGTGTCCCGAGTTCAGCGAATTGGTGCGATGCATGTTCGCCTGCACCGAGCGCTGGTCCTCGGCGAGCAGACGGTTGCCGACGGTGAACGTTGCGGTCTGGTAGAACTTGACGGGCTGGGTTTCCACGGACAGCGCTCCCTTTTGTCAGCCGATGCGCGATGCGACGGTGCCGAGGCGGCGCAGGATCGCTTCGGCCGTCGGACCGGAGCGCCGCTGCTCGCTTTCACGTTCGAGCTCGTGGCTCACGACCTCGGCATTGAGATCGAGGAACGTCACCTGCTCGAGCTCGTCTCGCTCGGCATCCTCGAACAGGCGCGTCAGCGATGCGCGGGTGATCGCGCGACCACCGAGACCGGCGATCACCGTGTACCCGCGAAGCGCGATGCCCGACAGCGACTTGCGCACGCCATCGGAAACGATGCCGCCGAGTCCGACCGCGAGGCATTTCTCCAGCACGACGACGCGCTTCGCCCGCTCGAGCACCTCGCGCAGCTCCGCAAGCGGGAACGGCCGAAACGAGCAGAGCGACACGGAGCCGATGCGCGAACCCTGCTCGCGCATCGCGTCCACCACTTCCTGTACCGTGCCGTTCACGGAGCCGAGCGCGACGACGATCGTCTCCGCATCGCTCGTCCGATACGGGCGGAGAAGCCCGCCCGAATCACGACCGAACCGATCGCGGAATTCGGCGGCGAGGTGGGGGATGACCTTCAGTGCGCGAAGCTGCTTGTGATGCGACAGATAGCGGACCTCGGTGAACGCTTCCGGACCGACCATCGCGCCGATGCTCGCCGGATCGGCTGTATCGAGCATCTGTCTCGGCTCATAGCGCGGCAAGAACGCGTCGACGTCACGCTGCGTCGGAATGTCGACGCGGTCGTAGGCGTGGGTGAGGATGAATCCGTCCATGCACACCATGACCGGACACGACAGCTCCTCGGCAAGGCGAAACGCCTGGATGTGCAGATCGAGCGCCTCCTGGTTGGTTTCCGCGTAGAGCTGGATCCAGCCGGCGTCGCGCATCGACATGCTGTCCGAATGATCGTTCCAGATGTTGATCGGCGCGCCGATCGCGCGATTGCCGATCGTCATCACGATGGGCAGCCCGAGTCCGGCGGCGTTGTACACGGCTTCTGCCATGAACAGCAGTCCCTGGCTGCTCGTTGCCGTGTAGGCGCGCACGCCGGCTGCAGACGCGCCGATCGCGACCGACAACGCCGCGAATTCGGATTCGACGTTGATGTACTCGCAATTGGCGATCTCGCCGGCCTTCACCATCTCGCCGAGCGCTTCGACGATGTGGGTCTGCGGCGTGATCGGATACGCGCAGATCACCTGCGGCCGGCAGAGCGCAATGGCCTCGGCGACCGCGCGCGATCCCTCGGTCTGCTTAAGCATTGGTGGTCTCCCGTTCCCGGCTCGCCGCTTCGAACGCCTCCGTCGCCGCCGCAGCGTTCTTCTCGGCAACCGCTCCGCTGAACTTCGTGCGGATGGCGGAGACGACGGACGCAAGCGCAACGACGCCGCTGATCGCCGCGAACGCGCCGAGCAGCGGTACATTCGGCACGGCACGTCCGACGTGCTTCATGGCGAGCTCTGTCGCCGGCACCGTATACAAGCGATAACGCTGCACGCCGCGCACGAAGCCGCCAAGGCCGAGCTCGTCGCACGAGCGCGTCGAATTGATCAGTACCAGGCCGCGCGCCGGAACGCCGTTGAACAGATCGACCTGATGCAAAAGCGTCGGATCCTGGATGATCAGCGCGTCCGGCGCGAGCACCGGTTCGCGCAGGCGGATCTCCTTGTCATCGATGCGGCAGAAGGCCATGACCGGCGCACCCATGCGCTCCGAACCGAAGCTCGGGAACGCCTGTGCGTAACGACCTTCGAGGAACGCGGCGACGGAGAGCATCTCCGCGCCGGTGACGACGCCCTGGCCGCCTCGGCCGTGAATGCGGATCTGGAACATGATGATGTATGTGACGCATCGTCCGCCGCCGCGCGTCGCGGCCCGTTACGGGCGAGCTTTCCTGACCCGATTCTTCGACAAACGGCGCACGGCTAGCTTGACCCACGTCAACATTCACGGGCAACGCGCGCGATAGCGTTTCCGCCTGACGCTCGGAGGAGCGATGTCACTGCCGAACCCGGGCGGTACAGACCCGTTCACGCGACCTGCGTGGCCGGCTTGCGTGAGAAAGGAAATCGCACGATGGAGCGAGCCCGCACGCTGATCGCCGGCGTCGGATTATTCGAGCGTACGCGCAGGAGCCGCTGGCCCGCGCGCCTCGACGTCGCCGAAGGCGCGGCGGGCCTCGTGCTCGTCCTGTTCATGTGGGGACACATGCTGTTCGTGTCGTCGATCCTCCTCGGGCGCGACGCGATGTGGACCGTGACCCGATTCTTCGAAGGGTATTTCTTCTTCGGCAGATCGCACCCTTGGATCGTGTCGATTGTCGTCGCGGTGATCATCGCGCTGATCGTCGTCCACGCGATGCTCGCGCTCCGCAAGTTCCCCATCAACTACCGGCAGTACCGGTCGTTCCGGGGCCACATGCAGATGATGCGTCACGAGGACACGACGCTGTGGTTCTGGCAGGTGATCACCGGCTACGCGCTCTTCTTCCTGGCACCCGCGCACCTGTACGTGATGCTGACGCGCCCCGACCGCATCGGGCCGTTCGAATCCGCGGACCGCGTGTGGTCCGACCATTTCTGGCCGCTCTACCTGATCCTGCTCTTCGCCGTCGAGCTGCATGGCGGCATCGGTCTTTATCGGCTGGCGATCAAATGGGGCTGGTTCGCGTCGGAAGGCGCGACGACGCGCCATCGCTTGCGGACGCTCAAATGGGCTATTACCGCGGTCTTTTTGATCCTTGGACTGACGACGCTGGCGGCCTACATGAAGATCGGCATAGCGCATAGCGACCACTACGGCGAGCGTTACACGCCGGCTTCCCTGCAACCATCCAGTCCCGCGGTGCCGCGGTGACGAGCGAACGCGCGCGGGTCTCTGCGGCATGAACGTCGTCTATACCGACGTCCTCGTCATCGGCGGCGGCCTCGCCGGGCTGCGTCTCGGCGTTGGTGCGCGGCGCCGCGGCCAACGCGTGATCATCCTGTCGCTCGTGCCGCCGAAGCGTTCCCATTCGGCCGCTGCACAGGGCGGGATGCAGGCGAGCCTCGGCAACATGCTGAAGAGCGCCGGCGACAACGAGGACATGCATTTCGAGGACACGGTGCGCGGCAGCGACTGGGGTGCCGACCAGCGCGTCGTACGCATGTTCGTCGATACCGCACCGAAGGCGGTCCGCGAGCTTGCGGCGTGGGGCGTCCCGTGGAGCCGCGTGCAGAAGGGCGACCGCGACGTCATCATCAACGGGCAGAAGGTGACACTGACCGAGCGCGACGAAGCGCACGGCCTGATCGCCCAGCGGGATTTCGGCGGCACCAAGCGCTGGCGCGCGTGCTACGTCTCGGACGGTACGGGTCATGCGATGCTGTACGCGATCAGCGATCGCGCTATCGCGCAATCCATTCCCGTGCACGAGCGCATGGAGGCGCTCGCGCTGATCCACGACGCCGGGCGATGCCACGGTGCCGTCGTGCGCAATCTCGTCACGGGCGAACTCGTCGCGTACATCGCAAAGGCCACTGCCATCGCAAGCGGCGGCGCGGGCCGTCTTTATCGCGTGACGACGAATGCGGTGATCTGCGAGGGCATCGGGACGGCGCTCGCCCTCGAGACCGGCGTCGCGACCGTCGGCAACATGGAAGCGATCCAGTTTCATCCGACGGCGATCTTTCCGGCGGGCATCCTCGTCACCGAAGGGTGCCGCGGGGACGGCGGCCTGCTGCGCGACGCGAAGGGCAAGCGGTTCATGCCCGACTACGAGCCCGAGAAGAAGGAGCTCGCGTCGCGCGACGTCGTTTCCCGGCGGATGGAGGAGCACATACGGCGCGGCGAAGGCGTTCATTCACGCTTCGGCGAGCATCTGTGGCTCGACATCACGCTGCTCGGTGCACGTCACATCGACAGCAATCTGCGCGAAGTCAAGGAGATATGCCGCTACTTTCTCGGTGTCGATCCGGTCAAGGAGTGGATTCCCGTGCGTCCCGCGCAGCACTACACGATGGGCGGCGTCCGCACGCTTCCCACCGGTGAAAGCCCGACACTCAAGGGACTGTTCGCGGCCGGCGAAGCAGCGTGCTGGGACATGCACGGCTTCAATCGCCTGGGCGGCAATTCGGTCGCGGAAACGGTGGTTGCCGGCATGATCGTCGCCGAATTCATCGCCGACTTCTGCGAAGACCGCGCGAACGATCTGCAGCTTTCCACATCGGTGATCCGCGAGTTCCTCGATCACGAGCAGGCCAAGCTCGACGTCCTGATCAGCGGTCGCGGCACCGAGCAGGCCAACGTGCTGAAGGTCGGCATGCAGGAGATCATGACCGAGCGCGTCGGCATCTTTCGCACCGGCCAGGATCTCGCGGTCGCAGTCGAAGAGCTGCAGGCATTGCTGCGCAGAAGCCGACAGATCGGCCTGCGCTATCGGGCGCAGGGTGCGAATCCCGAGCTCGTGGCCGCGTATCGTGTACAGAAGATGCTCAAACTCGCGCTCTGTGTCGCGTACGGCGCGCTAATGCGCACCGAAAGTCGCGGCGCCCATTTCCGGCAGGACTTCCCCCGTCGCAACGATGCGGAATGGCTGAAGCGCACGCTCGCCACGTGGCGCCGCGAGGACGACGCGCTTCCCACGCTCGAGTGGGAACCGCTCGATGTGATGCAGATGGAGCTGCCGCCGGGGTGGCGGGGCTACGGGAGCAAGGACTACATCGTGCATCCCGACACCGAACGCCGCAGCGCCACCGTGGATGCCCTTCGGCAGCAACTCTCCGGCAAGGACCGGCATGCGGTGCAGCAGGCGTTGATGCCGTATGAAGATCTGCTGCCCGCGCGCCTTCGCGGACGTAACGAACGGATCGACGAGCCGCTTGCGATGTCCGCCATCGAAACGCACGCTGCGAGGCCCGCATGAACGACATCGCCACACCCGACGCGGTCCAAGCCGCGGCCGAGACGCGTCAGCGTCGAACATTGACGATCTCCGTCGTTCGCTACAACCCGCAGGAACCGGGGAGCGTGCCGCGCATCCAGCATTACCGAGTCGAGGAAGCGGACGGCATGACGCTCTTCATCGCGCTGAACGAGATTCGCGAGCAGCAGGATGCGTCGCTGCAGTTCGACTTCGTCTGCCGCGCGGGAATCTGCGGCAGTTGCGCAATGATCATCAATGGCCGCCCGGGCCTCGCGTGCCGCACGCTCACGCACGACCTCGACCCCTCGATCACGCTCGCGCCCCTGCCCGTCTTCGAGCTGATTGCGGATCTGTCGGTGAACACCGGCAAATGGATGCGCGCGATGAGCGAACGCCTCGAGGCGTGGGTCCATCTGAAGGAGCAGGAAGTCGACCTGCGAAGGCTCGAGGAGCGGATGGAGCCTGAGCTTGCGCAAAAGATCTACGAGCTCGACCGCTGCATCGAGTGCGGCTGTTGCGTCGCGGGTTGCGGCACCGCCCGCATGCGCGAGGATTTCGTAGGCGCCGTCGGCCTGAACAAGATCGCGCGCTTTCGCCTGGACCCGCGCGATACGCGAAGCGACGAGGATTTCTACGAGCTGGTCGGCGACGACAGCGGCGTTTTCGGCTGCATGTCGCTCCTCGCCTGCCACGACGTCTGTCCGAAACAGTTGCCGCTCGCCACCCAGATCGCCTTCGTTCGGCGCAAAATGGCGGCCGCGGGGCTCAAGTAGCGGCCCATCCTCGGGTTTTCGATATCATGCAGCTTGCAAAGTACGTGAAGTTTCGGGAAGAGAAGTTCGGCGGCGTCCTGTTCGAGACACGCACGGAGAAGGTGTTCACGCTGAACGCGACGGGCGCCGCGGTCATCCGGGAAATCAAAGCAGGATGCGAGGAGCGCCAGATCGCCCCGCGACTGACCGACCGCTTCGACGACCGCACCGGTGCGATCGGCCGCGAAGTGGCCGCGTTCCTGGGGCTCCTCAGGGAGAAGGGACTGGTCGAGGATTGAGGCGAACGTGACTGCAACCGCTGTTGCGGCGGAACCGCCGACAGCCGCCGCCGGCGCGGCCACGCCCGGATCGTCCGAAGATCTCGCCGCTCCGCTGTACATCGCCTGGCAGATCACCAACGAGTGCAACCTCGCGTGCCTGCATTGCATCGAGGAGAGCGGCCCGGGCAAGGCGTTTCCGGACGAGCTCGACGAAGCGCAGGTATTCGAGGTCCTGGACCAGATCATCGAGCAGGACGTCCCGTACCTGTCGTTCTCCGGCGGGGAGCCGATGGTTCATCCGCTGTTCTTCCAGATGGTCGAGCACGTGTGCGCAAGCGGCGCGCAACTCAAGATCGAAACCAACGGGCACTACCTGACACCGCACAACTGCGAGCGGCTCGCTACCCTTGGCGTCAAGGCCGTGCAGGTGAGCCTCGACGGTGCGACGCGCGAAACGTTCAACCGGATGCGCGTCCGCGGCGAGTTCAACACGGCCGTCGACGGGATTCGCAACCTCCGGGCGGCCGGCGTACCGATCGAAATCAACTTCTCGCCGACGCACTTCAACATCGATCAGGTCGGCGCATCCGTCGACCTCGCCTACGAGCTCGGCGCGTACAGCTTCTATACGGGGCGCACGATGTACACGGGGAATGCGGTCAAGGCGTGGCGTCACGTCGGGCCGTCCGAGGCGCAATACGAGGCATTCTTCGCGACGCTCCGCAGCAAGACCGAGCAGTACAAGGGCCGGATGCGCGTGTACTTTCACGAAGCCGGGTTGCTCGACGAACTGCGCTATCGCCTGCAGCATCCGGCCGCGCTGCTGATCGTGCTGCCCAACGGACTGGTCAAGCTGATCAACGCGCTTCCGTTCATCTGCGGCGACCTGCGCCGCCAATCGCTGCCCGACATCTGGGACAACTTCAGGCGCGCATGGCAGGACCCGCGGGTTGCGCAGTTCGTCGCGGATCTCGCCTCCGACGCGCGCAAGACCGCAACGCTGCATCAGTGGGTGCATCTTTGAGCTCCACCGCGCTCTCGAGCGCTGCGCGCGAACGATCGCCGGCGTGGCGATTGCTGCGCGTGCTCTCGCTCGTCCGCTACCGATTCTTCCTGTACGCCGGCCTCCTTCCGTATCTGCTCGGCGCTGCGTGGGCGTACGCGATCGAAGGCCAGTTCGACGGCGCGATCTTCTGGAACGGGTTCGCAGGCGTCGTGCTCGCCGTCGTCGGTGTCGAGGCCTTCAACGAATATTTCGACGCCCGGATGGGCACGGACCGAATCTTCAACCCGGCCGATCTCCCGCCCATCACGATCGTCACGTTCTGGCTCGGCGTTTTTGCGTTCGCCGGCGCGCTTGGCGTCGGCGTCTATCTCGCATGGCGCGGCGGCTGGCCGATCCTGGTCTTCGCGTTGCTGGGCGGCGCCGCTGCGATTTTCTACGAGGCGCCACCGATTCGCTGGTCTTACCGCGGCCTCGGCGAGGCGATCATCGCGCTCGCCTACGGACCGTGGATGGTGCTCGGCAGCCTGTACCTCCATACGCGTTCCATCGCCGTCGATGCGTTCTGGGCGTCCCTCGTACCCGCGTTCCTGATCATGGCGCTTGCCGTTGTCAACGCGATCCCCGATTTTCATCAGGACCGCCTCGTGGGCAAGCGCAATCTCGTCGTGCGTCTTGGACGAAGACGTGCCGTGTGGCTGTACCTCGCGCTCGCGGCGGCCGGGCTGGCCGTTGCAGGAGTCGGTTCGGCCCTCCGCATCTTTCCGCCGTGGTGCTTCGCAGCGCTGCTCGCGGTGCCGTGGCTGATCGCGAGCGGGCGACAGGCGTTTGCGACGTTCGAGCGGCCGCGACAGTTTGTCCCAGCGATACGCAGCATCGTCAGCTGCTACGTCGTCGGCGTCGTCCTGTTCACCGCCGGCGTCCTCCTCCATGCATGGAGTCGCTGACATGCCGCACAGGATCGACGCATTGCGCGCCCCGCTCTTCGTGTCGTGGCAGCTCACGCGGGACTGCGATCTCTGCTGCCTTCATTGCTGCACGGATTCGGCGCCCGGGAAGCGGATGCGGGGCGAGCTCGATGTGCGCGAGGCGCTCGGCATCGTCGACGACATCGTTGCGAACGACGTCCCGTACGTGATGCTCTGCGGCGGGGAGCCGCTCATCGTCCCGCATTTCTGGAAGATCGCCGAGGCGCTCGGAAGCGCGGGTGTGCGTCTCAAGATCGAGACGAACGGACAGCGGCTCGACGGCGCCGTGGCGAAGCGGCTCGCGCAATTGCCGATTCGCTCGATCCAGATCAGTCTCGATGGCGATTCGGAGGCCGTCTACGGGCTCCAGCGACCAGGCGGCTCGCTCGCGAAAGCGCATGCAGCGTGTCGCGCGGTGCGCGAAGCCGGCATGCCGCTCGAGATCACGTTCGCCCCCACGCGGTTGAACATCGGCGACGCGGCGGCCGTCATCGAGCGCGCTAAGAGCCTCGGCGCGTTTCGCTTCAACACCGGCAAGCTGATGCGAATTGGTACGGCGGCGCGATTGTGGGATCGCCTGGAACCGACCGAAGCGCAATACGAGGCGTTCCGGGCGGTGCTCGACCGCGTCGCGCGCGTTGAACGCGCCATGGAACTTTGCTACAGTCCATTCGACATGGCGGAGGGCCTGCGGCGAAGCTTCACCGATCCACCGGCAACGCTGCTCGTATTGCCGAACGGCTGGGTCAAGGTAGCCGCGCCGCTCCCGCAGATTTGCGCCGATTTGCGCCGCGATACGCTCGCGCAGGCCTGGAAAGCGTATCGCGATGCATGGCACGATAAGAGTGTAGTCGCTGCAGCAGGCCGCGCGGTCGAGGATGCCTCTCGACACGCGGAAGCCAACGCCTGGCAATTACTGCCCGTTGCCCAGGTATGACAAGGGAGAAACGATGGACGAGTTGCAATCGAGGACGCAGTCGGAGCAAGTGGAACAGACCGTGACACCGAAGGAGCCACAGGCGACCGGCCGCAAGCTCGCCTGGGAAACGCCCAAGCTGGAAGACGTTTCCGAGCAGGTGATGGCGCAACCGTACATCCGCTTCACCTGATAGCAGCGGTTCGCAATGCAGGGGCGCTCGGTCGACGAGTACCGGGCGCCGCTGTTCTGCGCCTGGCAGCTCACGAATCGTTGCCAGGCGCGGTGTATCGCCTGCTGCGAGGAATCGGGCCCGGACGCCGCATGGCGTGACGAGCTCGAGCGCGAAGAGGCACTCGATCTCGCGCGCCGCATCGCCGCCTTCGACGTGCCCTACGTCGCGTTTGGCGGGGGCGAGCCGCTCGGCGTGCCGTTCTGCTGGGACATCTTCGACGTGCTGGCGAGCGCCGGCGTCGCGCTCAAGATCGAGACCGACGGCAGCCGCATCGACGATGCCGCCGCCGATCGGCTCGCGGCGCTTGGCGTCGATTGCATCCAGATTTCCGTCGACGGCGCAACGGCGCAAACGCATGAGCGCGTGCGACCCGGATCGAGCTTCGAAGCGGCGACCTCTGCGATGCGCCGCCTCGTCGCGCGCGGCATCCCGCCGCAATTCGTGTTCGTACCAACACGCTTCAACATCCACGAGATCGTTCCCGCGTACGAGCTCGCGACGTCGCTCGGCTGCAGCGCTTTCGTAACCGGTCCGCTGATGCGCATCGGCCGGGCCGCCGCGCAGTGGCAGGCGATTGCATGCCCGGATCACGAATGGCGCTCCGCGGTGGAAGCACTGCGCGCCCGCGCGAACTCCGGGTCGCTCGCCATTCCCCTGTCGATCTATCCGTGGGACATCGTCGGCGAGATCGAGCGCAGGGTCGAGAATCCCCAGGCGATGCTGCTCGTGGTTCCGAACGGCAAGGTGAAGCTGCTGAACGCGCTGCCCTTCTCGCCCGCGGATCTTCGGCATCAATCCATGGAAGATGCATGGAGCGCCTATCGTCGCGCCTGGCGCACCCCGGCAGTGCGTGCATTCGCGGCCCGTTGTCGCGGCGAGCCCGCGCTGCTGCGTCACGCGAACGAGACCTGGCCGGTCGACGGGGTGACGTCTGGAGGGTAACGGCGCCGTACGTCCCTGCCCGCTCGGGTGCCCGGAGGTTGGGAAGCCCGTCGGCAGCCTCGCAACGACGATGGCGATATCGCTGTCGCGCAGCCATTACACGCTGACGCGATGCGGGTGCGGCCAATTGCTCTACCTCTCGCCTGCGCCGACGCCGGCCGACCTGCATGCAATGTATGTCGACCAGAACCAGTTCGGGGACGAGTACACCGATCCCGAACGCGTGCGCCGGATCGTCGCGTACATGTCCGAATCGCTTGCGCGCATCGCGGTGGCGAGGTCGTGGCCGATCGAACGGCCGCTTCGCGTCCTGGAAGTCGGCGCGGGGCTGGCGTGGATGTGCCGCGCGGCAAAGTTGCGTAACGTCGCCTCGATCACCGTCGCCCAGGACGTTTCGCCGGAAGCGGCCACGCGGTGCGCCTGGGTCGATCACTATGTGCAAGGCGACATCGAGGACGCGAGGCTCCGTTTGCATGCGCCCTATGACGTCGTATCGCTCACGCACGTCATCGAGCATCTCGTCGACCCGGTCGCCGTGCTGCGCCGGTGCCTCTCGCTCCTCGGTCGCGACGGCGTCGCCTTCATCACGGCACCCTTCCGGCCGCAAGGCTGGCGCGACGACGCACCCGACCTCGAACGCTGGCGTGCATACAGCTACAACCACGTGCCGGCGCACATCCAGTATTTCTCGCAAGGGAGCATGCGGCGCCTGGCGGATGCGCTTGGAGTGAAGCTCGTTGCGTGGTCCGATCGGCACGACGCAGGCGAGGCATTCGAGGCGTGGCTCGCGCCGTCCGACCTCGCGCAGCCGGCGCGCGATGCTTCCAGGCTGAGACGGCTGACGATGCGCGTCGCTGCCGCCATGCGGGCGCGGTTCGCGCGGACCGCATGACGCTGGCGAAACACAGAAGGCTGCAGGCAAAGGCGCATGCGGAGCGCCGGACCCACGATCGACGGTCGATCCGCCGTCAGTAGGTTTCGATGTGCAGCCGGCTCTTTTCGAGCAGCTGCGGACGCAGCGTGTCCCAGTCGAGGCCATGCTCCCGGCACACGTCACGAAACGCCGCGACGACCCCTGCCTCCATGCCTTTCAGTCCGCAGACGTAGATGTAGCAATCATCGTCCTTCAGCATCTGCGCGACCTTTTCGGATCGCTCGCGGATCCGATCCTGCACATACGTCTTCGGCGATCCCGGAACCCGCGAGAACGCAAAGTTGATGTCGATGAAATCCTTCGGCAGCTTCATCAACGGACCGAAGTACGGCAGCTCCTGCTCGACACGCGCGCCGAAGAACAGCAGCAGCTCGCCGCCTTCGTTCTCCGCCCGTCGCCGGCGCCGCCGCTCGGTCATGGCGCGCATCGGCGCCGAGCCGGTTCCCGTGCAGATCATCATCAGCGACGAGCGGGGGTGATTCGGCATCAGGAAGCTGGTGCCGTACGGACCCACGACGTTGACGCGGTCCCCGATGCGCAGGTCGCACAGGTAGTTCGAGGCGACGCCGCGTACCGGCTTGCCGTCGTGGTCCTCGGTGACGCGCTTGATCGTCAGGGCGACGTTGTTGTAGCGCGGCCGCTCGCCCTCGCGCGGGCTGGCGACCGAGTACAGGCGAATGTGATGCGGCTTGCCGTTCACGTCCGTGCCGGGCGGCACGATGCCGAGGGTCTGTCCTTCGAGCACCGGGAACGCGGTCTGGCCGAAGTCCAGCACGAGATGCCGGATGTCGGCGGACGCATGCTCCGCAGTGAGCCGGAAGTTGCCGGTCACCGTGGCGATCGCCGGCTTCGCCTGCGAATAGAGGTTCACGTACGGATGCGAGGCCGACCATGGCGGCGACGCGGGGCCGCCTTGTCCTGCCGTGGCGATCTCCGTCAGTTCGCGGACGTCGCTCGGGACCTCCACCTGCGCACCGACTTCGAGCTC
>Ga0070671_100002600_pt1 | contig 13983 bp, 14 predicted proteins | sample KBSS73metaG_FD_65341 | JGI IMG/M metagenome (GOLD analysis project Ga0070671, IMG submission 65341) | Switchgrass rhizosphere microbial communities from Kellogg Biological Station, Michigan, USA - KBS S7-3 metaG | ecosystem: Host-associated > Plants > Roots > Rhizosphere > Soil ...
ACGTGCACCGAACCGCTCGTCGCCCCCGTGCGGGCGAGGAGCTTGCGGCCTTCCTCGACCAATGCCGCCGGCTCGCCGCCCTGGACCGTCAACAGCACGACTTCCCCCATGGCCCGATCGTATACAGATTTTCGGGACACGGTAGGGGGCACCCGCCGCCCGGCTTCACGATCGGCCGCGATCCACGCCATGATCGTCGGCGACCCATGATCCGGAGGTAGACGTGCAGGAGATCCGCTTCGACGACGTGGCCGCGCTGCAGGCCGCGGCGTCCGAGGAGTTCGGCGAGTTCGGTGACGCCGTCGAGGTGACGCAGGAGATGATCGACGGCTTCGCCGAACTGACCGGTGACCGCCAGTGGATCCACGTCGACGTCGAGCGGGCCAAGCGTGAGAGCCCCTTCGGTGGGCCGATCGCCCACGGCTTCCTCACCTTGTCGCTCCTGCCCCAGCTGTCGACGAAGGCGCCGCTGCGCATCGTCGGGCACAGCGCCGCCATCAACTACGGCGCCGAGTCGCTGCGCTTCCTGGCCCCGGTGCCCGCGGGCGCCAAGCTCCACGCCCGCAGCCGCGTCGCGAAGGTGACGGAGAAGTCGGGCGGCACCTTGCTCACCAACGAGTGGGACGTGCGGGTGGTGGGCGCCGAGAAGCCTTCGGTGCTGTACGCCATGCAGATCCTGTACCGCTGAGCACCCCGCCACCCGGGAGCGCGCGCCATGCGCGTGCCGCCTTCGCGCGCGCCATACGCTCTCCCGGCTGCTTCCCAGCCGCCTTGGATCTCCCGATGACGATCGCCCCCACCGCCACCGCCACCCTGACGTCCAACGGCCGACCAGTCCCCTTCGACGTCGACCACTTCGGTGAGCTGCGGTCGAGCGACGACGTCGTCGGCGACCCGCTCGCGCTCCGCGCCCGGTACCACGCCGAGGGCTACGTCCTCCTGCGCGGGCTGCTCGATCGCGAGGCCGTGCTCGACCTGCGAGCCGCCTACTTCGCCGCCTTCGCGTCGTACCAGGGCGATCACGCCCACGGCGTCGACGGGCACCCGGCCCACGCGTTCGTGCGGACCGCCCGCTTCCAGGCGTTCGCCCAGCAGCCGGCGCTGCTCGACGTGGCCCGCACGCTGCTCGGGGCCCGACCCACGACCCTGCCGCGGAAGATCCTCCGCGACTACCGGCGCGACACGCACCGAGCCTCGCGGGTGCACGCCGACTTCCCGTACATCGACCGCGGCACCGACCAGGTGCTCACCGCGTGGATCCCGATCGGCGACTGCCCGGTCGAGTCCGGGCCGCTCGTCTACCTCGAGGAGTCGCATCGCATCGACCGCGACGCGCTGCCGCGCCTGCGCGCCGTCACCGATCGGCCCGACGACCAACGGGCGTTGAGCCACGACCTGGCGTGGGTGGCCGAGCAGCTCGACCGACGGTGGCTGGCCACCGACGTGCGCGCCGGCGACGTGATCCTGCACTCGCCCCACATCATCCACGCCTCGCTGGACAACACGAGCGCGGCGCCCCGCCTGTCGACCGACGTGCGCTTCATCCCCGCCGACCACCGCGCCGACCCCCGCTGGAGCCGCGCCTGGTCGGGTGACGACGGCTACTGAGCCGGCGCGTCGAGCGTCCAGGGCACCTGGTCGAGGCGCAGGCGTTCGTTGCGCTTCGAGCTGATGCGCCACTCGCCGTCGTCGCACTTGCGGTAGGTCTCGTAGTAGTGGCCCCAGCCCATGATGCTGACCCGACCGGACGGCGGCTCGATCTGCACGTAGTCGTGCATCGCCCAGATGCCTTCCGCCTCGGTGTCGCTCAGCAGCGTGATCTCGGGCGTGTGGCCGTGATGCGTCGTGACGCCCGGCGTGAGCAGCGCCTCGTTCATGGCGAAGTAGTCGTCGTTGGTCATGAACGGCACCGCTGACTCCTGTGGCAGGTAGTGCTTGCAGTCGTCGGTGAACAACGTGCGGAACGCCGCCCAGTCCTTCGTGTCGATGTAGCGGAAGTAGCGCGCCTTGAGCTGCTTGATCGCCTCGATGTCGGCTTGCCGGTGCGGTTCGGGGCTCAGGCGACCGAGGCTCACACCGAGCTCGTCGGCGACCCGCTGGACGACGGCGACGTCCTTCTCGACGAACCGACCGGCCAGCTCCTGCATCCGGGCCGACGAACCGAGAGCGAGCACCGTGCGCAGGACCCGGCTGTCGGCGCTGCAGTGCTGGATGGCCCGCAACGCGTCGACCCCGTCGATCCCCAGGCCTCGCGCCAGCCGTTCGGCCTCGGCGACGAGCGCGACCTGGGCGCCGAACAGCGCGTTGTTGACGAGCTTGACGCGCTGCCCGTCGCCCACCGCGCCGACGGGCAGGATCGGCTCGCTGTAGGAGGCGAGCGCGGCGCGGGCGTGCTCGAGCGCCTCGCTCTCACCGCCGACGAGCAGCGTGAGCCGCCCGGCGCGGATGTCGGCCGGCCCTCCGCTCAGCGCGGCGTCGAGGAAGCGCACGGCCCGCGCCGCCGCCCGCTCGGCCAGCTCCTCCACCGTCGTCGGGCTGCACGTCGTGTGGTTCACGAGCGTGGCCCCCTCCGACATCCGGGCCAGCACGTCGGGTCCGATGTCGCGCACCTGGTCGTCGCTGTAGACGCAGATGAGCACGATGTCCCGGTCGGCGAAGTCGCTGACCGCCTGGGCGCCGAGCGCCGTCGCGGCGGCGATGACCTCCGCCCGGCGGGCGATGAACGTCACGTCGAGGTCAGCACCTCGCATCCGCTCGAGCATGGGCATGCCCATCTCGCCGACCCCGATGATCCCCACCCGAGGAGCCGTCATGGTCCGATCGTATATGTTCTACAACCACAGGGCGGGCCGACGCGAGGGCCGCGGCCTACGCTTCCGAGCATGCCGCGAGGGGCGTCCTCGCGCTGGCGCCGCCGGCCGGTGGCGGCCGGCGCCGTGCGAGCGCTCTGCTTCGCGGGACCGCTGGCGGTCGGCATCGGCGTCTCGCTCGCCGTCGCACGCGTGCTCCCGGCTCCGGGTTCGACCGGCGCGCGCGTCGGCGTCGCGGTGGTGGCGGCGGTCGCCGGCGGCAGTGGCGTCCTGGCGTCGGATCTGGTGCTCCGGAGGCTGCTCCCGCTCGCCGCCCTGCTCGAGATGGCGCTCGCCTTCCCCGATCGGGCCCCGTCCCGGCTGCGCGTCGCCCTGCGAGCGGGATCGCCCAAGCGGCTGCTGGCCCTGTCGGGCGACGACGCTTCCCATCGAGAGCGCTCGACCCACGCCGCGACCGTTCTCGCGCTGGCCGCCGGGCTCACGGTCCACGACCGCGCGACCCGCGGCCACTCCGAGCGCGTGCGCGCCTATGCCGAGCTGATCGCCGACGAGATCGGGCTCGACGAAGGCGATCACGACCGGCTCCGCTGGGCCGCGCTGCTGCACGACATCGGCAAGGTGACGGTGCCGACGGCGACGCTCAACGCCGACCACGCGCTGTCCGACCCGGAGTGGGAGGTCCTGCGCCGGCACCCGGAAGAGGGCGCGCAGCTCGCGGCGCCGCTCGCGCCGTGGCTCGGCTCGTGGGTGCGCGCCGTCGCCGAGCACCACGAGCGCTACGACGGAGCCGGTTACCCGAAGGGCCTCTCCGGCGAGGAGCTCAGCATCGCCGGGCGGATCGTCGCCGTCGCCGACAGCTACGACGCCATGACGACCGACCGCTCCTACAGCAAGGCGATGCTGCCCGGCGCGGCTCGGCGCCAGCTCGTCGAGAAGGCGGGCAGCCAGTTCGACCCCATGGTGGTGCGGGCCTTCCTCGAGGTCGGGCTGGGCCGCGTGCGACGAGTCATCGGCCCGGTCGGGCTCGTCGCCGCCCTGCCCCTCATCCGGTCGTTCCCCGCCCTCGGTCGCCACGCCCGCCACGTCGTCGCCACCGGGGCGGTGACCGTCACCACCGTGCTGACCGCGGCCACCCTCGCCGGCCCCCACGCGCCCGTCACCCCGTCCGCGTCCGCGCCCGAGCCGGCGCTCTCCGCGCCCGCGGCGGCCGCGCCCGGCCCCTCCATGTCCACCCCCTCCCTGTTCTGGATGGTTGCGGTCGTCCTGCCGTCGCACGTGTCCAGCACCCGAGGAGGAGGAGGGGCGACCGCGACGCCCGGCGACGACGGTGGCACCAGCGGGGGCGAGGCGGCGCGGCCGTGCCAGATCGGGGTCGCCCCGGGGGTCTGCGTGGGCGCCGACGCCCGACCCGGTCCACCCGCGGCGGTGACCGCCCACGCCGAGGCCGCCGGCCGCTCGGTGACCGTCTCGACGGGCTGAGCTCCCGGGCTACCCTCCGGCTCCCGACCCGTCGACCTGGGAGCGATGCGATGAAGGCAGCGAGGATGGAAGACGGCGAGCTCCACATCCGGGACGTGCCGGTGCCCGAGCCCGGGGCCGACCATGCGCTCGTGCACATCAGCGCCGCCGGTGTCTGCCACTCCGACCTGCACATCGCGCGGGGCGACTGGGCCGGCGTGCCCCGCTCGGGCAGCCTGGGCCACGAGGCGATCGGTGTCGTGGAGGCGCTCGGACCGGGCGCCGAGCGGTTCGTCGAGGTCGGTGATCGCGTCATCCTCGGCCTCGGTGGCACCGGCGGCGGCTACTGGTGTGGCGCCTGCGAGTACTGCCTCAGCGGGCGGCCGCGGCACTGCAGCCAGGGCAAGGGGATCATGGGCGTCTTCTCCGAGCACTTCCCCGTGTACGCCCCGTCGCTCGTCGTGCTGCCCGACTCGGTGGGCGACCAGGAGGCACCGCTCGCGTGCGGAGGCCTCACGGCCTACGGCGCCGTGAAGAAGCTGCTCAAGCACCAGGTGCTGCCCGGTCGGCCGATCGCCGTCATCGGGGCCGCCGGCGGGCTGGGCCACTACGCCGTGCAGATCGCCAACGCCTTCGGCTACCGCGTGGTCGGCGTCGACATCGGCGCCGACAAGCTCGACTTCGTGAAGTCGATGGGCGCCGAGCTCGCCGTCGACGCCAACGACGCGGCCGAGGTCGTGGCGCGCGAGGTCGGGGGCGTCGACGCCGTGCTCGTGTTCTCGGCCAAGCTCGCCGGGTTCCAGCTCGGCCTGAAGCTGCTCCGCCGGGGTGGGCTGTTCGTCGCCGTCGGCATGCCGGCATCGAGCGAGGGCAACTTCGAGATCAACCCGTTCGAGTTCATGATGAAGGAACCGACGTTGATCTACTCCGCGGTCGGAACCGTCCAGGACATGCGCGAGCTGGTCGACCTGGCCGCCGCGGGGAAGGTGCGCACGCACGTCTCCCGCACGGGGTCGCTGTCCGACCTGAGCGCGATCTTCGACGACCTCGAAGCCTCTCGCTACCTCGGGCGCGCCGTACTCACCGACCTCAGTCGCTGACCGCGAATGTAGCGGTCACCTCACCGACCCCCTCGTAGACGGCGCGCACCACCGATCCGGCGGCAACCGGGCAGATGCTGGTCGACGAGTTGGTGACGATGATGTCGCCGGCGTGCAGATCGGCGCGCCGGCGGATGCGGTTCACGCCCATGACGACCGGGAGGAACGGGTTGTCGAACGGGTGGCAGCCGGTGATCGACACGACCTCGCGCTCGCCGTCGGTCATGCGGAGGTGCACCTCTTCGAAGGCGACGTCGCGCCAGTGCGGGACGGCGTCGCCGACGACGATGGCCCCGTTGGCGATGTGGTCCGACAGTGCGCCGAGCAGCGACCCCTGGCCGACCGTGCCGTCGCTGCGGAACCGGGAGCCGATGACCTCGAACCCGACGACGGCGGTGACCGCGTCCCTCACCTCGTCGACGTCGTAGTTGCGGTCGCGAGCCGGCAAGTCGCGGTCGACGCGGAACATGATCTCGGGCTCGATGAGCCGTCCCGGGGAGATGCTGGCCGGGATCTCCGCGCCACTCTCGAACCGGTCGTAGATCGGCGCGCAGAACGGCGGGTTCATCGGCTTGTAGACGGTGTAGGACTTCCAGCCCCGCACGGGTCGGTCGACGCGGGCGCTCACGGCGTCGATGATCCGCTGCACGTCGTCGGTCTTCTCCGGCGTGACGTCGACGGGGAGGCCGGCGAGCGCGGCGCGTCCCTCACGCGCGGCGACGAGGAGATCGGCGGCGGAGAGGACCTGCTCGTCGGTGAGCTGCATCACGGAACCTTCCATTGGGCTCGGTCGCTCTCGTCGAGCGCGGTGAGGATGAGCGCCCACGATGCCAGACCGTGCGCGCACCAGCTGTCCGGTGCGACGAGGCAGTGGTCCGGCGCGCGGCACACGCCGTCGGCCAGCCACTCGGCCAGCTCGTCGACGTCGGGCGGTGCCCACCCGCTGTTCACCTCGAACCACGCATGGGCGATGGCGATCGCGTCCGCCGCGTCCTGGGGCACGGCGCCAGCCTGGCACACCGGACCCGGACGTCGAGCCCGCCCCACCCGTATCATCCGGATCATGAGCCCGACGACTCCTGCCCTGCGGTACGACGACCGAGTGGCGATCATCACCGGGGCCGGTCGCGGGCTCGGCCGTGAGTACGCGCTGCTGCTCGCCGAGCGGGGCGCGCGGGTCGTCGTGAACGACCTCGAGTCGGCCGATCTCGTCGTCAAGGAGATCGAAGCGGCGGGTGGTGACGCCGTCGCGAACACGTCGAGCGTCACCGATCCCGACGCCGCCGCCGCCATCGTCGACCAGGCCATCGCCACGTGGGAGCGCCTCGACATCGTCATCAACAACGCCGGCATCGGCGGCTCGACGTTCTCGCCGCCCGAGGAGACCGAGAGGGTGATCGCCACCCATTACTACGGCACCAACAACGTGCTGCGGGCCGCGATGCCGAAGTTCCAGGCGGCGGGGTACGGGCGCGTGGTCAACACGTCGTCGGGCTCGGTGTTCGGCATCCCCCGTTGCGGCGACTACGCGGCGGCGAAGGGAGCGATCCTCGCGCTGAGCCGAGTGCTCGCCAACGAGCTGAGGGCGCAGCCGGCGCTCGACATCAAGGTCAACGCCATCATGCCGGTGGCCCAGACGCCGCTGATGCCGGTCGCCTCCGACCCCGAGATCGCCGCCATGATGGACCGCGTCTTCGCGCCATCGAGGGTCGCCACGTTCGTCGCCGTGCTCTGCCACGAACAGGCGCCGTGCACCGGCGAGACGTTCGTGGTCGGCGGCGACCGGGCGGCACGCGTCCTCATCCAGACCACGGCGGGCCACGCGGGCGACGACGTCACACCCGAGGACTACCTCGCCCACTTCGATGCCGTGATGGCCGGTGAGGAGCCCCGGGAGGCGAGCAGTGCCATGGTCGATCTGATGACGCGCTCGGGCCTGGCGCCGATGTCACCCACCGACATCAAGTGATCGTCAAGCGCCCTCGATGAGGGCCGCGGCACGAGCGAGGTTGAGGAGCGCCCGCTCGCCGCTCTCGACCTGATCGGGACGCGTCGGATCGCGCAACGAGCGCTGGTACACGCCCTCGATCAGCACGGCGAGGCGGAAGTTGTAGAGCACCTCGTAGTAGGTGAGGTCGGGCACCGCGGCGAGGCCTCGGGTCTGGCGGTAGCGCGCGATCAGGTCGGCGCGAGCGGGCCAACCTCGGCCCATGCTCGGTGCGCACCACACCTCGCAGAACCCGGCGAGGTCGAGCAGCGGATCGCCGATCGTCGCCGTCTCCCAGTCGAGGATGGCGACCACGCGTCCCGGCGGGTCGGGCGCGATCAGGACGTTCCGCATGTGGTAGTCGCCGTGCATGATCGTCGGCTCGAAGTGCGCAGGTCGGTTGGCCTCGAGCCACGACGTCACGGCGTCGATGCCCGGCAGCTCCCGTCCCTCGTACGACGCCAGCTGCCGGCTCCAGCGATCGACCTGGCGCTCGTGGAACTGCTCGGGATGCCCGAGATCAGCGAGACCGGCCGCCCGCCAGTCGACCTGGTGCAGCCGTGCGAGGGCGTCGACCATGGCATGGCTGATCTCCGCCCGGTGGATGTCGTCGTCGAGGCCGGGCGGCGGCGGGACCGGGAACACGCCCTCGACGCGCGTCATCAGGTAGAAGGTGCAGCCGAGCACGTCGTGGTCCTCGCACAGCGCGGCGACGACGGGGTGCGGCACGCCGGTGCCGTCGAGCGCAGCGAGCATCCGGTGCTCGCGCGCCATGCCGTCGTTGGCGCGGGCGAGCGCGACCTTCGGCGGCCGGCGCAGCACCCACCGGCCAGCGCCGCGGTCGACGCGGAACATGGCGTTCGACGTGCCGCTCACGATCTGCTCGACGGTGAGCGGTTGCCCGGCCTCGATCCCCTGCATGTCGAGCCAGGCCGCCAGGCGAACCGGGTCAGCCAGCTCGGAGGTCACGCCCGCCCGTGCCGCGCCAGCACGTCGGCGTACTTCTTCAGGGCCTCGTCCCGGCGGGCCGGGATGTGGCGCGTCGGGAACAGGCCCGGCGCCGGCGTGGTCTGCGAGAACAGCGTGCGCGCCAGCGTGAGCTTGTGCACCTCGGTCGGGCCGTCGGCCAGGCCGAGGTGGTAGGCGTTGGCGATCATCTTCATGAACGGCATCTCGTTGGAGATGCCGAGCGAGCCGTGCACCTGGAGCGCGCGTGACGCGATCCGGTTGAGCACCGCGGGCATGGCGATCTTCACCGCCGAGATGTCGCCGCGCACCTTCTTGTAGTCGTGGCTCTGGTCGATCTTCCAGGCGGTCTGCAGCACGAGGAGGCGGAACTGCTCGAGCTCGAGCCACGACTCGGCCACCATCTCCTGCACGAGCTGCTTGCGCGACAGCATCTCGCCTTGCGTGTGGCGCGACACGGCGCGCTCGAGCATCAGTGACAGGGCCTCCTTGGCCATGCCGACCGTGCGCATCGCGTGGTGCACGCGACCGCCGCCGAGCCGGGTCTGCGCCGCCACGAAGCCACCGCCGCGCGTGCCGAGGAGGTTGCTCACCGGCACCCGGGCGTCCTCGTAGCGGATGTAGGCGTGACCGCCCTCACCCTCGGAGTCCCAGCCACCGATGCCGACGTTGCGGACGATGTTCACGCCGGGCGTGTCGGTCGGGACGATCAGCATCGAGTGCCGCTGGTAGGGCGGGTTGTCGGGCTCGGTGATCACCATCGTGATCAGGAACGACGACCAGCGGGCGTTCGACGAGAACCACTTCTCCCCGTTGATCACCCACTCGTCACCGTCGAGCTCGGCGCGGCACGTGAACTGCGTCGGGTCGGAGCCGCCCTGGGGTTCGGTCATCGAGTAGCACGAGAAGATCTCGCCGTTGAGCAGCGGCTGCAGGTACTTGGCCTTGTGCTCCTCGGTGCCGTAGTGGGCGAGGATCTCGGCGTTGCCCGTGTCGGGCGCCTGGCAGCCGAAGATGATCGACGACATCGGCGTGCGGCCGAGGATCTCGTTGAGCAGACCGAGCTTCACCTGACCGTGCCCCTGGCCGCCGAGCTCGGGGCCGAGGTGGGTGGCCCACAGCCCTCGGTCCTTCACGCGCTGCTGGAGCGGCGGGATGAGCTCCTTGCGGACCGGGTCGTCGACCTCGAGGATGTGCGGGATCACGAACTCCAGCGGTTCGATCTCCTCACGGACGAACGCGTCCGCCCAGTCGAGGTCGGCCTGGTACGCGGGATCGGTCTCGAAGCTCCACATGAACGGTCCTCAGATCCTCTGGTCGGCCCACAATGCACTGGACCGCTTGCGCAAGTCCATCAGGCTGCCCGCCTTGTTGGTGAAGGCGGCGAACCCGTCGACGTCGCGGGGGCCGGCCCCGGGGTCGATCGGCAGCTCGAAGGCCGCGGCGGTGCCGATCGGCACGTCGCCCGCGTAGCGCAACACGTACTTGCTGCGGCGCAGGGCGAACCGGCTCTTCGAGAGGATGAGGTCGGCCAGCTCGGCGGTCTCGGGTTCGAGGTCGCCGGGCTCGACGAGGCGGTTCACGAAGCCCCACTCCTCGGCCTGGCGACCGGTGAACTCGTAGGCGAGCAGGTTGATCTCCCGGGCGCGGCGCCGGCCCACGACCTTCTGCATGCGCGTGCAGCCACCCCAACCGGGCGTGAGCCCGTAGTCGATCTCGGGCATGCCCCACCGGGACGTCGGCGTCGCCAGCACGAAGTCGCAGCACAGGGTGATCTCGAGGCCGCCGCCCATGCACACGCCGTCGACGGCGGCGATGGTGACGACGTCGATGAGGTTCTCGATCATCGCGGCCGTCTCCTGGAACATCGACGTGACCAGGAAGCCGTTGGTCGCCGGGTTGTCGGCCGGCTCGGGCAGCGCGGTGGCCGAGTCGTACGACAGCTTGCGGCTGGCGAGCTGCGGGAACTCGACGATGTCGTCGCCGGCGCAGAAGGTGTTGCCGGCGCCGCGGAAGATCAGGACCCGGGCGTCCTCGTCGAAGCGGGCGGCGCGCACGGCCTCGTGCAGCTCCTTCTGCATCGACACGGACAGGCAGTTGTGCTTCTCCGGCCGGTTGAACGTGATCGTGTAGATCGGGCCGTTCTTCTCGACGAGGAGGTCGTCGCTGAACTGCATGCCCCCACCTTCCTTGACAGCGTTCTCGCTGCCGTGGTCGACTCAATTATCCGCATGATTGCATGGGGGCGCGCAGAGACGCAACCGTGCCGTGCAACCGTGCCGTGCAACCGTGACGTGCAACCGACACGACAGGATCGAGCGATGCGACCGAAGACCGGAGGTGGGCCCTCTCGCTACCAGGAGATCATGCGAGCGATCTCCGACGACATCGCCTCGGGCCGCGTGCGGGTCGGCGACCGCCTGCCCACCGAGGAGGAGCTCGGCGTCATCCACGAAGCCGGGCGGCACACCATCCGCGAGGCGATCCGCGGCCTCGTCGACCTCGGCATGGTCGAGCGGCGACCGCGTGTCGGCACGCGCGTCGTGTCCGCCGAGCCCGTGGTGAGCTACCGGTGGCTGCCGGCATCGAGCGACGAGATCGCCACCAACATGAAGGCGACGTGGATCGTGGCCGGCAAGGGCAGCGCGGTGAAGGCCGACGAGGCGATCGCCAAGCGGCTGGGGTGCGCGGTGGGCGAGCGGTGGTTCCGCTTCGCCGGGCCGCGCATCTTCCGCGACCGGCGCCACCGCGAGCCGCTGTGCTTCAGCGAGCAGTACGTGCCCGACACGCCCAAGGCGCGCAAGATGATCGCCACTCCCGACCTCAGCTTCGACGCCACCCAGCTCATCGAGCAGGAGATCCGCGCCGACCTCCTCGACGACGAGCAGGCCGACGCGCTCCACGCCGAACCGGGCTCCCCCGCCCTGGTGGTGGTGCGCCGGCACCGGCGGCCCGACGGCCGGCTCGTCGCCATCGGGATCCACACCCATCCGTCCGACCGGTTCTCCATCAAGATGGACCTGCCGGCGGTCACCAACGGCCGGCGCCCACGTTGACGCCCGGCAACCTGGCGAGCGCGTTCGAGGCCACGGCCGACGCCGCGCCCGATCGCGTGGCGCTCGTCGACCGCGCCGGTCGACACCTGACCTACGACGAGCTCGACGCTGCGGCGAACCGCTTCGCCCATCACCTCGCCTCGCACGGCGTGGGCCGCGACGACATGGTCGGCATGGTGGCGCGCAACAGCATCGCGTGGGTCGTCGCGTTCCTCGGCTGCCTCAAGCAGCGCGCCGTTCCCGTCAATGTGAACTACCGCTACGTCGCGACCGAGCTGCACGAGCTCTTCGCCGACAGCGGCGTGGTCGCCCTCGCCGTCGATGCCGACCTCGTCGAGGCGTGCGCGAAGGCCGTGGGGGACGGGCCGGAGCCCCATCACGTCCTGGTCCTCGACGATCTGGACGGCACGCTCGCCGGGGAGTCCGCGGCGCGCGACTTCGAGCCGCGCTCCGGCGACGACGTGAACATCCTCTACACGGGCGGCACCACCGGGCGGCCGAAGGGCGTGGTGTGGCGCCACGCCGACACGTACGCCCTCGTCACCAGCGGCAAGGGCAACGACACCGCGTTGGCCGACGCCCGTGCGAACCCGACCCCGGCGACGGTCGTGTTCCCCACCGGCCCGTTCGTGCACTCGTCGTCGCAGTGGATCCTGCTCGGCAGCCTCATCGGTGGCCGCACCGTCGTCGTGCTCGACCGCTTCGACCCCGACGCGGTGTGGGAGCTCTGCGTCCGCGAAGGTGTGACGATGTTGGCCATCACCGGGGACGCCATGGCGCGACCGCTGCTCGACGCCCTCGGCCCCGACCGGACGGCACCCCCGAGCATCCGGATGGTGAGCTCGAGCGGCGGGGTGCTCTCCCCCGCGGTCAAGGCCGAACTGGCAGCCGCGCTCCCGGACGCCCTCGTCGTCGACACCGTCGGCGCCACCGAGACGGGCGCCCTCGGGACGTCGACGCCCGGGGGCACGGAGCTGCGGGTCAGCGGCGCGGCCGACACGATCGTCGTGGACGAGTCGGGCCGCCCGGTCGTGCCGGGCGAGACCGGCATGCTCGCCAAGAGCGGACACATCCCGCTGCGCTACCACAACGACCCGGAGAAGACGGCGCGCACGTTCGTGAGCCACGACGGCGTCCGCTACGCCATCCCGGGTGACGTCGCCCGGCTCGAGCTCGATGGCACGATCACCGTGCTCGGCCGGCAGTCGAGCTGCATCAACACCGGCGGCGAGAAGGTCTACCCGAACGAGGTCGAGTCCGTGCTGAAGGAGTCACCGGCCATCGACGACTGCCTCGTCGTCGCCCGGCCCGACGCGCGATGGGGCCAGGCCGTCGGGGTGATCGTGCAGCCGCGCGCCGGCCGGCGCGTCACGCTCGAGGACGTGCAAGCGCACGCCCGCACCACGCTCGCCGGCTACAAGGTCCCGCGTGCGATGTGCGTCGTGCCGCACATCGAGCGCCAACCATCGGGCAAGCCCGACCACCGCTGGGCCACGGCGATCGCCGAGACCGGTCCTTGGATCGAAGGAGCAGAGTGAGCGAACCAACCATCAGCACGGCGGTCGAGACCACTCGCCACGGCCGGGTCCTGGTGATCACCCTGCGGCGCGAGGAGAAGCGCAACGCCCTCAACGAGGCGATCACCGCCGGCCTGGACGCCGCGCTGAACGAGCTCGAGGACGATCCCGAGCTGTGGTGCGGGATCCTCACCGGCGGCTCGCAGTTCTTCTCCGCCGGCGCCGACCTCGCCGGCGGGCCCGGCGAGCCGACCGAGCGCGGCGGCATCGTCGGCATCATCAACCGCAACCGCCCCAAGCCGCTGATCGCCGCGGTCGAAGGGTTCGCCCTCGGCGGCGGCATGGAGCTGGTGCTGTGCTGCGACCTCGTCGTGGCCAGCCGCACCGCGGCGTTCGGCCTGCCCGAGGTGAAGCGCGGCCTCATGCCCGACTTCGGCGGCGCGTTCCGCGTCAGCCGCGCCATTCCCGTCAACGTGGCCCGCGAGATGCTCCTCACCGGTCAGAACCTGAGCGCCGAGCGCGCCGAGCGGCTGGGCTTCGTCAACGTCCTCACCGACCCCGGTGGCGCGCTCGACGCGGCCCTCGCGCTCGCCGACGCGGTCTGCGCCAACGCGCCCGTGGCCGTGCGCGAGACGCTCGGGATCGTCAGCGCCGAGGTGAACGGCGACGAGACGGCGAGCTGGGATCGCAGCCACGCCGCCCACACCCGACTCATCGCCACCGAGGACATGCGCGAAGGCGTCACCGCCTTCTTCGAGCGCCGACCGCCGGAGTGGCGCAACCGCTGAGCCCGGAGGGTCAGTGGTGGGTGGGGTGGAAGTCGCTGACGTGCCGATCCGTGCCGACCAGCGCGAGAGTGCACGTGGTCTACGAGTAGGAGGGGTGACGGTGGGCGGCTGGCGGCTGCAGACTCGGTCGATGATGTTCCTGCGCAACAGCGACTCGGGGCGGGCGCACGACCAGACCCGGCCCGTGCCGACTGCCCGTTGATGGAGCTCGACGAGTTCCGCACCTCGCTCGACCGCTGGCTCGATGGCAACGCCGACGAGCTCGCACCGGAGTACCCAGGTTCGGGGACGCTCGACCAGC
>Ga0070671_100002601_pt1 | contig 13979 bp, 5 predicted proteins | sample KBSS73metaG_FD_65341 | JGI IMG/M metagenome (GOLD analysis project Ga0070671, IMG submission 65341) | Switchgrass rhizosphere microbial communities from Kellogg Biological Station, Michigan, USA - KBS S7-3 metaG | ecosystem: Host-associated > Plants > Roots > Rhizosphere > Soil ...
CTTGCTGCCGCTCCGACTGGAATGAAGTGTTCCTGCCGTCGAGGAGAGAACTGGGAACCTATCGCCATAGATACCCCGCATACTTCCGGCGGATGCTCAGGTTTTCAGCTTGGAGTACTGCTCGTCGGTGAGGTTGCAGTAGTTGCTGCCCCGAGACCAATTCCACATCTGACCTCAAAGTCTTCCCTGTTCTCAATGTTGCAGCGAGAGATGAAGGCGTTGGCTAGTCCGCAAACCGGGCTGCGGTTGGGGAGTCTTCTCAAATTTCGAACTGGATAATCCTCCAATTGCTCAATCCAACGCTCGCTCAATCCCAAATTCTCCTGTACTATCTCCATCCGTGTCACTTGCTATTCGCGTGCTAATTGGGTTGCTGCTCGGGCTGGGGGCCGGGATTGCCGCCTCGTCTTCGCATTCGCCCGCCCTGCTAGCTGCCTCCAGTTACTTGGAGCCGCTCGGAACGCTGTTTATCAATGCCATCCGTATGACTGTCATTCCGCTGGTTGTGGCCAGCGTGATCGTCGGAGTTGCTTCTTCTCCCGACACGCGCAGTCTCGGCAGCATCGGATGGCGTGCTCTGGCGCTCGCCGTTCTAATGTTGTTTGCTGCCGCGATTTTCAGCGTGCTGATCGGCCAACCAGCGTTGGCGCGCCTGCACATCGACCCCGCGGCCGCCGCTGCTCTTCGCGCCACTGCCGCCGGTTCAAGCATCACCATTGCGGAAGGCGCAAAGAAACTACCGACTTTCTCGCAGTGGCTGGTTGAGCTGATTCCCGCCAATCCCTTCAAGGCGGCCTCCGACGGCGCCATCCTGCCGCTCATCATTTTCTCGCTTCTTTTTGGATTGGCGATCACTCGCCTTGACGACGAACGCCGCGTTACATTGAGCGGCTTTTTCCAGGCTGTCCGCGACGCTATGCTTGTACTGGTTGGCTGGGTGCTGGCCCTGGCGCCGATTGGAGTCTTTGCCCTGGCGCTTCCCCTGGCTACCCGCATGGGGGCAGCCGCATTCGGCGTCCTGGCGTTCTACGTGGTGCTGGTCTCGGCGATGTCCACGGTTTTCGTGCTGCTGGTGTTGTATCCCGCAGCCGTGATTGGCGGGCGCGTGCCGCTGCGTGTCTTCGCGCGGGCCAGCGCACCGGCGCAGGCCGTGGCCTTCAGTTCGCGCTCTTCGCTGGCTGCCTTGCCGGCCATGATGCAAGGGACAGCTGAGAAACTCGCCTCACCGCCGGTGATCACCGACTTCTTTATCCCCCTGGCAGCCTCCACCTATCGGGTAGGCGTGGCCATCGCGTTGCCGGTTGGCGTCCTGTTCATCGCCCGGCTATATGGCATTAGCATTGGCCCGGCACAGTTGGTCACCGTGATCCTCACGGTCGTACTGACCACCTTCAGCGTGCCCGGCATTCCGGGAGGCGGCATTCTGGTCATGGTTCCTGCTTTGCTCGCCGCAGGGGTGCCAGTAGAGGGCATCGGCCTCCTGCTGGCCATTGACACGATCCCCGATATGTTTCGCACGACCACTAACGTCACTGGTGATATGAGCGCCGCCGCCATCCTTGGCCGCAGCTCTGGCGCCAAAATCATATTCACAGATTGACCAATTCTTAGGCGTCAGCTCCAACCCGCGAATTAAAACGCCGGACCGCACGCGAGTCGGGAGCTATCTCAAGTGGCAAGCAACAGTGAACAGAACGGAGCAGTGATAAGTCGTTTCTCTAACGAGGCCTGCGGAGGTATGGCACACACAATGGCGATATCAGGGCAATGCGCTCATTGAAGTCTCGGCTCAAAAAGGCATTCGACAACCCACCGCCTCAGCTAGCCGGCGACCGATAATCAATCAGGGCTGATTAGTACGAAATCGACCAGTCAAAACCATCCCAATTCCTACCGCTCAATGATTGCCGCCGCTATATTGGTTTGGCGCTCCAGGAGTTGGGACGCTGTCGGAGACCTGCGCTCCATTGGTATGAGTTCGGGTTAGTGGAGTGGTGAGGTTGATGCCGCTACCCGAGATCTGTGCGCCAGCTGCGTGACCACGAACGAGAGGTGCGACGGTTGTAATGGTGGCGGCCCCACGTCCTCTAGTCGAAGAAACAACCGCCGTCTCAGAATTTGCTCCCTCGTCGATCGTGATTGCTTGGCCTTTACTAAAGCCAGTCACGCTTGCGGCAGGCAGAATAGTTGCTCCAGCATCAGTGGAAGTGCGTAGCGTCGTGGCGCCTGCTGTTCCAACCGCGGCGATGACGGCGGCTTCAGTATTTGCACCAGAATCGATATGGACTGTCTGGCCGGTACGAAAGCCTTCCGTACTAGCGACCTTGATGTTCGTTGCGCCTGCGGCCGATGTAGCCGACAAAGAGGCAGCGGACTGTGTTAAAAAGTCAGTACAGTTGCTGTCTGTATCGGCGCCGTCAGGGAATCGTCCTGCGCTCGTATTGATGGCAACAGGCGCCACCACTGTCGACCAGGGATTGAACACTGAGCCAGGTGCCGGTGCGTAGCAGCCGCTCAACTCAGCTCCTGAGACAGCTTGATCCCCTTCGGCGGCCCATGGATCGACAAGGCCTCCATAGTTGAGGCTGTCGGCAACTACTCCCGAAGGATCACGAAGCACGATACTGCCTTCCTCGACGATGAGAGTACGACCGAATTGCGGGGATTTCGTGGTTAATTCCGGTCCACCAAACCACTGGTTGGGCGTTGGCATACCCTGGTATCCCGCTGTCTTGACTGCGGCATCGAGTACCGCCTCGTGGATCGCGTGGTTGCTGGCCAATGGTCTGTCGAGCGTTACGCCCGTACCGAGCGCCTGGACTGGCTCGTTGCTCGAATGTGCAAAGGCAGTCGCCGGCTGGAAGCTGATTCCTGTTCCGCGATCGCCGAACGGAAGGTTGGCCGCATGATTGAATCGTAAGGGAGCAGCCAGATCCAGACCCGTCCCGGGGGATACTACCCATTCACTAGCCACATGAGGTTTAGTGAGGGCGGGGGTAAAGTCGATGGAGGTACCATCCGATCCTGGGATGCCCACGGCAGTGACGGTGACGACCTCATGACTTGCGGGTGTGCCTACCATAACCTTGTTGCCTGCAGCGAAACCCTCCCCACGGCGCACACTGATCCGGGTCGCTCCGGCACCAGCAGGAGCTGAGAGATTGGTCTGACTCGCTGCTGTGCCAACATGCAACACCGTCACGGTTTCGATCCCATGACCCACGCTGTCGATATCCAACCTGATCTTGTCGCCGGTGGAGATATTTGCAAGGGATGTCACTTGGATGTTAGTGGCTCCCGCAGGTGCTTCCATCGCCAGATACGCTTGTGTGCCTGGCTTACCGACTGCGGTCACCGTCGCGATCTCATACTGTTCCACGGTATTTCCAACGATCGGATAGGTCGAGCCATAGCCAAGCGCAATCTTCTGGCCAACCACAAAGCCAGATACATCCTCAACCGGCATATTGGTCGAGCCGGCAGGAATTGTAATCACCAGTTCTTCGGGAAGCAATTGCCACACCGTTGTATGTTTGCTGGCAGCCGTACCGAGGCTTGCGATCTTGCGGGCTTCCATACTGGCACCAGTGCCGATGTTGATCGTGTCGCCGACCGACATGCCATCGGTGTTTCTAAAATGGATGATGCTGTCGCCCGCACGTGCTGGTATCGCCAAACCCGAATTGGCGAGACCGAGCAGGTAAAAGCCACCGGCCTCAAGCTTCGTTCCAGGCGGGATCTTTACCGTCGAGAAGATTGCCTGGTGGGCTGGGTGCTGTGTCAATGTCCAGTTGGAGAGTTCGACGCTTTGAGAACCTGCGTTGTAGAGCTCAATAAATGAATCTGTCGGGTTGTCGGGAGCCCCTGAGTTGACTCGAAACTCGTTAATCCTGACTGGTCTGGCATTGCGAATCTTTTGAACCGACGTTTCAACCCGTTTTCTGCCGCTGGTTGGATTCGTCCACGCGGCATGGCCGACGAGATCTCCGTTGAAGGCTGCTGGCCCGGAGGTGACTTTGAAGGCCGCGCTTATGCTTGTACCCGGAGCGACCTGCCGAGCGAACATCTTCGACGTTTGGGTAGCGCCTGAAACGACTGCGGTCCACTGTTTGTTGGGTACGACGATGGTCAACGACACGTCCGCTACAGGAGCTCCTGTCGTATTCGTGAATGTGACAGTGAAGTCTCGCGAGGATCCCGGAGTGAAGGTCTGCGGGCCTGCGTGAGTTCTTGCTATCGCAGCCGGAGCCAAACTAAGTGGAGGTACGTCGTATCTTGCCGCCACAATATTCGCCTGGACAAGCTGGTCGGTAGCGTTCGATGGGAACGTACCAGCTGCGGTCATCGCTCCTTCGTAGAACGTTCCTTGCGACCCAACACTATTGTCACCACCGTTACCTAGCAGAATCGCTCCCTGCTTGCGCATTGGGTCATAGGTTGGATTCACACGGTGACCGTCAAACATGACCGACAGAGTGCCCTTTTGCGCGTCGCCACCCATCGATGTCCAATGGTGTGGTTCTCCTTTGCCGATGGCGGTTACAAAGCGCCAGGGGATGCTGGGTAAATTGGGACAGCCTTTGGTCCCATCATCGTTGACGCACCCGACAAGATTATTTTCTTGATCGGTCATTATCCACGGCCCGTTGCCTGCTCCGCTGTACCACGGCGTGGCATTACCGAAGTAGAGGGTCTCCATGGTGCCGTTATCGTCATCCCGACTGTCAATTTCAGCGTTGCCGTAGTCAAAACAGCAACCGGCGTTGAAATGCTTTCCGCTAACGACCCAGTATTGCCCCTCCGCCTGGTCGTCGACCGCTGTACCTTTCACATCGTTCTGGCGGAGCCCCATACCCGGTTCGATGAACACGCCGTAGACCTTGTGCCCCATGATCGTAATCGGGGCCATGTCCGCAATCGGAAGTGTGTTAAAACCTCCCAATGCCGGACCACCGAATCCGCCACGGGGAGCTTGAACCAAGTCGTTGTGTTTGGGAGATTGGTCGTAGACAATGCTGATCCAGCAATAGGTGTCGGCGCAGAACTTATCCTGTGCGGCTGCGTCCGCGTATCCGCCGGGATCCAGAACTGGCGTGGCAGCAGACTGGACAACGCCGATGTCCAGGGTCTTGCCGTCTGATTGGCGCAAAACCTGATAAAGAGGACCGTTATAGCTCTCATATAAAGCACGGGTCGTGCTGTGTGCCGCGACACATGGGTCTCCGGCTGCCCCGTAGATATCGCACGAGCCTTGAGGTCTGTGTGGAGGAACGACGCCACCAGCCGGAGACTGTTGCGCCATCGTCAAAGTTGCCCCAATAACCGTAAGCACGACCGCGAGTGTAAGCACAAAGTCGATTCTCGTTTGCATTCTTATCCTGATCTGCTGGTTATAACCGTCTGGGCTCAGAAGAAACGGAATCTCTCCGTCTTTGCTGCCCGGTTCATTTGAATTTTCTGCCGGGATACGTATACCACTTGGCAATGAACTCGTTCATCTGCTTCAAATCGATTTGATAAACGTCCCCTCAATTTGAGGGATTCAAACAAGCTGTTATGCGCCTACGTCACGGGCAATCGAAACACCTTTGGCAACTTCGTCCGGACCGGTTTTACTCAAACCAACACATCACCTGTCGAGCATGAGCATCATCGCGTGAAAGAGGCCAAGTGTCGGAACTCACGACTTCGAGTGACGTCCAGGAAGATCCGCATGCGTCATTTGGATGCTTTCTGTCGTAGCTCTCCTGGAAACAAAACGGCTGCCCAGATGGTGTGCATCTCGTGTTACGTTGAGCGAAAGGAGCCGTTCCGACCCAATCTATGCTCACCCGAATCAGCGTGTGTCTTCTCTTGGCCCTGACCTCCGGCCCGAGCCTGTCCGGCGCCGATTTTTACATGAGGGTGACCGACAAGAATTATCTCGATACCCAAGGCTTCAGCGTATTCCTCTACGACAGCACGTACCATCCCGTTTTCGTAGACCAAAAAAACACGGCCATGGAGATGATTCTCCACGGCCAGCGCATCGCTACTAACGGCGACGTGCGCCTGATGCCAACGCCCGAGCAGTGGGACCTCGTGGCGACCCTCAAAGGGCGCCAGGCCGATAAGGTGAACAACCGGCTCACCGCCGACCTCGCTTTCCCGACTTTCGATCTCAGCTACACGCTGGAAGTCGCGGCGGAACCAGGCGGCGTGAAGGTCAGCATCAATCTCGATAAGCCGCTACCGGAGAAACTGGCCGGGCGGGCGGGCTTCAACTTGGAGTTCCTGCCCTCGATCTACATGGGCAAGACTTACCTGGTGGATGGAGCCAAAGCTGGCATCTTCCCGCGAACACCTAACGATCCGATGGTCAAGGTGTTGCCGCTGCCTGACGAACCGAAAAAGGCGTACTACCTGGACGACTGGGAGAAGTCGAAGGGATACACTCAACCGCTGCCGTTCGCCGAGGGCAAGAGCATCACGTTGGGTGCCGACGACGCGCTGGCGCGGATCAACGTTAAGTCGGATACAGCCGACCTCATGCTGTTCGATGGACGCAACCGCGCGCAGAACGGCTGGTTCGTGTTGCGTTCCCTGATCCCTTCGGGCAAGACCACCGGCGCAATCGTGTGGCACATCAGGCCGGACGTGATTCCGAACTGGATACGTCCGCCGATGATCGCGCACAGCCAGGTCGGTTATGCGCCCGGTTTCTCCAAGGTGGCGGTGCTTGAACTGGATCCGAAGTACAACGGCCCAAAGACGGCCAAAGTGCTGCGCCTAATGGATGACGGATCGTACAAGCAGGCGTTCGAGGGCACGATCACGCCTTCGACGCCCTGGCTGCGGTACGTCTATTCGAAATTCGACTTCACCCCGATCAAGGACCCCGGCCTTTATCTAATAGAGTACGCAGACCAGCGTACGGCGCCCTTCCCCATCTCCGAGGATGCTTATGCGAACATCTGGCAGGACAGCCTGGACCATCACCTTGCGGTGCAGATGGATCACGTTTCCGTTCGCGAAGGCTACCGGGTTTGGCACGGCGCTTCGCATCTGGATGACGGCCGTCTGGCGCCCGTGGTTGGGGAGCAATTCGACGGTTGGAATCAGGCTGCAGCGACGGACGGGAAGTTCAAAGGCGGCGATCACATTCCTGGGATGAACGCGGGCGGCTGGTACGATGCCGGCGACTTCGACCTTGAGGAGCCTGCGCAACTAAGCGTGATTCAGAGTCTGGCTCTGGCGTATCGCGAATTCAATCTCAAGTACGACGAGCTTACTGTGGATGAAGTCGCGCGTGAGGTTGAGATGCACCGTCCCGATGGCGTGCCGGATACGGTGCAGCAGGTCAAGCACGGCGCACTGTATATCCTCGCGCAGTTCCACAATTTCGGCCATGCGATCCGCGGCACGCACGAACCAGATCTGCGCCAGTACACGCACTTGGGCGACGGTGCGTCTAAAACAGATGGCCGCATCTATGACCCGAAGCTTGGTCCGAACGAGGTGAGGGGCGACTACTCCGGCAAGCCGGACGATCGCTGGATCTTCTCCACGACAAACCCGTACTTCCAGTGGAACGCCATCGCGGCGCTGGCTGCAGCGGCTGATGTGTTGAAAGGCTGGGACGACAGGTTAGCGAAAGACTGCCTAGAGACCGCCATCAAAGCATGGAACGATGAGAAGGCTCACCCAACGCAAAATCCGGGAGGTGGCGGGTTAGGTGGGGCGGCTCCGGCAGGTGCTCCAGGAGGTGGTGTGTTGGCCGCGTCTCAGGGTGCTGTGTCTGGCTCTCAAAGCAGTCGTAACGGACGGGGCACCTCGGACGCTCCAACAAATTCCGGCACGACTTGCACACAGCCAGTTCCTTCGGCCGGTCTCGGCCGTGCCCGTTTTAGCGTCGGACCGGACTGGGCTGCCGCTCTGGAATTGACCATTGCCACGAATGGCGCCGAGCCCTACAAGTCCCGTCTGAAGGAGTTGTTCCCTCAGATGATCACCCCGCAGCAGATGGGTTTCCGTGGTTGGACGGCAGTCAGAGCATTGCCTTATCTCGACGCGAGCGCGAAAGATCAAATGCGAGAAGCGGTAAAGACATACATGGCAGGTCTGGACGAGCAGTTGGACACAACCCCGTTTGCCGTGCCCCCGAGCCTGGGCACCTGGGGCGGATCGGGCGCCGTGGTTGACATGGCCATCCGAATGTACTTCCTGCACAAAGCGTTTCCGGATCTTGTGAGCCCCGAATATACACTTCGAGCCGTCGATTACATTCTCGGCACGCACCCGGTATCCAGCACTTCATACGTAGCTGGAGTAGGCACCGTCTCGAAGACGAAGACGTACAGCAACAATCGCGCCGACAACGCTTACATTCCCGGTGCCGTGATTCCTGGATACATCATCATCAAGCCGGACTTTCCAGAGTGCATCGACGACTTCGGATTCCTCTGGTTCGAGGATGAAGCTGTCGTATCCGGGTCGGCCAGTTGGGTGGTGGCGGGAAACGCTGCAGACACGATCACTAAGGAATCGAAGTCGCCCCAATATTAGAGGCATTAGAGGCACTTTGCGACCCGCGCGAACTTGGGATTTTTATTTTGGATGATTCCCCCTTGCGTTGCGGCCAATAATCGTATTTAGGAGAAGGGCGTTATCCCGAAGGCCGGATCCTGAGCGCAGCTAACGCAAGTTGCGACCTATTGCAGATGCAAGCGAGAAACCGACAACACTGCCCGATTGGAATTTCGGTTCGTCTCACGAGCTCCTGTCGATTCAAATTTAGAACTTGACAATTTTTCCGACAGAAAACTACTATGCTCTCGGATTTATTTCGTTAGACAAAATAAATGACGCCTTTGCCCTTGGGGCACGTCTTTGCTTCAAGTTGCATAAAGCATTCTTGCGATTGTCGAAAAGAGACTACTTCGATGATCGTGCACCTTGCATTGAACACATTCGGAGGCACTCATGCGTCGTTCTGGTTTAGCTTTCAAGTTGCTTTTGGGCATGCTCCTTCTATCGGCTCACGGATTACGAGCCCAGGAGAACGCCACGATCATCGGAACAGTTACCGATTCCACGGACGCTGTTGTACAAAATGTCGAGATAACTCTCACGAACACGGCAACCGGCCAGGTCCGCAAGACTGCGACGGACAGTTCGGGACTTTATACCTTCGTGAACGTGGCTGTAGGACGATTCAATCTCGATGCCACGATCAAAGGATTTCAAAAATCCACGAAGACCGACCTCGTGGTAAATACTGCGCAGACTCTTAAGCAGGACTTCAAACTCACCGTGGGTAGCGAGACGCAAACGGTCACGGTCGAAGCTGACGCCTTGCAGTTGCAATCCGAGACGAGTGAGGTGAGCAACCTGATCACCGGTGACCAGGTGACCCAGCTGGCGACCAACGGTCGCAATGTGGTTTCCCTTGCGGCGTTGGGCATGGGCGTAACAAACACCTTGCCGGCATTCGGAGGCGTGAATGCTCTCACAGCCGCAAATGGACTCAGCTTCAGTGGAACCCGGTCAACTCACAACATTTACCTGCTGGATGGAGGCGAGTTGAACGATCGTGGTTGCGGCGGATGCTTCAGCTCCCTGCCCTCGGTCGACGCGTTGGCGCAGTTCCAGGTTCTTAGCAGCAACTATCAAGCCGACTACGGCATCGGCTCCGGCGGAACCATTCTCATGGTCCTCAAATCCGGCGCTCACAATTTTCACGGTTCGGTATGGGAGTTCAACCGGAACGAAGCCTACAACGCCAACAATTATTTCAATAACCTTGCTGGCCGGGCACGATCGAAATTTCGCTTGAATAACTTCGGCGGAAACATCGGCGGCCCACTATTCATCCCGCATGTATACAACAACTCGCGCAACCGAACGTTCTTCTTCGTGAATGAAGAGTGGCGAAAACTTGTTCAGGGAACTCAGCCTGTAACCCGAGTAACGATTGCCGCCAATAACTTCCCCGTTGCCGGTCAAGATCTGGCATACACAGTTCCCTCCAACGGCACAGCCCCAATCGTTCCGGTTACGACTGACCCAGCCAAGCTTGCGATCTATAGTTTGCGTGGCTTGACTCCAGGGCAACCCTTTCCAAACAACATTATCCCCAGGCAGCTGATCGACCCAAATGCTGTGCTTGAGCTGAATGCGGGAACCTTCCCGAAGCCGAACTTTGGTACGAGTCAGTACATCTCTTCGATTCCCCAACCTACTAATGTTCGCGAAGATGTTGTACGTATCGACCACGCCATCAATACCAAGCTGCAGTTGATGGGCCACTATCTCCATGACGCTGTGGATCAGGTTTATTACCCGCCACTGTGGGGCAACAGCTCTTATCCGACAGTCGGCACGGCCATGAAGAATCCCTCCTGGTCCTCAACCATCAAGCTCACGCAGACGCTCTCACCAAACCTACTCAACGAAACCGCTTTCCTTTATAGCGGCAATACAATCCATCTCGATCCGGTAGGTGTTGCAGCGCAGCCTACAGGGTGGACAGCCACCACATTCTTTCCCCTCGCCAATAACCGTGGCGCTCGCATGCCGGAGATCCAATTGGGAGCTCCGTACGGCACGACATGGAGTTCAAGCTACTTCCCGTGGAAGAACTCCTTCATGGGCTACGAGACGCGAGACGATCTGTCATGGAATAAGGGCGTCCATCAGCTGAAATTTGGCTTTAGCTGGCTGCACGCTCCTAAGAATCAGGAACTGCAGGCCAATACGCAGGGCACCGCGGTTTTCAACAACAGCTCGTTCGCCAGAGATTCTTATATCAATTTCCTTCTCGGAGATACGGCCACCTTCACTCAACTCGAGCTCCTCGCCGGCAAACATTGGGTCCAGAACAACTATGGCTTCTATGTTCTCGATAACTGGCGCATCATCCCCAATCTAACTCTCAACCTCGGCCTTCGCTTCGATGGCTTGCCACACACCTACGAGCGATACGACCAGTTTTCAAACTTCGTTTCAGACAACTACAACAGATCGCTCGCCTTTCCTCTGAACGCGGACGGCACGCTCAACCCGGCGTCGCTCACGCAGTTCAATGGCAAGCCGTTCTACCTCAATGGCATTAGTGCGGCCGGCGTAAATGGCTTCCCGCGTGGAGTCGTCCAGAACCAATACCACACATGGCAGCCGCGAGTTGGCTTTGCCTACAGTCTTCCAGGCAGGCAATCTACAGTCGTCAGGGGCGGCTTCGGAATGTTCTTTGAACGCGTTCAGGGAAATGACGTTTACAACGCGGCGCAAAATCCACCGTTCGCGTATCAACCATCCGCTACCAACGTCTACTTCTCCAACCCCCGCACCAGCGCTCTCACAGGCCTGACAACCACGCAGGCTTTTCCGTCTACGCTGACCAACATCTCCTATCGCTATCCGCCCCCAGGAACTGCGCAGTTCAGCCTGGGAGTTCAACGACAGATTGCCCCGTCGGTCATCGGCGTTATGCAATATGTTGGCTCAGTAGGTTGGAGCCAAAACAATACGCGGCAAATCAATACCTTGCCCTTAGCCGATCTCACCCACCGGCAAGGAGTCGCTAACGGCACCGTGAATGCTAACCTCTATCGTCAGTTCCCCGGCTTTAGCTCGATCAACCAGGAGGAGAACAGAACTAACTTCAGCTATCACTCTCTCCAGATGGGAATCCGCATGGAGGACAAGCATGGGCTTACCTTCCAGCTGGCTTATACCTACTCTCACGAGATTGATACGGCGACGAACGACCTTAATGGAGTCGCAAATCCCTTCGATATATCGTACGACCGTGCGTCGGGAGGCTTCGACCGGCGTCAGGTCTTCAATGCAAACTACTTCTATAAGCTCCCCTTCTTTTCGAAGAGCAGCAATACTGCCGCACGAGTCCTTTTAGGAGGCTGGGAAGTCTCGGGAGTGACTGTTGTGCAATCGGGCAATCCACAATCTCTCACCTATAACGGACCCGACGTTCTGGGCCTCGGTGGCGGCACCACCAATCGTCCGAACGTCGTGGGCAAAATCTCGTATCCAAAGACTCGCCTCGCGTGGTTCGACAAGACCGCCTTTGGCGCCCCAGTCGCCCCGTGGTTAGGAGGACCGAATCAAGGCTGGGGCAACTCCCGAAAGGATGCGATCATCCTTCCAGGGCTCTTCAACTTCAATCTGGCAGCGTTCAAGACGTTTGCATTCACAGAGAACCTGAGACTGCAAATCCGTGCTGAAAGCTTTAACACCTTCAACCACACGCAATTCCAGGGTATCGATGCGGGTACGAACAACGCGACGTTCGGCCAGGTGACCTCTGCCTACGATCCGCGCGTGCTCCAGCTCGGTGCCAAGTTCCAGTTCTGATCCGCCACGGCAATACCGGGCGTCCTGGCTTCCATGCCAAGGCGCCCGATTCATCTCTGACTGCTTCGACAGTTCGTGTTCGCCACTTCTCGCAGTTCCCGCGAATTGAACTCTGAAGTTCAGGTTGAAGAACATCACCGGGCGCTCTTCCAGGCACCATTGACGATTCGCCCGTCAGCGTGAGCATTTCCTCATACGAGATTCAATAATCCAACTGAGCAACGACCAAATGATACCCACAAGGCTCCTTTGCACATGCGCAATAACAATGGTTCTCACGTTGGGATGGCCGGCTTTGGCTCAGGTTCAGACTATCGTTCCTGAGGTGGTTTCTGACGCAAAGCCCGTCCCCGGAGAGCGAATCAAAATCCATGGCACAGCGCTTGAAGGCAATCTCGAAGGCGATGCTGTTGATCGCGATGTAATCGTCTTTCTTCCGCCGAGCTATCAACGAGAGACGAAGCGCCATTATCCAGTGGTCTACGCACTCCACGGCTATTCCATCGGCGCCGAGCAATGGACGCACGAGATCCAGGTCCCGCAAACCATTGAAGGGGCGTTCGCACTAGGCTCACAGGAGATGATCGTCGTCCTGCCTGACTCGAAAACCATCTACAACGGTTCCATGTATTCGAGCTCTCAAACCACCGGCGACTTCGAAAAATTTATCTATCGCGATGTCGTCGCCTATATCGATGCGCACTATCGCACTATCACCGATCGGAAGAGTCGTGGCTTGGTCGGCCATTCTATGGGTGGTTACGGCGCGGCAAGGATCGGGATGAAGCATCCCGATGTCTTCGGTGCTCTTTACATCATGAGTCCCTGCTGCTTATCTCCCATGGCCGGTGGCGGGCCGGGTTTGAGCGAACAGATTAAAGAACGTGCTCTCGCATCCGAGAAAAAGGTGAATGGGGCGAAATCCCCAGCCGATTTGGCCGCATTATCACCCGGATTCGGTTCGGCTCCGTATGCTACCGCTGCGGCATGGGCGCCTGACCCAAAGAATCCCCCTTTATATTTCGACCTGCCAACTAAAGACGGTGTTCCGCAGCCAGAAGTCGTCGCGAAGTTCGCCGCGAATGCGCCGCTTGCCTTCGTGGATCAATACGTTGGAAACCTCAAGCAATATCGCGCTATTTCTATGGACGTGGGCGATCAGGATGGTTTGCGCGTCGATGCCATCAAGCTGCATACGCTCTTGGATAACTACGGAGTTGCGAACCAGTTTGAGATCTACTCCGGAACCCACACGAGTGCAGTTGCCGATAGGTTTCAAAACCATGTTTTGCCATTTTTCGCCAAGAATCTCTGCTTTACGGGAAATTGCAACTAAGTGCTTGATCTGACTCAATCCACTCTGGAGAAGCTAATGAAAAGCCTCGTAACGCTCATCATGGTTCGCGGTCTCACATGCACGGCATTGCTTTTGAGTAGTGCGATTCCGCGACATGCAATTGCCCAGGATTCCGGGAATATGCCTTACATGAATCCTCAGCTTTCACCAGAGCAGCGTGCTACAGATCTGGTGCACCGCATGACTCTTGCAGAGAAGGCATCAGAGATGCAGAACAACTCCGCTGCAGTGCCGCGGCTCAAAATCCCGGCTTATCAGTGGTGGAGCGAGG
>Ga0070671_100002602_pt1 | contig 13978 bp, 10 predicted proteins | sample KBSS73metaG_FD_65341 | JGI IMG/M metagenome (GOLD analysis project Ga0070671, IMG submission 65341) | Switchgrass rhizosphere microbial communities from Kellogg Biological Station, Michigan, USA - KBS S7-3 metaG | ecosystem: Host-associated > Plants > Roots > Rhizosphere > Soil ...
AAAGCAGGAACGCCTGGCCCGCGAAGGGGCTTGAAACGCCAGGGTGCGTTAGATTTCGCACCACCCCCAAGCCCCTCTTCAAAAGAGGAGGGGCTTGATTATCAGCGGCTTAAATCCCCCTCCTCTTTAGAGGAGGGGGTTGGGGGGTGGTGGAAGCCATGAGCGACCTAACCCTTCGCCACCACTTTGGCATAGACGCCCGCCAGTGCTTCTGCATTGGCTTCCCAACTGAACTTTGCAGCGCAGGCGGCCACGGCTTCGGGCGCACTGGGCTGTGCGATCAGGCCGGCCAGTGCACGGGCGATGGCGCCCGGTTCGCGCGCCGCGATGCGCCCGGCAGCCGGCCCCGTCACCACTTCGCGCGCGCCGCCGATGTCGGGAATGACCAGCGGCGTGCCGCAGGCCAGTGCCTCGATCCACACATTGGCAAGTCCCTCCCGCTCCGACGGCAGGACCATGGCAATCGCCCCGGCCATCAGCACGGGCAGGAAATCGTGCCCCAGGCCGCCTAGGAAATAGACGCGATGGGCCACGTCCAACTGCCGTGTCAGCGCGCGTAGGGCCGCTTCATCGGGTCCGGTGCCGGCGATTGCCAGGGCGATGCCTTCCATGCCCGGCTCTGCCAGGGCGCGGATCGCCAGGGCCTGCCCCTTGATGCCGATCAGCGCGCCCACGCACGCCACCAGTGGCCCTTCGGCGGGAACATGAAACCGTTCTGCCAGAATGGCGCGGGCGGCCGCGCGCGGGCGGGGATGAAAGCGGCCACGATCGAGCCCGGTATAATGTACGGTAATCGCCGGTTCGGGCAGGCCGATGTCCGCCATGTCGTCCGCCAGGGATCGCGACACGCTGAGCAGTGCGCCCGCGCCAGCGGCGGCGGCTTGCATCTGGCGCAAGGCATCGGTGCGCTTGCCCCAGACATGGATATCCGATCCCCGCGCCTTGATCGCATAAGGCAGGCCCAGTGCGCCCGCGATCCGCGCGGCGGCCGGTCCATCGGGGTAGAAAAACTGCGCATCGACCATGTCGAACGGCTGCTGGGCATGGAGCTTGCGCGCCAATGGCAACACCGTGCGGGTGATCAGGGCGGGATTGAATCGCCCCGATAATCCAGGGATCAGGGCAAAACGGGGATGATAGACCGGCACACCGCTGCGCCGTTCCATCGGCGGGATCGACAGCAGCGGCGCATAGCTGCGCGGCATCAGGAAACCGGGCAGGGGGGGCAGGCCGATCGGGTTGATCACCGTCACCTCCCAATCGGGCCGTGCGGCCAGGGCTTCCATCTGGCGTGCCACGAACCGGCCGAATCCCGGCCTGGCCGAGGCGGGATAAAGCGTGGACAGGCAAAGCAGGCGCAATGTCATGCCCTCAACCTAGCGGGGAATTGCTGCAAGTGCGAGGGTAAGCGAGCCATAACGGACAAAACTGTCCGTCCTGATCCCGACACCGCTGTCGGGAATCAGAGCGAGCGAACGAGCACTTCTGCCACGGCAATCCAGGCCGGGCGGTCGATCACCAACTGGCGTTGCCCGGGGCCGGGCGGCAAGAGCGCCACGCGACCATCGCGATGGTCGATCATGCGCCCGAATGCAAAACGTCCGCCCGGGCGCGGGGCAAGGACATCGCGATTGAGCCCACGCCCGATATCGGCCGATTCCAGCCGGCGCAGCCACACCTGGTCACCGGCGCGCCAATCGCCCGCGCTGGCTTCCACGACAAGCGCCAACAGTCCCTCGCGGCCAAGCAGCGTGTCGGGCAACTGGGCGGGCTGGGCCGTGGCAAGCGGTTCGGCGCCCGCTGGCGTCAGGCGGGCAACCACATGGGAATGGCTGTCCTCTCCCGAGCGCACCAGCAATTCCGGATCGATACCGAGCGCCGCGCCGATCCGGTTCATCCAGTTGAGCGACAGCGAGCGCGTGCCCGTTTCCAGCCGCCCGATGGTCTGCGCGGTTGTGGCCGGCACGCAGCGCGCCGCGACGTCGGCCAGCGTCAGCCCTTTTTGCCTGCGAATTTCGCGAATGCGGTTGATCATTGGATGTGGCCCACAGCTACAGGCATGCGGTCTTGCCCAAGCTTATCCGTAATTTGCCCGATAGAGCAAGCATCGTTACGCAATTGCGGAAAAACCGGCTCGTTCTAAGAAGCGTTGGGATTTTGATCGCACCGGACATCATTTTCATTGTGACAATCCCACATGCGTGGCACCCAGTCTCATCTGAAACGATAATGGCCTGCAACAAGGCTATCGGGAAGCGACTGATGATGACACATGGTTTGGAACGACGCGGTTTTCTGTTGTCCGCCGGTAGCGCCATGGCGGGCGCGTGGTTCGCCCGCACGCCCACCCTGGCATTTGCACAAGATACTGGCGATGCTGCATTTGTTTCCCTTATTGACGGAATTTTTTGGTCCAGCCTGGTGATCGAGCCGCAACGCGCGACCGGCCTGGGCCTCGACACCGGCACGCGCGCCGTTTTGCGGCATCGGCTCGATGCCGCCGGTCAGGGGGCGATGGCCACCGCCACGTCGTTCTATCGCGATGCGCGCGCCCGCGTGGCAGCCGCCGATCCTGCGCGGCTTTCTGCGGCCAACCGGCGCAACCGTGACATCGTGCTGCACCGCATCGACGACAAGCTGTCGGGCGCCAGGTTCGATATCGACGATCCGCAAACCCCCTTCACGGTAGACCAGCAGCGCGGCGCCTATTTCGCGATTCCCGACTTTCTCGACAATCAGCATCCGATCGAGCAAGCCGACGATGCCGAAGGCTATCTCGATCGCCTGGCGGCCTTTGCGCGCGTGCTCGACGATCAGACCGCCGAGGTTGCCCGGCAGGCAGGCATGGGCCGCATTCCCCCGGCTTGGGCGATCGATCTTGCTCTTGGCCAGATGGGTAAGCTGCGCAGCGTTGCGCCGGCGGAAAGCGGCCTTGTTTCCTCGCTGGTGCGCCGCGCGCGCGAAAAGGCGCTGCCCGGCGATTGGCATGCGCGCGCCACGGCGATCGTCACGGACAAGGTCTTCCCCGCGCTCGATCGCCAGATGGCGCTGCACCGCCAACTGCGGGGCAAGTCGGTGGCGGGCGATGGCATCTGGCGCCTCAAGCGGGGTGACGAAATCTATGCCGCCGCACTGGCCAGTGCCACGACAACGGCGCTCAGCCCGGAAGACGTACACAAGATGGGCCTGGCCCAGGTGGCCGACATTTCCGCGCAGCTCGATACCGTGCTCAAGGCCGCCGGCCACACCACCGGCACGGTGGGAGAGCGGCTCGCCGCGCTTAACCGCGCCGGTGACCAGCTCTATCCCGATACCGCGCAGGGCCGCACCGACTTGATCGCCGGCCTCAACAAGAGCGTGGGGGCGATGCGGGAAAAGCTGCCGCGTGCCTTTGCCGATATTCCCAACGATCCGCTGGTCATCCGCGCGGTGCCCACCGATATCCAGGATGGCGCACCCAACGGCTATTACAACAGCGCGCCGCTCGATGGCTCGCGCCCGGCGATCTACTGGATCAACCTCAAATCGGTGAACGACTGGCCGAAATACACGCTGCCCTCGCTGACCTATCACGAGGGCATTCCCGGCCATCACCTGCAAGGCGGCTATGCCCAGGGCGGGGGCCAGTTGCCGTGGATCCTGCGTGACTATTTCATCTCGGCCTATGGCGAGGGCTGGGCGCTCTATGCCGAGCAACTGGCTGATGAGCTGGGCGGATACCAGGGCATCGAGCAGGCCGGCTATCTCCAGTCGTTCCTGTTCCGCGCGGTGCGGCTGGTGGTCGATACCGGTATCCACCACTATCGCTGGAGCCGCGAGAAAGCGACGGCCTACATGGTGGAAAAGACCGGCTTCACCCAGGCGCGCAGCCAGCGCGAGATCGAGCGCTATTGCACGATGATCGGCCAGGCCTGCAGCTACAAGATCGGCCACACCGCCTGGGTGGCGAACCGCAAGAAGGCGCAGGCCGCGCTGGGCGACAAGTTCAGCCTGCCCTGGTTCCACGCCGTGCTCAAGGAAGGGGCGATGCCGCTGTCCATGCTCGAAGCGCGGATCGATGAGCGGATCGCCGAGCGGCTTCGTCAAGGCTGACACAGGTGTCGGAGCGCCGGTGCCGCCGGCGCTCCTGCATCAGCCTTCGGCCAGTTCGGCCAGTTCCAGCCAGCGTTCTTCCGCCGCTTCCTTTTCGGCGCGGGCCTTGCCCACGGCATCGGTCAGCGCGGCAAAGCGCTTGGGATCGCGGGTGTAGAGCGCCGGATCGGCCAGCGCGGCTTCATCGCGGGCAATGGCGGCGTCGAGTTCCTCGATCCGCTTGGGCAGCAATTCGTAGTCGCGCTGGTCCTTGTAGCTCAGCTTCGCCTTGCGCGGCGCGGGCGGGGGAGGCGGGGCGGCCGGTGCTGCCTTGCTTGCGCCCACCTTGGGCTGCGCGGCGAGGCGCGCCTTGCGCTGGCGCTCCCAGTCGGCATAGCCGCCCACCACCACATCGACTTTGCCCGAACCATCCATGCCCAGCGTGATGTTGACCGTGCGATCAAGGAAATCGCGGTCGTGGCTCACGATCAGCACGGTGCCGTCGTAGTCGCCGATCACCTCCTGCAACAGATCGAGCGTTTCCAGGTCGAGGTCGTTGGTCGGTTCGTCAAGCACCAGAAGGTTCGAAAACCGGGCGAACTCGCGCGCGAGCAGCAGCCGCGAGCGTTCGCCACCCGAAAGCGTGCCGACGCGCGCTTCCACCAGGCCGGGATCGAACAGGAAGTCCTTGAGATAGCCGTGGATATGCTTGCGCACGCCCCGCACGTCGATCCAGTCGCCGCCTTCGGCCAAGACATCGCGCACGCGCTTTTCGGGCGCCATCAGGCTGCGCTGCTGGTCGATCACCACCCCGCTCAGGTTCTGGGCGAGCGTGATCGTGCCTTCGTCGGGCGCCAGTTCGCCCGTCAGGATTTTCAACAGCGTGGTCTTGCCCGCGCCGTTGGAGCCGACAAGGCCGATGCGGTCGCCGCGCTGGATGCGTAGCGAGAAATCCTTGATGATCGTGCGATCGCCAAACCGCTTGGTTACATGGTCGGCCACGATCACCGACTTGGTCTTGCTGTCGTCGCTGGCGATGGCGAGCTTGGCCGCGCCTTGCGGCCCGGTCATCGCCGCGCGCTCGGCGCGCATCTCGTGCAGCTTTTCCAGCCGGCCCATGTTGCGCTTGCGCCGCGCCGTCACGCCGCGATGGAGCCAGTGCTCTTCGATCTTGAGCTTGGCATCGAGCTTGTCGGCCGCGCGCGCTTCCTCGGCGTGGACCTGCTCCATCCATGCTTCATAGCCGCCAAAGCCCACTTCCTTGCGGCGCAGGCTACCCCGGTCGAGCCATAGCGTGGCCCGCGTCAGTCGCGTCAGGAACGTACGGTCGTGGCTGATCACCACGAATGCGCCATTGAAGCGCTGCAGCCAGTCTTCCAGCCATTCGATCGCCGCCAGGTCGAGGTGGTTGGTCGGCTCGTCGAGCAGCAGCACGTCCGGGTCTTGCGCCAGCGCACGGGCCAGGGCGGCACGGCGGCGTTCCCCGCCCGAGGCGCTTTGGGCCTGCCGCGCCAGATCGATGCCCAGCTGGTCTGCAATCGCTTCGACCTCGTGCGTTTCGGGCGCGTCGGGGCCGTGCAGGGCGAAATCGCGCAAGGTGGCAAAGCCCTTGAAGAACGGGTCCTGCTCCAGCGTCACCACGCGCGCGCCGGGCTGGACCGAGCGCTTGCCCTTGTCTCCCTCGATCGTGCCGGCAATCAGCTTGAGCAAAGTGCTCTTGCCCGCGCCGTTCCGGCCGATCAGGGCCAGTCGGTCACGCGGGGCGATCTGGATGTCCAGGTCCTGGAAAAGCCAGCCGGTGCCCTGATGCAGGCCCAGCCCTTCCCAGCTTAAAATCGGTGCTGCCATAGGGCGCTGCGCTTAGCGGGCGTGGGCGTGCAGGTCCACCTGAACCTGCCGGAACAGCGCTATTCACAACTTGTTCAATAGGATTGTTGCAGGCACAAGGCGTGATGATGCTCCGCCGCCTTCTCCTCGCCGCTGCCAGCGTGCTGGCTCTTGCTGCCACCGCGCCTTGTGCGTTCGCTCAGATGCGCAACGAACAGGATCGCGCGCGACAGGACCTGGCAGCCGGCCATGTGCGTTCGTTGCGCGATATCGAGGCGCGGGTGGTGCCGATGATGCGCGGGGCGCAGTATCTGGGGCCTGAATACGATCCCCAGGCGCGGGCCTATCGCCTCAAGTTCATCCGCGAAGGGCGCGTGGTGTTTGTCGATGTCGATGGCCGCACCGGGCAGGTCATGGGCGAATCGCGCTGAAAAAGGCGCTGGGCGTGCTGGCATCGGGAACCGTTTCTTGACCGTTCAGGTTCCTGTCGCCATCTAGCCACCATCAAACAGGCGTGCGCTGCTGGGGTTTCCGGCAGCGCCAGAAGGGGCCAAATGCCATGCGTATCCTGATCGTCGAGGACGAACCGACCCTGGGGCGGCAGCTCAAGTCCACGCTCGAGCAGAACGGCTACGCCGTGGACCTGTCCACCGACGGCGAGGACGGGCATTTCATGGGCTCGACCGAAGACTATGACGCCGTGATCCTCGACCTTGGCCTGCCCGAGATCGACGGGCTTACCGTGCTGGGCATGTGGCGCAAGGAAGGGCGCAAGTTCCCCGTTCTCGTGCTCACGGCGCGCGACAGTTGGTCCGACAAGGTCGCCGGGCTCGATGCCGGGGCCGACGATTACCTGGCCAAGCCGTTCCAGACCGAGGAACTGATCGCCCGCCTGCGTGCGCTGATCCGCCGTGCTTCGGGCAATTCCTCCTCCGAACTCATCGCCGGTGATGTGCGCCTCGATACGCGTTCGGGCCGCGTCACGCTCAATGGCGAGCCGGTGAAGCTGACGGCACAGGAATACAAGCTCCTGTCCTACCTGCTGCACCACAAGGGCAAGGTCGTTAGCCGCACCGAACTGATCGAGCACATCTACGACCAGGATTTCGATCGCGATTCCAACACGATCGAGGTGTTCGTCACCCGTATCCGCAAGAAGCTGGGTGCCGACGTTATCACCACGATCCGGGGCCTGGGCTATAGCCTTGACGATCCGGCTGCCCTGCGCGGGTAAGGGCACGGCGTGAACCGGCTGGCCCGCCTCCTGCTGCGGCTGGGCTTCGGGCGCCACCGCGCCGAACTTGCCGCTGCCACGGCAGGGGGGCGCAAGCATACCGGCTCGCTTTCGCGGCGCATGCTGCTCATCGCGTTCGCCTGGGTCACGGTGCTCCTCTTGGGTGGCGGCCTTGCGCTGGATCGCACGCTGACGGGCCTCGTCACGCGCAATTTCGACGATCAACTGGGCTACATGCTCACCGCCATGGTCGCATCGGCAGAAATCGGCCCCGATGGCGAGGTCTTCTTCAACCGCGCCTTGGGCGACCAGCGCTTCCTGGAGCCCAATAGCGGCCTCTACTGGCAGATTTCGGGGCAGGGGCACGACGATTTTCCCTCCCGCTCGCTATGGGACCGCACGCTCAAGCTCAAGGGCGACCACGTCGATACCGCGCCGCACATCTACGATTCCAACCAGTTCGGTGACAACGAACGCCTGCGGATGATCGAGCGCTCGGTCATCCTGCCGGGCAGCAACACGCTGTGGCAGTTTTCCGTCGCGGCGAGCCGTGGCGAACTCGATGCGCAAATCCGGCGCATCCGGGCTATCCTGGTCTGGTCGTTCCTTGCGCTCGGCATGGGTCTGTTCATCATGGCCGGCCTGCAGACGTACTACGGCCTTGGCCCCTTGCGCCGCGTTCGCCGGGCCATTGCCGCCATGCGCGAAGGCGGCGCGGCGCGGGTCAACGAACCTTTGCCGCTGGAAGTCCAGCCTTTGGTCGAGGAAATCAACCTGTTGCTGGCGCATTCGGAAAAGCAGGCGGAGGAAGCGCGCACCCACGCCGGCAACCTGGCGCACGCGCTGAAAACCCCGCTGACCGTGGTGATGAATGCGGCCACCGCCCATGCGCCAGACTTGTCCGACACCGTCATCCGCGAAGCGGCGGTCATGCGCCGCCAGGTCGATCACCACTTGGCGCGCGCCCGAGCGGTGGGACGCCGCGCCACCGGCCTGTCGCGCGCCACCGTGTGGGAAAGCGCCGATGCCGTGGTGCGCGCGGTCACCCGCCTCTATCCCGAGGTGCGCTTCGATCTGGACGGCAACCGCGAGGCGGGTGTTGCCATCGAGCGGCAGGATCTTGACGAAATCCTGGGCAACCTGGTGGAAAACGCGGCGAAATATGGCGGCGGTTCGGTGTTCATCACGATCGATGCCGTGCCCACCGATCCGCGCTTTTGCGATATCTGGGTGGAAGACGATGGCCTGGGCATCCCCGAGGCCGAGCGCGAACGCATCTTCGATCGCGGCGCACGGCTCGATACCGGAAAGCCCGGCACGGGCCTGGGCCTTGCCATCGTGCGCGACGTGGCCGAACTTTATGGCGGCGCGGTGACGCTGTCGGAAAGCGAGGACCTGGGGGGCCTGCTCACCACTCTGCGCTTGCCCCGCGCCAAGCAATAGCCCACGGGCAACCCGCATGACGCACGATGTGATCATCCTGGGCGCAGGGGCGGCCGGCCTTTTCTGCGCGGCCACTGCCGCCGCGCGCGGGCGGAAGGTTGTCGTGCTCGATCACGCTGAAAAGCCGGGCAAGAAAATCCTGATTTCCGGCGGCGGCCGCTGCAATTTCACCAACCTGCACACTGCGCCCGATCGCTATCTGTCGGAAAACCCCCACTTCGCGCGATCGGGGCTCAGCCGCTACACGCCGGCCGATTTCATCGCCTTGGTCGATGCCCACGGCATTGCCTGGCATGAAAAGACCCTGGGCCAGTTGTTCTGCGATGGTTCGGCGCGCCAGATCGTGGACATGCTGCTTGGCCTATGCGCCAGCGCGGGCGCGCAGGTGCTGTGCAACAGCCCGATCCGACAGGTGCGCCACACCGAGGGCCTTTTCCATGTCGACGCGGGGGCAGGGGCATTTTCGGCGCCATCGCTGGTGATAGCGACGGGCGGCCCGGCTATTCCCAAGATCGGCGCCACCGGCTTTGCCTATGATCTGGCCCGGCAATTCGGCCTCAAAGTGGTTCAGCCGCGCCCGGCCCTGGTGCCGCTCACCTTGCCGGCCGAAGCGGCCTTGTTCCGCGAGCTTTCGGGCATCGCCGCGCCGGTGGAGGCATCATGCGGCAAGGCCCGCTTTGCCGAGGCGGCGCTGTTCACCCATCGCGGACTGTCCGGCCCGGCGATCCTCCAGGTCTCGTCCTACTGGAAGCGCGGCGATCCCGTGCGCATCGATTTCCTGCCCGGCCGGCGCGGCGACTGGCTGCTCGAAGCCAAGCGCCAGCGCCCGCGTGCCGCGCTGAAAAGCGTGCTGGGAGAAGCCTTGCCCGAACGCCTCGCCACGGCCTTGGCCGCGCAACTCGGGCTCTCTGCCGAAATGGGCAACCTGCCAGACAAGGCCCTGCGCGCCGCACAGGAACGCCTGCGCGCTTGGGACTTTGTGCCCAACGGCAGCGAAGGCTATGCCAAGGCAGAAGTAACCGCCGGCGGCATCAGCACCGCCGAACTGTCGCAATCCACGATGGAAGCGCGCAAGGTGCCCGGCCTCTTTGCGATCGGCGAAGCGGTCGACGTGACGGGATGGCTCGGCGGCTACAACTTCCAATGGGCCTGGGCCAGCGGCCATGCGGCCGGCTCGGTGGCCTGAATCTGCAGGTCTACGCCACTCCGCATGAACCATTGGCACGCGGAGTGGCGGACCTGCGGAGAAGAATAAGATTATTTCGCGCAGAGGCGCAGAGACTGGATTTCTCTGCGCCTCTGCGCCTCTGCGCGAAATAAAATTTGATGAAATTGCGGATCTGGCATGTTGAAGGCGACATGCGCCGTTTTGTCGGGAAACGCCCACTTGCAGTCGTCGCCCCGTGCTTGACACGGGGCTTGGCTACTTTGCGATCTCGCCTTTTGTCGCTCGGCATAGACCAGCTTTGTATTGCCAAAGTCCTTTGCGTGGATCGAGCCGCTACCCTCGCGATGCTGCCAAAAGCGCGATCGCAAGGGAAGCCAAGCCCCGTGTCAAGCACGGGGCGACGGGTAGCCTTCGACAATGACTGCTTCCCACCAACGCCGGCCACTAACTTCCGGCCCAAAACCCGGCAAGAATCTGCCGGCTAATGGCAGGATAATGCCCACCCGGTGCAAGTACCTGCCCTTAACAATACCCGCTATTGAGAATCGCTGTGGCTTTTTCACCGTGAAAAGCCCGAGGCCGGGCGTCGCGATCAAGGACCACGCCCCATGCCCAGCTACACCGATCCGTCCCTCGTCTCCAGCTATGCGCTGACAGGCAACAAGTTCACCGATTCGCTGCTCTATTCCAGGGCCGTGTTCCGGTCAAAATGGTCCACCGTGGTCGATGGCAAGACGGCCATCACCTATAGCTTCCCCTGGGCCGATGGCGTGGCCAGCAAGTTTGCCGGAAACTATGGCAGCGAGCCGACGGCGGCAACGCATGGAGCTATTCCCGGCAGCGAGATCGCCAACATCCAGGGCGCCTTTCAGGCTTGGGCCAATGTCGCCAACCTTTCGTTCACCCAAGTGACCGAAACCGATGGCGGCACCGTGGGCGATATCCGCATCGCGCAATCGTCCAGCGTAACAGGCCAGTATTGGGGTTATTGCAAGATCGTGTCGAATGGCGCGGCCAACAGCCATGGCGATATCTGGATCTCGCCCAAGTACGGCGGTGAATCCTACGCGGTCGGTACCTACAACTACATGGCCATTATGCACGAGATCGGTCACGCGCTTGGGCTCGATCACCCGTTCGAGGGCAACAAGATACCTTCGGGCTTCGATGTGCGCAACTACACGATCATGTCCTACACCGATCCCAAGAACGTGTGGTGGTTCAACAGCGCCACGGGGCAGAATGAATATCTGATCAAGACGCCCATGGTCTATGACATCGCCGCGATCCAGGCGATCTATGGCGCCAACACCAGCTATCACACTGGCGACGATACCTACAGTTTTTCGGCCACGGAGCCCTTCTTTGCCGCCATCTGGGATGCGGGCGGCAACGATACGATCGACGTCCATGCGTTCAGCAAGGGCTGTCGGATCGACCTGCACGCCGGTGCCTATTCCACGCTGGTGTTCGACAATCTGCAGACCATCACCAACAACCTGGGCATTGCCTTCAATTGCACCATCGAAAATGCCACGGGCGGCAGTGGCAACGACAAGCTGACCGGCAACGATATCGCCAACACGTTGTTCGGGCGCGAGGGCGACGATACGCTGACGGGCAATGGCGGTAACGACACGCTCAATGGCGGCGCGGGCAACGATACGCTGCAAGGCGGGAGTGACAACGATACGTTGATCGGTGGGACCGGGATGGACACGCTGAGCGGGGGCGCCGGTGCCGATGCTTTCGTTTTTACCGCCATTTCCGATTTTGGCGGACTCACTCTGACGACCTGCGACACGATCACTGATTTCAGCAAGGCGCAGAAGGACGTGATCAAGCTGAACCAGATCGACGCCATCAGCGCCACCGACGGGGTCGATGATCCCTTCACCTTCATCGGCACCGCCGGTTTCCACAAGGTGGCGGGCGAACTGCGCTATATGTACAGTGGTAGCAGCACCGTGATCCAGGGTGACGTCAATGGCGATGGCGTTGCCGATTTCTGGCTCAAGGTGGCTGGCAAGATCGCGTTCGCGGCATCCGATTTCGTCCTTTGACGAAGGGCACCGCAAGAATGTGGACGAAAGGCAGCTCCAATTTGAACCGGTCTTTCGTGCCGTAACGTGGCGCGTGCGCCTAACACCCTGGGCAATAACCTGTTCGGGAACGCGCGCGTGCCAACTTACACCCAGGCATCATCGGTAAAGGCCTACACGCTCACTGCGGATACGCGCTTCAACGCGCTGCTTCAGGCTGATCCCGCCTATCGCCTCGCCTGGTCCACCCAGTCTGGCGGCAAGACGGCCATCACCTACAGCTTCATCTGGGGCGGGGGCGTCGCATCGCAGTTCGCACCCGGCTATGGCACGGAGATGACGGCAGCCACCACCGGCGCTGTGCCATCGGGCGAATATGCCAACGTCGCGCTGGCATTTCAGCAATGGGCCAATGTCGCCAACGTCACGTTCAAGCAGGTGACCGAAACGGCAGGTGGTGCTGTCGGCGATATCCGCCTGGGCCTGTCCTCGCGCGTCGGCGATTCCTGGGGCTATACAAAGCTCAACGCCGGCGGCAGCGCCAACAGCTATGGCGATATCTGGATCAACCCGCTTTACGGGCGGGATTCCTATGCGGTGAACACCTACAATTTCACCGCCTTGATGCACGAGATCGGACATGGCTTGGGCCTTGCCCACCCGTCGGAAGGCAATATCATTCCGACCGGCTACGATTATCGCAACTACACGATCATGTCGTATAACGATCCGCCGGGTGCCTATGCCTATAACCCGGCCAAGGAAGACTTCGACTACATCATCCAGACGCCGATGGTCTACGATATCGCCGCAGTCCAGGCGATCTACGGCGCGAACATGAGCTATCATGCCGGCGACAACAAATACGTCTATTCGCCCGACAGCCCCTTCTACGCCGCGATATGGGATGCCGGCGGGCACGACATGATCGACTTGCGCCAGTTCAAGCACGAATGCTGGGTCGATCTGCATCCCGGTGCCTATTCCACCCTGGGTTTCACCAATGTCAGCGTGTCCAACAACCTGGGCATTGCCTATAACGTGACCATAGAAGACTGCTTCGGCGGCGCCGGCAACGATACGCTGGTGGGGAACGAGGCCAACAACCGCCTCTATGGCAATGCCGGCAACGACCGGCTCTATGGTTATGGCGGCAACGACAAGCTTTCGGGCGGCAAGGGCGACGATATCCTGTCGGGCGGCGATGGCAACGACACTTTCCTGGCTGGGTCGGACACAGGCAACGATCGCTATGTCGGCGGACCTGGGCTTGATCTGGTGACCTACGCCGGCGCCAATTCCGGGGTTACCGTCAACCTCACCACCGGCGTTGGAGACGGCACCGCTGCCGGCCTTGGCAAGGACACCATCTCGGGTGTGGAGCGCGTCACCGGCTCTGCGCACGGCGACATGCTGACCGGGGATGCCAACGACAATATGCTGTCGGGCAACGGCGGCGACGATACGATCACCGGCATGGCCGGCGCCGATACATTGCGCGGTGGAATGGGGCTCGATCACTTGACCGGCGGCAGCGGTGCCGATCGCTTCGTGTTTGAGCGCGTGGCGGAATTTGCCGGCACAACTGCCACCACCTGCGATGTGATCACCGATTTCAAGCATGCCGAGGGTGACCTGATCGTGCTGTCACCGATCGACGCCAATAGCCAGACCACGGCGCAGGATGCCTTCACCTGGATCGGCACGGCCGCGTTCCACCATGTTGCGGGGGAATTGCGCTATTCCAGCAGCGGCGGGAACACGCTGGTGCAGGGCGATGTGAACGGCGATGGCCAGCCCGATTTTGCGCTGTTGTTGCTGGGCAGCGTGCCCTTGGCGAAAGGCGATTTCATCCTTTAGGCATCGCGCTCTCGCGGGTGGGCGTTGCGATAGGCATCGAGCAAGGTTGCCGCATCCACCCGCGTGTAGATCTGTGTGGATGACAGGCTGGCATGGCCCAGCAGTTCCTGCAGGCTGCGCAAGTCTGCCCCCGCGCCCAGCAGGTGCGTGGCAAAGCTGTGGCGCAAGGCGTGCGGCGTGGCCGTTGCCGGTAGGCCCAGCGCCACGCGGGCGCGGGCCATCGCGCGCTGCACCATGCCGGGCGAAAGCGGCCCGCCCTTGGCCCCGCGAAACAGTGGTTCGTCGCGCGCCAGGGGCCAGGGCACTTGGCCGGCATAGTCTGCCACCGCCTCG
>Ga0070671_100002605_pt1 | contig 13973 bp, 9 predicted proteins | sample KBSS73metaG_FD_65341 | JGI IMG/M metagenome (GOLD analysis project Ga0070671, IMG submission 65341) | Switchgrass rhizosphere microbial communities from Kellogg Biological Station, Michigan, USA - KBS S7-3 metaG | ecosystem: Host-associated > Plants > Roots > Rhizosphere > Soil ...
AATGCAGCTCGGTGGAGTCTACGCTTATGCCGGTCGCGACTGGGTCTGTGCCCGAGTCGCCCGCCTGCTGGGAGCCAGCATCGAGGAGGAGGTTCACAACCACCACAACTTCGCCTGGCTCGAAGAGCACGAAGGCCGTCAGCTGTGGGTCTGCCGTAAGGGAGCCACACCTGCCTTCCCCGGTCAGCGCGGCTTCGTCGGAGGGACCATGGGCGAGCAGTCGGTCATCCTCGAAGGCGTTGACTCGCCGGAGTCGAAGACAGCGCTCTACAGCACAGTTCACGGCGCTGGCCGTGTGCTCGGTCGTAAGCAGGCCACAGGCGTCACCGATCGCAAGACCGGCGAGGTCAAGCGCGAGGGCCTCATCAAGCCTGAGATGATGCGCGAGTGGCTCACGAACTCCAACGTCGTCCTGCGCGGCGGGGGAGTCGATGAATCGCCGCACTGCTACAAGCGCCTCCCCGAGGTGCTCGCGGCACACGACTCAACCATCCGGGTCCTGCACACGCTCACTCCCTTGGGAGTAGCCATGGCAGGAGCCAACGAGTTCGATCCCTATAAGGACTGACTCTTCCGAAAGGAGTGGCCAGGCATCGCGCCTGCCACTCCTTTTCGTTCTAGCCTCAGCCACACGACAAGTCATCCGGCGAACCAGCATGGCTCGATCCAATCGCACTGTTCGCCGACCTCGAACACACTCGACACGCCCCTTCTACCGGAAAGGTTGCCTGCCTTTTGCCGATTGTTTTCATCAGTCTGACGTGGCCAACATTCTTCGCCGGCCTCCATTTTTTCGGCGATCTGTAACCCTGTCATCCGAACAACCAATTCTCGCCGCGACTCACTAATAAAGGTATGAAAAGCTTCCGAGTAACTTCATCTCTCATCCCATCCCTTGCTCTAGCGGTACTTATTTCGCCGACGCTCGTTTCCGCGCAGACCGCCGGGCAGGACGCCAAGAACGCCGGTACCGAAACCAAAAACGCCGCTAAGAGCACCGGCAGCGCCGTGAAGAAAGGCACCGTCAAGGCGACGGACAAGACCAAGGAGGGCGGCACTGTAGCCGTCGACAAGACCAAGGAGACCTCCGTCAAGGCCTATGACCGCAGCGAGGAAGGCGTCAAGAAGGTCGTAGACCCCGACTCTCACGCCTCCACCAAGGCCAAGAATCGCGCCAAAGAATCCAACATGGAAGCCAAGGACGATGCTGGCCGCGCCAAGCAGAAGGCGAAGGACAATGCCAAGCCGCAATAGCCCTGGCTCCATTCCCTTCGTGAAAAGGTCCGCTCCGTGCGGGCCTTTTCATTTGGTCAGATCATCTTCGGTCCCGGTTGCAGAAATCCCCTGCCAAGAGTAGATTTCCCCATACGCTCGCATGGCTTCCAACATGCCGGACGTATAGGGCTCTTTTTGTTCTAGTTCCAGCTTCTCGCGCGATTAATATCGTTGAGCGGGTTCGCTTCCGGGTCCATCATTCGGCTACTCATCCCATCGTGGAGGCATTTATGAGCACGCATCCCAAAATCTGTTTTGACCGCATCGTCCCGCCGCAGGATCAGCCCGACGGCGGCAAAGCTCACGCGGCGGCTATGTCTGCCTATAACGAGCAGGTTAAGCAAAAGCTCCAGGCAGGCGGCATCCCTACCGGCGCTCACATCACCCACGAAGACGCCGGAAAACTTCCCCCGCTCGACGCGTCGGACCCCATCCATGCAACACGCATGGCGCTCATCAATCTCAAGAAGTGGGACAACGGCTACAAACTCCGCTGCCGGTTCCTCGACGGAAGCGCCACCCAGAAAAAGAAGGTTGAGGAGAAGGCGCACATCTGGGAACAGTACGCCAACCTCAAGGTCGTCTTCGGCAACGATCCTCACTCTGAAGTTCGCATCTCGTTCGTAGCCGATCCCGGCTCATGGTCCGCCGTCGGCAAAGACTGTCTCGTCACCAAGTACTTCCCAAAGGACCAGCCCACGATGAACTATGGATGGCTCGACGACAACACCGATGACACCGAGTACGAGCGCGTCGTCGTTCACGAGTTCGGACACGCTATCGGCTGCATCCACGAGCACCAGAGCCCGAAGGAAAAGCTGAACTGGGATACTGCCGCCGTCTACAAGGCCTTCTCCGGCCCGCCCAACAACTGGAGCAAGGCCGACATCGACTCCAACATCCTCCAGAAGTACTCACCGAAGGGCATCTCCGCCACCATCTTCGACAAAGACTCCATCATGCTCTACCAGTTCGACGCCTCGCTCTTTACCGATCACAAGCCCACGCCCCTCAACACCAAGCTGTCGAAGAAGGACGAGGCGATGATCGGCAAGATGTACCCCAAGTAGGCCAAGAACCGCCTCTGTTCTGTGGAAAAATTTTGTCAAGCCCCGTTTCGGCTTATCTTTCACAAAGCAAAAGAGATGCAAGTTGCCGATTAATTACCTCCAACTTGCTAGACTGGATATATAGATCAGGAAAGAGATATCCCCGGCCATCAAGCCGGGGATATCTCTTTTGGAATCAATATTTTTATACTTAAGCCATCGAGAATCAGGATTTTGCGCGTTCCATTTCTGCTATACAGTTGAAATATTTAGGGTTACCAAAGATGAATACCCCAGGGGTGGGGTGCTCGACCATCTGGTGGAGGCTAGCGACTGCATCGCATGGTAAACCTGTTCACGGCCTGAAAGCTCCCTTGAGCTTGTCGGCACCTCGTCGAAGGACTCCGAATGAACCGGTTCTGCCGCATATTCACACTCTGCACGCTCTTTGCCGCTCCCGCTTTTTCCCTCGCACAGGTCGGCTCGCAAACCGATCGCCCGCAGGAAGGCGGACAGCCTCCAGCACGCGGGGGAGTCAACACCGGTGCCGCGCACGCCGCAACCTACGATCAGCAGCATCGCCCCATCACCGCGGGCGGCTTCGCGAAGACCGGCTCTGTGGTCTACGAAGACATCTCCGCCAAATCCGGCCTCACCTCCTGGGTTCACAAGATGGGGACGCCGGAGAAGCGCTTCATCATCGAGGCCAACGGATCCGGCGTCGGCCTGATCGATTACGACAACGACGGCTGGCTCGATATCTACCTCGTCAACGGGTCGACCTACGAGGCACTCGACGGAAAGGCAGCCGCGCCGAAGGCTGCGCTCTTCCATAACAACCACGACGGAACCTTCACCAACGTCGCAGACAAAGCCGGTGTCACAAACGAGCGCTGGGGTTTCGGCGCCGCCATCGCCGACTACGACAACGACGGCTGGCCCGACATCTACGTCTCCAACTTCGGAAAGAACCGCCTCTACCACAACAACCACGACGGAACCTTCACCGACGTCGCCGAGAAAGCCGTAGTCACCCTGGGCAACTGGTCCACGGGCGCCACCTGGGGCGACTACGACGGCGATGGCCGTCTCGACCTCTTCGTCCCCGGATATATTCACTACGACGTCGCCACGGCGCCAGCTCCCGATAAAAAGGACACGAGCAACAGCTTCTGCCAGTTTCGCGGGCAGGACGTAATGTGTGGCCCGCGTGGCCTCAAAGGCGAGCCCGACCATCTCTTCCACAACAACGGCGACGGTACCTTCACCGACGTCAGCGAAAAAGCCGGAGTCGCCGACAAGAACGCGTACTACGGCCTCTCCTCCGCCTTCGTCGACGTCAATAACGATGGCAAAGTCGACCTTCTCGTCGCTGACGATTCAACGCCAAACTATCTCTACCTAAACAAAGGCGATGGCACCTTCGAAGACGCCAGCTACGCTTCCGGCTACGCGCTCAACGAGAACGGGCGCGAGACAGCCTCTATGGGAATCGCCGTCGGCGACTATCTGAACAACGGCCTCATCGATGTTTACAACACCACCTTCTCCGACGACTACAACCCGCTCTATCGCAACGACGGGAACGCCAACTTCACCGACATCAGCTACCAACTCGGCATCGCCGAACCCACAGTTCCCTTCCTCGGCTGGGGCGATGCGTTCTTCGACTTCGATAACGACGGCTGGAAGGACCTCATCATCGCCAACGGCCACGTTTACCCGCTCGTGGACAAGATGCCCTGGGGAACAAGCTACGCGCAGCGGCCGCTGCTCCTCCGCAACATCGAAGGCAAGAAGTTCGATCAGGTCCCCGCAGTCGAAGGCTCCGGACTCGCGCGCGTTGTCGCCGGACACGGTCTCGCCGTCGGCGATCTCTTCAACGACGGCAAGCTCGACGCTGTCATCAACGTGCTCGACGGCCATCCGCTGCTGCTGAGAAATGTCTCGAGCGACACGCATCACTGGATCGAGCTGAAGCTCGTCGGTGGACCGAAGAGCCCACGCGACGTAGTCGGCGCAACGGTCTACCTTACAGCCGGCGGCAGAAAACAGCGCGGTGACGTGATCGCCGGTGCAAGTTACGGTTCAACACACGATCCTCGCGTGCACTTCGGCCTGGGCGATGCGACGACAATTGACTCTGTGGAAGTCCACTGGCCCAGCGGCGCGGTCGAGAAGTTCCCCGTCGCCAAACCTGACCAGATCGTCACTATCACCGAAGGCAAGGGCGTAAAGCCATAGGCTCAACAGCCGCTTCTCAACCTTTTGATGGATAGCCAACTCATACCAGGCTTCAATAAAATCGGCACGTCATGAAACTCAGGTCCCTCCCCCAGCGAATTAGCCGCGTCCTCGTTGGCGCCCTGCTGGGTGGCAGCCTCGCCTGCTTCATCCTCGGCGCGCGGACCTTTACCGCTCATGCAAACAACGATCCTGCGCAACCATCGCAGCGCACTGCCTATTCGAAATCCGTAGCTGAGCATTACAACACCCGCTTCGGCGCTGACCACCCATTTCTTCCTTCACTTGCAACCACCGAAACCGGCGAGTTCATCAACCCGAAGTCTTTCCCGACGGCGAAGTACTGCGGCCACTGCCACCAAGAAGCTCACGCCGAGTGGCGTCAGTCGGCGCACGCCAACTCCTTCCGCACGCCGTGGTACACGCGCAACGTAAACCTCCTCATGGCGGAAAAAGGCATCGAATACGCTCGGCACTGCGAAGGCTGCCACAACCCTACCGCGCTCACCTCCGGTGCCATGACCAAGGGTTCGCCGATCAACCGCAAGTTCGACGAGGATGGCATCACCTGCTCGGTCTGCCATGCGATCCAGAAGGTCGACACGCGCGGCACCGGAAGCTACGTGCTCGCGCAACCCGCTGTGCTCGTCGACGAAAACGACAAGCCGATCTACGGTGATGTCTCCGACAAGGAGATTCTTACGCACCTCGACCGCCACGCCAAGGCAGTCATGAAGGACTTCTACCGCACAAGCGAGTACTGCTCCGCCTGCCACAAGGCGGCGCTGCCGAAGCAACTCAACGACTACAAGTGGCAGCGTGCCATCTTCCTCTACGACGAGTGGCAGCAGTCCAGCTTTGCCAAGCAGTCGCCGCTACCCTTCTACGTCAAGGACGCCGTTTCAACCTGCCAGACCTGCCACATGTCGCGCGAGCCGCTTACCCTCACCGACCCGGGCGCCAAGGAAGGCAAGTTCGCCAGTCATCGCTGGCTCGGCGCCAACACTATCATGTCGCAGTTCTACAACTATGACGTGCAGATGGAAAAGACCGTCGCCTTCCTGCGCAACAACGTCTTCAACATCGACGTCTTCGGTTTGGAGAAAAACGGCGGCAACATGACCGCCCCTCTCGGTACCGAGCTCATCAGTATTGCCGCAGGCGATACGCTCACGGCGTCGATCATCATCCAGAACAAGGGCATCGCTCACAGCCACGTCCCCGAACAACGCGACATGTATGAGAGCTGGGTTGAGTTTGAAGCGAAGGACGCAACAGGCCGCCTCCTCTCGCACTCCGGCGGCCTCCAACCGAACGGCGATCTCGACCCCCGGGCCCACAGCTTTACCAACCGTCTTGTCAACGTCAAGGGCGAGATCAACGATCTTCACCAGGTGTGGAACAATCGCGTGGTTGCGTACAACAACACTATCGCTTCGGGCCGGTCGCAGATTGTTCGTTACCAGTTTCGTGTTCCGATAGATGCGAAGGGGCCGATCAGCGTCACGGCTCGCGTAAACTACCGTCGCTTCGATCAGCACTTCATGGACTTCGCCATGGGCAAAGATCACTATCCGATGCCCGTCGTGGAGATGGCCGTGCGCACACGGAGCTTTGAGCTGGGAGAGAATCCAGCCATTAAGACTGACCCTGTCGATAACCCGTTGTGGATGCGCTGGAACAACTATGGCATCGCGATGCTCGACGCCCAGCAATACGAAGAAAGCGTACGCGCCTTCGAACAGGTCGCTAAGCTGCGGCCAGACTACGCCGATGCTTACACCAACATCGCGATTGCCAATTTCCAGTGGCAGCGCTATGACGATTCCCGCACCGACCTCGACAAGGCGCTTAAGCTCAGTCCGCATAACGCGCGTGCGCTCTACTACCTTGCCCTTGTGGAACGCAACGAGGGAAATCTCGACGCTGCAATCATGGATCTTCGTGACGTCATCAAGCAATTCCCGCGCTCCCGTGATGCTCATCGCGAACTGGGATTCTCTTTTTACCAGCAGCGTAAGTACGGCGATGCTCGCGACGAATACGAAACGCTCCAAACAATCGATCCGGATGATCTGGCCGCGCATTACATCCTCTCCATCGTCTATCGCCGTCTAGGTATGACCGAAAAAGCATCGCGAGAGGCGGCGATGTTTGCCGATCAGAAAGATGATCCAACGGCCAGCACCTATGCGCTTGAGTTCCTGCGCCGCCACACGGATGTCGCAAATGAGACCGTGCCATGGCACACGCATTCTGACCTGACATCACAGGCGTCGCAACAAGCCAGGCAAGGCGGATCACCGGCCCAATGACCCTGCGCTTCTCGCTTGTTCTTCCGTTCGCACTCGCATCTTTGTTCGCCGCAGCCCAAGCCTCGACCGATTCCGCTGCTGGTCCGCCGAACAAAGCCGCCGTGCCGTCTCCAGTCGTCTCAAACGACCCTCGCGTTCGCGGCGCTCACGTATTCGAGGATAGCGGCTGTCAGCAATGCCATACCATTCGTCGTAACGGCGGCAAGAAAGGACCCGATCTCTCCGGAGTAGGGCGCCGCCTGAACGAAACGCAGATTCGCACTCAGATTCTCAACGGTGGAAAACAGATGCCTTCCTTCGCCGATGTTCTCCAGCTGACAGAAGCGGAGGATCTTGTGGCGTACCTCCACTCGTTGCGCGATAAGGAGAAGAAGAAGTAGCCCATAGAAATCCAGACGCACTACCATCCATACATAACGGCATGAAGCCAACACTCCATCGCGCGCTCTGGATTCTGTTCCTTCTCTTCGCCATTCCGTTCGTCTCCGCTGCACAGACATCATCAAATCTGGGACATCAGGTATGGTCCACTGAGAACGGCCTCCCTCAGAACAGCGTTCACGCCCTATTTCAATCGAGAGACGGATATCTCTGGGTCGGCACCGAAGGTGGAATCGCCCGGTTCAACGGCGTCGAATTCAAGGTCTTCCAGCACGAAAATACTCCCCCGATCACAAGCGACGATATCCGCTGCTTTGCGCAGACCATTGACGCCAGTGGCGGGAACTCGGTCTGGATCGGCACGGCAGACGGTCTTCTGCGCTACGAGGCGGGCTCATTTCATCGCTTCACCACCGCCGATGGTCTTCCTTCGCAGGACGTTCTCTCGCTCGTTGCAGACAATAGCTCGCTCTACGTGCTTACTGGCAACGGCCTCGCCCGTTTTGACGGCAAAGTCTTAGTACCGATCTCACTGCCGAATCCTCCAATTGCCGTCGCACCATCTTTCAACGATGGCATCCTGATAGCGACATCTTCAGGCTTGCTGCAATACACGCAAGGAGCTGTCTTACGGTCCTACCTGCAACTTGTTCCATCAAGGGAGACCATTCAAGCCTTCGGAAATCTGCCGGACCGCACCTTCTGGCAACGAACCCGCTCGGAACTTACGCTTACCTCCAATGGCAATCCGCGAACGATTGGTTCGCGTTTGCTTGGCGACGCGCGCATTGAATCGTTCTTGCCGGGCTCAGACGGTGCGTTTTGGATCGGCACCAACAAAGGCCTCTACCATCTCGCTGATTCCTCCTCAGAACCAAAGCTTCAGCAGGAGCTTGGCAGTGAGAGTCTTCTCTCGCTGCTGCAGGACGCAGAAGGCAATCTGTGGGTCGGCACGGAGACAAGCGGACTACATCTGCTTCGCCATCGAAACTTTGCTACGCTGCCGGCTCTGTCTGATCGCATGATTACGGCAATTACCCAAACAGACGATGGAGCCATGTGGATCGGCTCAAACGGCGACGGAGTTGACCGCTGGTTCGGTGGGAACATTCATCATCTTTCTACGCGCGATGGGCTGGTGAGTGACGTAGTGCTTTCGCTTGCGCCAGGCAGTAAAAACGACCTCTGGGTCGGCACCGCAGACGGTCTCAATCACGTTCAAGGGAACCATGTATCGTCCTATACCTCTGCGGACGGACTGCCCGATGACTTTGTTCGTTCGCTTCTACTCGACAACGATGACACCCTCTGGATAGGCACCCGCCGCGGCCTAGCCCGTCTTCGCAACGGCACTTTTACGGTTTTTGACCGAAGGAACGGACTACGCAGCGATCTCGTCGGCGCAATGCTTCAGCCTGCAGAGACTGACGACCTCTGGATCGCCACTCTCGACGGCCTCTCGTTGATGCACAGCGGAAGCATCAAAACCTTCACCACTGCTGACGGCCTATCGGGAAACGTCATCACCGCTCTCTTCGAAGATGCCAGTGGAAATCTATGGATCGGCACACGAGGGAACGGCCTCTCTCTTCATACGCGCGACGGGCGCTTTATCGCTTTCAACCGCAGAGACCTGCCGCAAACGGTCGATTCTATCTTGGGCGATAACACTGGGTCTATCTGGTTAGGCTCTTCCAGAGGAATCGTACGCGCACCAATACTTGAGTTGCTTGGGTGCGCTTCGGCTCCATCCTGCAACCTTCACCTCAATCATTACGGGACCTCGGATGGTATGCCCACTGAGGAGGTCTCTGCTGTAGGCCATCCTGCATCGTGGGAGACGACTCAAGGCTCGCTATGGTTCGCCACGCGTAAAGGTGTGGCCATCGTCGATCCAGCACATCTCTTCGTCAACCACATCACGCCTCCTGTGGTGATTGAGCGTTTTACCGTCGACGACGCGGATCAAGGAAGCGGCGCGCAAATTCCACCGGGCCACGCTCGCTTCGCTTTTGAATACGCTGGCCTCAGCTTCGTCGCGCCATCACGCGTTCGCTATCGCTATCAACTTGAGGGCTTCGACAAACAATGGACTGATGCGGGCTCGCGCCGTACCGCCTTTTATACAAATTTGCCTCCTGGAAGTTATCGATTCCACGTGCAGGCAGCGAACAACGACGGCTTGTGGAACGAAGCGGGCGCAGATCTCTCGTTTACGGTCCGTCCACCGTTTTATCGAACAGCGTGGTTCTTGCTAGTTGTTTTGTCCGCTGCAGCATCGCTGATCTTACTACTCTACCGTTTGCGGCTTCGACGTCTTCAGACTCAATTCGCTGCTGTTCTTGGTGAACGCACCCGCGTAGCTCGCGAGATCCATGACACACTGGCGCAAAGTTTCGTCGGAGTTTCCGTACAGCTTGAACTTGCGACGCAGCTTCTTGCGCATCAACAGGTCGACGCGGCCCGTCAACAACTCGAGCGCACCGGCGGCTATGTCCGCGAAGGAATTGCGGAAGCCCGCCGTACTATATGGGATTTACGAGCAGCCACCGCGCAGAATACTCTGCCAACACGTATGTCTCGTCTCGCAGAGCAGTTCACCTCGGACGGTATTGCTCTTCAAATCAATATCGGTGGAACGTATCGCGCGATTGACGCGCGCATTGAGAACGAAATCCTCCGGGTCGCACAGGAAGCGCTGACGAACATCGCGCGTCACTCGCAAGCTAATACGGCAGGCATCGATCTGCGATACGATTCAGCAAAGCTCACACTTACTATCACCGACGATGGCCGGGGCTTCGTCCTCAATGGTGCAGGCGTCGCGCCGGGTCACTTCGGCCTGCAGGGCATGCGCGAACGGGCAGCCCAAATCGACGCTGCGTTAACTTTTGTCACCGCACCGGGTGAAGGAACGCGCATTACACTGAAAGTTCCTCTTGCATCAGAGAAGGGTACGTACGCGCATGTCTGAAGCAATCCGCATATTTGTGGTAGATGATCACCACGTTGTCCGTCAGGGCCTCGTTGCGCTGCTCGGTATCATGCCGGGAATCGAAGTCGTTGGCCAGGCAGCGGACGGAGTCGAAGCAATCGCTCTTTATAGCTCGCTACACCCCGATGTAACGCTTATGGATTTACAGCTTCCTAAGCTCTCTGGGGTTGAGGCGATTCGCAGAATTCGAATCGAAGATCCCTCGGCGCGTTTCATCGTTCTCACCACCTTCGATGGAGATGAAGATATATTCCGCGCGCTTGAGGCTGGAGCGAAGGCCTATCTCCTTAAAGGAATGACAGTTGACGAGCTCACCTCCACAATCCGCGCAGTGCACTCCGGCAAGACACGCCTCGCACCTGCCATCGCTGAGAAGCTTGCTGAGCGCATGAGCGGACAAGCCCTAACGGTACGCGAGCAGAATGTACTCGAACGCATAGTCGCCGGCCGCTCAAACAAGGAAATTGCTTCTGATCTCAGCATCTCGGAAGCGACGGTAAAGACACATGTCAACAACTTGCTCGGTAAACTCGGCGTCAGCGACCGTACTCACGCTGCTACAGTCGCGATTCAACGCGGTATCGTCCATCTAAAATGAAACGGCAGTCCACCATGCGCTCAACAAATCTCGTCCTGATTCTCGGCCTGGCGCTTGCGTTTGCGCCTGGAAGCCTCACCGCACAGCAGAAGTCTACCTGGCGAGCGGCCACGCCTGCAGAGCTCGCAGCCGCGCTCCCAGCGCGTGCCGCGGTTGAAAAAGAGCGCATCGAGACGGAGATGCGCACGGCCTCAGGCATCATCGACTCGCACGGCAAGCTCATCGCCGGAGTTGTGCTCATCACCGCCGGCTACTCGGCCGACGGTAAGTATTCGCATTACTTTCTAGTGCAGTCGCCTATCACTATTGGCGACGCCGCGCTTCCACCTGGCTCATACGTGATCGGGTGGCAACGTGGCGAAGACTCGCTCGCGGTCACTTTCTACGACGCATCTACCGGGGCTCGACGCGGCAGCGCAACTGCCAATAAGATCTCTACGGGTTCGAGAGTCGAAAGTTTCCGACTATGGCCGCCGGCCGAGCACTCTATCCTGCAAATTGGTCGATTCTCAGTGCCCTATACGCTTGGGGAGTGAGCCGCGGGAAAGACGACAGTCTATCGCGCCTGCTTTGGCTCTCCAGAATCCTGCCCCTTGCGAATCTCTTCGCCGAGGAGAATTGCTTCCGCGATCTCCAGCATCGACTTCCTGCGCTGCCTGCTCTCCCTCTGCATCATCCGGTAGGCCTCTTCCTCGCCGACGCCCAGATCGCGCTGCAGAATTCCCTTCGCCCGCTCCACTGCCTTGCGTGCCTCCAGCCTCCCCGCAAGTTGCGCGTTCTCGTTCTCGAGCCGCGCGCGCTCAACCTCGGCGCCCACGAGAAAGCCGATTGTTGATAGCAGACGCACCTCATTCGCCGTATGCTGATACGACTGGCGATGCTGTAGATTCATTACCCCAACTACCTTGCTTGCGCACAGGATGGGCGTTGAGAGCATAGCTTCAAAGCGATCTTCTGGAAGGTTTTTAAATAGCTTGAATCTGGGATCATCCGAAGCATTGGCCGCAATGGACACAGGCTCGCGGTGTTCAGCCACCCATCCCGTAATGCCCTGTCCGAGCTTGATGCCAAGATGATCGACCACGTCGGCGTGTGGGTTTTTTGAGGCCCGCAGTACAAGCTTCTCCCCCTCAAGCACGTAGATAAAGCAGGAGTCGCACGGAATCACGGTCGTAACAAAGTCGACGATTCTGCCCAGAACCTTGTGGAAGGAATCCGCCGAGGCGATGCGGCTTGTTATCTCATGGAGAAAATCGATCGGCGCAATGGGCGATCCGGTTGGCGTTTGCGGGCTTGCAGCCGGCGGTTCTGATTTGTTCTGGGCTATTGCGACGCGCAGCCCTGCTTGCCGCGCGCTTAGGCTGCGGGAGCGGTCATTCTTCTTCTCCTCAACAAGCCTGCCCGCATTCTGTGCGGCCTCATTCACGAGGAAACCCATCTTTGGATGCGAAGGCTCAAAGTCCGGCGTGATGCCGTGCTGCGCCAATTCTTCGCTGGTTGTGGGCCCGATTGAGGCGACGACCAACGACCGCAGCCCAGTGCGCAGATCATCGACAGATTCCATCTGGGTCGCCACCTGAAACAAGTGAACAACTTGAGCAGCCGTCGTAAACAGAACTACGTCGATACCACCACTTGCCACCGCAAGTACCGTCTCGCGCAATGGCTGGAGATCCTCAGGAAGCGCCCACTGGTACACAGGAACCTTCGTCAGCTCGGCAGCCCTCTCGTTGAGCGCCTGCAATAGCTCCGGGTTCGAAACACCGTATTCCTGCACCGCCACACGGAATCCGCTCAGCGAATTGCCGAACTCTGCGTCTAGCGAGGCAATCATCTCGCGCCAGGTATTTGGCTCAGGAGCGACTACTGCGATTGGCACCTTCAGCTCTTTCAGCACCGCCACCGGCTTCGGCCCTCGAGCCGCGACCCGCACCCTTTTGAGTGCTGCCAGGAATTCGTCTGTCCGACCCGTAGTCTCGACGATACTTATCAGGGCTCGCACACCTACACCTGTCAGAAACACCACAAGGTCGAAGCGGCCTGCAATGAGCTTATCGGCAAACTCCAACGCCAGCCGGTTCGACTCCAGGGGGACCTCGCGCATCGCGGGAACCACAAATGGGTCGCCGCCGTACGTCCGGATCAGCTTCGCCATCTCAGTCGATCGTCGCGACTCGAGCGACAGAACTCTCAGCCCGTCAAAGTTTGCAGGTGCCATCACGAAACTCCCAAAAGAGCGGCAAGTGCCAGGTTGCATTTACCAGACTATGAAATTCTTCTTAACTGTTGGTCTGTTGTTCACCATTCTACAGACTGTCTCCAAATCAGCCAGAGCCAAAGTGACACGTGCTTCCTTGTCCCCCACAACCGGAACAGAGCGCTCTGCTTCTTCGCCTGATGACGAGCGCCGCAGCTCTCAACCAAGTATCTGCGGCCGCAATGGTTTCCCATATGCGCAGCAGGCCTGCCAACTCGAACAAATGCCTTATCCAAATTAGCCCGACCGCGTCACGCTCTATCCGAGCATCGCGCGCCTCATCGTCCTGCCGGATGCCTTCCACCTTCTTACGGTCTCGTACACCAGAACCGTCGTGAAGGTCACCGCCATCCACAGCACAACAGCTTCGATCGGCAACCCGGCCCATGCTGTCACCCGCAGCCCCATCATCTGGCGGCCTTGATATCCCCACCAACCATAGGGCACCGCAAGGGTCGCCTCCCACAACAGGCTCATCAGCAGGATGGTGAAGAAGGTTAGGCTGAAAGCCCGCCAGTTGATAACGTCTCGCGTCTCTTCAAACAGCACCGATGCCGGCACGAGCGCACCGCAGACAAGGAAGGTCCAGTAGCCGGGAAACCCCTCAGGCTCCGGTGAGAAATAACTCTTGTATACGATCGCGGCCAACAAGAGCGCGACACCCAGGAACGCTGAGAACGGATGAAACCTCAGTAACCGGTCGAACTCACCCCGCTCCGAGGCATCGTCGCCAATTGAGTACGCATGCAGCCAGTACCCGTCGAGCCAGATGTACATCAGGAGTACGGCTACAAACCCGAGGAAGTAAAACACATACTCTTCTACTGGAACACCGCCGTGCAATGCAGGAGCCGTCCAC
>Ga0070671_100002606_pt1 | contig 13972 bp, 9 predicted proteins | sample KBSS73metaG_FD_65341 | JGI IMG/M metagenome (GOLD analysis project Ga0070671, IMG submission 65341) | Switchgrass rhizosphere microbial communities from Kellogg Biological Station, Michigan, USA - KBS S7-3 metaG | ecosystem: Host-associated > Plants > Roots > Rhizosphere > Soil ...
TACCGTTCTTAATGATTCATGGCGTAAGATAATAGCTTGTATTGATTTTTCTAAAGCAGTTTTATCTAGTTTTCCCAAAAGTTTTACAACATAAGGAATATTATAAGCGCTTTTTGAAGCATCTAATTGCTGCAGTACCCACAATCGGCGTTGTGCCGGCGACAATATGTAATCTGGCTGTTCCGCAACCAATTCCTTTGCCTCATAAGTATTTATTTCTTTACTCTCTATTGATTTGGCCTGTAGTTCAATTGTATTTTCCGAAAACAGTTCTTTTATCGGCATTTTTACGCCCAACTTTTTATGTATTAACCCCCTTAACCTTATTGCCTTTATACTATGGCCACCCAGATCAAAAAAATCACTTTTTACACTTATAATTTCGTCGGGCAGGTTCAATACTTCTGCCCATATCTTTACCAGTTCTATCTCGGTATTTGTAGACGGAGCTATGTATAAAGTATCCCCTAAACCGCTGCTATCCGGTAAGGGCAACATTTTTTTATTCACTTTACCATTACTGGTTAGCGGTATCGCATCTAAATGCACATAATAGCCAGGTACCATATATGACGGCAACTGATCTTTTAGGTAATCCCTCAATTCGATGGATTCAACGTCGCCGGTTATGTAAGCTACTAACTCTTTGTCTTGGCCCTTAACAGCCTTTGCAATCACAACTGCAGCATTAACCTTCGGATGCTTCAGCAAGGTGACTACAATCTCGTCCAACTCAATCCGAAAACCACGGATTTTAACCTGGTCGTCAATACGGCCAAGACATTCTATGTTTCCATCCGGCAGCCACCTGCCCAGGTCGCCTGTTCGATACATTGGTTTCCCGGGTTTAAATGGATTATCGATAAACCTTTCTTTAGTTAATTCCGGACGGTTCAAATACCCTCTGCTTACACCGTCGCCTCCTATATAAATTTCGCCCAGGGCGCCAAAAGGCAGCAAACGCTGATGATCATCCAATATGTATATATCGGTATTGGCTACCGGGCGACCAATCGGCACAAAAACGTGATAATTATCCGATTGCTCCGCTTTATATTCAACTGAAGTAATGGTTGTTTCTGTAGGGCCATATTCATTAATGAACATGCAATAGCTTTTCCATTTTTCGGCAAGCGATGGGGAACAGCTTTCGCCTCCGGTTATCACCCGCTTCACATTACTCATGTCTTCAATCGACAATTCAGCTAAAACAGCCGGCACCGTATGAATATGGCTTACCTTCTTAACAATGATGTAGTTTTCCAGGGCTTTGAGGTCGGATATCGTAGCCTTATTAGGCATAACCAGTGCAGCACCAGCCAAAAAAGCTATCCAGAACTGTTCTGCCGAAGGATCAAAAGTGATAGTAGTAAACTGGAGTACCCTTTCGTCTGCTGTAATCTTATAAACTTCCCTTTGCGACCATATCAGGTTCGCTACGTTCCGATGTTCAACCAACACCCCTTTGGGATTACCGGTAGAACCTGAAGTATAAATACAATAGACCAGGTTATTGGCTTTCGCACCGTTTTCCAGATCCTCTTTACTATAGCCGTTTTGCACTTTTTTAAAGCGCTCTATTTCTTCTTTATCCACCAACACCTTAGACGCACTATCACTTATCATATAATTAATGCGCTCAACAGGATAATCCGGATCGATTGGAACATACGCCCCGCCCGCTTTAAGTATACCAATAATGGCTATAATGAGCCATTCTCCACGTTCCAGCTTCAGACCAATAAGATCATCGGGCTTTATATGGTAGGTTGTTCTCAAATAGCTGCCGAACTGGTTACTCAGGGCATTTAATTCGTCATAACTTATTTGAATGTCGTCAAAAATAACCGCGACATTATTGGGTGTTCTTTTTACCTGTTGTTCAAACAAGTCAATCAGCGATTTATCTTTTGGGTAATCAAAGGCAGTATCATTAAGCTCATTTAAAAGTTTATGTTCCTCCGCTTTGGTCAAAATTGGTAGTAATCCAATGCTCTTTTTGGGGCTAACAAGTATTGAGTTGAGTAATATTTTATAATGATCTATAATACGGCGAATTGTATCTTCCTTATAAAGTTCTGAGTTATATTCTATTCGTCCTGTAAGGTCAGAGCCTTCTTCCTTGATAAAAAGAGTCAAATCCGATTCAATAGTATGTTCGGGCGCAATTGCGACGCTGTTTTGTAAAATGAACATCACCTGGTATAACGGATTTGTGCTAACATCTGCACCCTCGCTTAACAGGTCTGTTAGTTTATTAATAGGGACATTTTGATGCTGATAGGCATCATTTACAGTACTATTTACCTTTTGTAACAGTTCCTCAAAACTGCTATTATTATTTAATTCCGTTCTTAACGGGAGTATACTTAAATAATTGACTTGTTCGTTATGAGAGGTAATAACGTTTCCTACACAGATATCATCCTGCGAGCTGTACCGGTATAGCAATATCTTATACGCTGACAGTAACGTAACAAAAAGTGTCACGTTGTGTTCATCGCTAAACTTGCTTAACTGTTGCCTTAATTCTCCGCCGATAACAAATCCGCAACTGTGTTTATTGTTATCTTTTTTATCGGATCGGGCTGAATCTGTAAACAAGTTTAGTGGCTTTACCCACTTCAGTTTGTGTTTCCAATAATTTATTTCTGGTTCAAAAGGCATATCTTCCGATAAAGTAGGTTAGACATAGTATCTTCTCAAATAATCCGCTGGCAATTAGGAACTAAAATAACCAATTCCTAAAACATTCAAGTTAAATGAGTGCCCTTTTACGGGCGCTTTAAATTTTAGTTTTTAACTTACAATTATTATACCACACCAATCAGCGTCGCATAAGGTATTTACAAAAAGAAAACTATTCGTAAACCATTTTATATAAAAATGAAAAACGTCTTAAGATCAACACTTAAGACGTTTTATATGAAGTAACAAACGGTATGATGTCTTTACCGAATATTGATTTGTTTATCAATTAGAACGAAAGTCTATTTTCGTTCTAATTGAGCGGCTGCCCCTGTGTCTAAAAACCATTGTAAATCACCACTTTGGGGTTTAATCAACTGGGCAGGATATTCCTCGATATTTGTTTTGTCCTTGATGATATGGTGAACCGCGACAGCTTTACCTTCACCATACACCAAAAATGCTATGTGATTTGCCAAATTAATTAGCGGAGCGGTCATAGTAATGCGAAATACCTTCTGATCTTCCAGATAGACAGCTTTTACAGAAGCTGTTTTGTCGTGTAAAACAGGCGTGTGCGGAAACAGTGAGGCGGTATGCGAATTGTCGCCCAATCCAAGCAGAACCAAATCAAAGCGAGGCTCTGTTCCGGCAAAGTACAAATTGATATCATTTGAATATGCTTTTGCGGCTTCATCAGGGCTCAATGAGGTATCAACCGGAAATATTTGCTTGTAACTCAACTCCAAAGGCTCCAGGAAAGCTTTTTTGGCCATCAGGTAATTACTCTGAGAATCGGTATGTGGTACATAACGTTCGTCGCCAAAAAAGAAATGAACTTTGCTCCACTCAATTTTATTTCTGTAAGCTGGAGAAGCTAATAATTCATATAATTTTTTAGGGGAATTCCCTCCCGACAAGGCTATAGAAAATTGCCCATTTGAGGAAATTGATTCCGATGCAATTTCCACAATGTAATTTGCCAATCCCTGAAGGACTTCGCCTTCGTTTTTAAAAACATTTATTTTCATCAAATAATTATTTTCTGCCTTGTACAGGTAGTGTAAACCAGTTAAAACCGTCGCGTGCAATCAAAGCTTCGGCTGACTCAGGCCCCCATGAATCAGCTGAATAATTTGGAAAATTCAGGCTCTTTTTATTTTGCCAGGTGCTCAATATAGGCATCACCAGTTCCCATGCAGCTTCTACCTGGTCGCCACGCATAAACAGGGTTTGGTCGCCGAGCATGGTATCCAAAATTAAAGTCTCATAAGCCTCAGGAGCTTGTTGGGTATAGGTACCTTTATAGTCAAATACCATATCAACAGCATTTAAAATCATATCAATCCCCGGGCGTTTGGCCTGTACCTGCAAACGTATGCTCATTTCAGGTTGTATACTGATGATCAGCCTGTTTTGCTGCCAGCTCTCTGCCGCTTCAGTTGGGAATATCAAATGAGGGACGTCTTTAAACTGTATAGTGATCACAGATGAAGATTGGTGCAGACGTTTACCTGTCCGAAGGTAAAACGGCACCCCCTGCCAACGCCAGTTATCAATGAAAAACTTGATAGCTGCAAAAGTTTCGGTATTAGATTGAGGATCAACTTTTGGTTCGTCGCGATATGCAGGAACTTCTTTGCCTTTCATCCAGCCGCTGCCATACTGACCGCGAACTGCCGACATACGCACATCCTCCGGGCCAAATTTGCGCATAGCTTTTAATACGTCTACCTTACGGTCGCGCACCTCATCGGCATTGAAACTAACCGGCGGCTCCATCGCTACGTGGCAAAGCAGTTGCAACAGGTGATTCTGAATCATGTCACGTAATGCACCCGAGCCATCATAGTAATCACCACGATCCTCAACACCTAATTGTTCTGAAACGGATATCTGCACGTGTTCAATAAAATTACGGTTCCAAAGCGGCTCCATAATGGAGTTTGCAAAGCGGAAAGCCATAATGTTTTGTACCGTTTCTTTACCCAGATAATGATCGATACGATAGATCTGACACTCGTCAAATATGTTGGACAATAATTGATTAAGCTCCTTAGCCGTTTCCAGGTCGTGCCCGAACGGTTTTTCTATTACAATCCGGGTCCGGTTTTTATCGTCAGCCAGTTTAGCTTTAGACAAATTGGATGCAATAATCGGGAACAGGTTTGGAGATACTGCCAGGTAATAGATCACATTTGGTTTCGTTTTCCAATCAGCGCTATGTTTTTCTATGCGTTTACCGAATTCTTTGTATGTCTCTGCATTTTTTACATCCGAAACCTGGTAGTAAACATTCTTTGAGAATGCTTCCCATTTTTCTTTATCAGGTACGCCGCTGCGCGAAAATTGGCTAAGATCATTATAGAGATTTTCTCTGAATTGTTCATCTGTATATTGAGTGCGACCGGTACCAATTATCGAGAATTGAGCCGGCATCCAGCCGTCTAAAAACAAGTTATACAAAGCAGGACCTATTTTCCTGGATGTCAGGTCGCCGGTGCCGCCGAATATGACAAATATAGTTGGGTCTGATTTGGTGTTTGAGCTCATGGTGGTTTTTTGTTTGAATAAGGATTTTTTGGTCATTATTTTTCAGCCCATTGTGTATGAAATACCCCTTCTTTGCCGATTAGCTCATAAGTATGCGCTCCAAAATAGTCGCGCTGAGCCTGCGTCAGGTTCGATGGCATACGTTTGTTAATAAAATTATCAAAATAGCTGATGGATGCCGTGAAACATGGTGCAGCTATTCCTGCAGCAATTGTTGCAGACAGTACAGTACGCGACCCCTTAACAGCCTCCGATACCAGCGCATGAACATTGTCATCCAATAGCAAGTGTGCTAAATTTGCATTTTTTTCATATGCTTTGAAAATATCATTCAGGAATGCCGAACGGATAATACATCCACCGCGCCAAATTTTTGCGATCTCGCCTAATTTCAGATCATATTTATATTCTTCTGAGGCTCTCGAAAGCAGGTGCATACCCTGTGCATAAGAAACAATCATGCTGAAATAAAATGCCTGCTCCAAAGCAACAAGAAAATCGTCTGTATCTACATCCAGGGCTTTTTCTCCATCGCCATATAAGGCAGCAGCCTGTACCCGCAACTCTTTATATTTAGAAAGATCGCGCATAGATACCGAGCTGTCAATAGTTGGAATGGGTGCCTGAAGATCCATTGCCACTTGCGAAGTCCATTTACCAGTACCTTTTGCCTTGGCTTCGTCTTTAATATCGTCAATCAGTAAATGATCTGTTCCTGGAGCATTGTATTGGAAAATATCTTTGGTGATATCCACCAAAAATGATTGTAAACGGCCTCCATTCCACTTGGTAAACACATCACCAATAGCTGCATTATCCATTTGCAGGCCTTTTTTCATAATCTCATATGCTTCGGCTATTAACTGCATCAAGCCATACTCGATACCATTATGCACCATTTTCACGAAGTGACCAGATGCGCCAGGACCGATATACGTAACACATGGTGCGCCATCAACCTTCGCTGCAATAGCTTCAAAAATAGGCTTCATTACATTGTAAGCCTCTTTGTCACCTCCCGGCATCATGCTCGGGCCGCGACGCGCACCTTCTTCGCCACCTGAAACACCCATGCCAAAAAAGTGCAAGCCTTTAGCTTCCAGTTCTTCCACACGGCGATTGGTATCAGTAAAGTGTGAATTACCACCGTCAATCAATATATCCCCTTTTTCAAGCAGGGGGCTCATTTCTTCAATTACAGCATCAACTATTTTACCCGCCGGCACCAGCATCATGATGGCACGCGGAGTAGTTAAACTTGCTATAAATTCCTTTGCATCACTAAAGCCCTGCACATCTTTATCTTTTCCTTCTTCATTCAGGGAGTTCACTTTCGAGACGTCTTTATCGTGACCTGCCACAGCATAACCATGATCGGCCATATTAAGCAATAAACTCCGGCCCATAACGCCCAGGCCTATCATGCCAAAAGCATAATTATTTGATGTTGTGCTCATTTCTAATTTGAATTTTCTTTTTTTAGTTCTTCCAATATCTTTTTGGTGGATTCGAAGCTGGTGTGCTGAAATGATCTGATACCCATTTTTTGTGCGGCATTTACAAACATGATCCTGTCATCAAAATATACACATTGCTGCGGCAAAGCCTGCGCAACGCCCATCGCCAGTTTAAATATACCTGGGTCTGGCTTACGCATGCCTACTTCGCACGATGATACAAAGGCGTCAAAGAAATCGTGCAATTTGAATTTTTTAACACGATAATCATTCAGCTCCTTGCCTTCATTGTTGATTGAAATGATCCTGAAACCGCATTCTTTTTTCCACTCTTTCAGCCATTTAAGAGTATCCGGTAATTCCAGGCTTTGTTCATAAACAAACCGTTTAAAATCTTCCCGTGTGAATTCACGTGGGTGATTGAATACTACCGTATCCAGGTATTCATCAAGGGTAATGCTGCCAATTTCATATACATTAAATATAAAATTGTGCATCGCGTTTACTTCGTCATAATCAAGGCCAAATTTTTCAGCCGCTTGTTTTCGCGACTCATGCCCCCAGCCATTAGTAAGCAAAATCCCTCCGACATCGAAGAACAGGATTTTTAATGCAGCTGCCTCCATTTAATTAAACCTTTGCTTTTTGATCTTCAATTGCCTGCAACAGTTTCTCAAAAGGCTTATTGAATTTCTCAATGCCCTCGTCTTCTAACTTTTGAGTGATTTCGTCGATACTAATACCGATTGATTTTAGTTTATTCAATACCTCTGTCGCTTTGTCTAATCCTTGTTCTAAAGTATTTGCAGCTATACCATGATCACGAAAAGCGTCAATAGTCTCTAATGGAACTGTATCAACTGTGTCCGGTCCGATCAACACTTCAACGTATTTGGTATCTTTAAATGCAGGGTTTTTGCTGCTGGTACTTGCCCACAACAAGCGCTGAACTTTAGCACCTTTCGCGGCCAGCTTTTCCCAACGTGGCCCGCTAAATATTCTTTTATAAATTTCGTATGCTTTTTTTGCTGATGCGATAGCTACTTCACCTTTTAGTTCAGGTGCGCCTTTTTCATCCAGAATCGGGTCAACTATTACATCGATACGGCTCAGGAAAAAGCTCGCTACTGATGATATATGATCAACCGGTAGACCTTTTGAAACTCTTTCTTCAAGTCCTGAAATATAAGCTTCGGTTACTTCTTCATAGCGTGGCAGACCAAAAAGAAGGGTGACGTTGATATTGATACCGGCTGCAATCGATGCTCTTATCGCTTCAAGTCCTGGTTTAGTGCCCGGAATTTTGATCATTACATTTTCGCGGTCAACCTGTTTCCAAAGTTTTGCTGCCTGGTCAATTGTTCCCTGCGTATCTAAGGCCAGGAAAGGTGATACTTCCAAGCTTACGAAGCCATCAGAACCTTTTGGTTCTTCGTTGAAAACGCCTTTAAAAACATCAGTGGCATTTTGAATGTCAGTAATTGCAAGTCCGAAAAAAATATCTTCATTGCTTTTGCCTGTTTCAGCTAATTCCCTGATCTGGCTGTCATAGTCTGAACTGCTGGTAATAGCTTTCTCAAAAATTGCCGGGTTTGAAGTTACCCCACGTAATCCGTCTTCATCGATCAGTTTTTTTAACTTTCCTGATTTAATGATATTACGATCAATGAAATCCAGCCAAATGCTTTGACCGAAATTATGTATTTGTTTTACTTTGTTAGTTTCCATGACTATTATTTTTTTATCTGTTTATTATTTTTCAAGTAAATGAACTTTTTGCAACCGGCGCATGTGGCGCTCAAGTCCTGTGAATTTTGCATTTAAAAATGCCTGAACATATTCTTCAGCTGCCATATAGCCGGTGATGCGCCCTCCGAGGCAAAGCAAATTTAAATTATCATCTTCTACTCCCTGATGGGCCGAGAAATGATCATTTATTAGCGCTGCTCTAACCCCCGAAACTTTGTTGGCCACAACCGATGCCCCTACTCCACTTCCACAGATGGCAATACCCCTTTCAATATCTTTATTCGCGATAGCTTGTGCAAGGGGTACTACATAGTCGGGGTAATCATCCTGGTCATTTAGTTCGTATGCGCCAAAGTCCAACACCTCATAACCAGAAGCTACCAGGAATGCATGGAGCGTTTTCTTTAATTCATATCCCCCATGATCAGCTGCTATTCCTATTTTCATATTTTTAGATTTGCGACGTAAGATATGAGACACTAAGCTGTTAAACTCGCGTCTCATATCTTAAATCTCTTATCTACAAAAGCGCTTTAGCTTTATTTACAACATTTTCAATAGTAAACCCAAATTCTTTATAAAGATCCTCAGCAGGTGCCGATTCACCAAAGGTATGCATAGTTACTGTGTCACCTTCGTCAGTTGTGTATTTATGCCAACCGAGTGGTGAAGCCATTTCAACAGCCAGACGCTTTCTTATAGCTTTAGGGAATACCTTTTCTTTATATGCAGCATCCTGTTTTTCGAATAGTTCCCATGATGGCATACTTACCACACGGGTCGGGATACCTTCTTCCTCCAGTTTAGCCTGGGCCTGCATTATTAAGGATACTTCAGAACCAGTTGCCATTAATATCAATTCAGGGGTTTTACTTGCTTCTGATAAAATGTAAGCTCCTTTTTCTAACCCCGTAGCTTTACCGTATTTATCCTGGTCGATGATAGGCAATCCCTGACGGGTGAAAACCAAAACAACCGGGCCATCTGTATGTTCAAGCGCCACGCGCCATGCCTGTGAACTTTCGTTGGCATCAGCCGGACGAATCACCACGATATTTGGGATAGAACGCAATGAGATCAATTGCTCTATAGGCTGGTGAGTAGTTCCATCTTCGCCCAAACCGATACTATCATGTGTATAAACAAATATCGGTCTGATCTTCATAATGGCAGCCAGACGGATCGGCGGACGCATATATTCTGAGAACATCAGAAAGGTTGCACCGAAAGGAATAATACCTTTGGTTAAAGCCATACCATTCAACGCTGAACCCATCGCATGCTCACGGATGCCGAAATGGAAATTACGGCCATCGCGCTTTTCAACTGTGAAAGAGTCGTATTCCTTCAAATTCGTTTCTGTTGAAGGCGCAAGGTCAGCTGCACCACCTATTAGGTTAGGCAATTTGCCTGCAATGGCATTTAATACCTTGCCTGATGCCTGGCGTGTAGCCATTTTGCCTTCGGCTTTAAATACAGGCAATGCAGCATCCCATCCTTTTGGCAATTCACCACTTACAGCTTGCTCATATTCAGCAGCTAATTCAGGGAATTTTTCTTTATATGCTTTAAACAGTTCATTCCATTTTTGTTCGGTGCCGGCTCCTTTTTCGCCGCATTTGTGGTAGTAGTTCAATACTTCATCGGGAACAACGAATGATTGCTCAGGATCAAAGCCAAAGAACTGTTTTACCAGCTTCAGCTCGTCAGCACCCAGTGGCGAACCGTGCGCGCCCGCGGTATCTACTTTATTAGGGCTACCATAAGCAATGTGTGACCGAACTTTGATCAACGATGGTTTGCTTACTTCAACCTTTGCATTATTAATGGCATTAGATAAGGCATGAATATCATTTGCATCATTCACTACCTGCACGTGCCAGCCATATGATTCAAAACGTTTTGCAACATCTTCATTAAACGTAATATCGGTATCACCTTCAATCGAAATATGATTATCATCGTAGATATAAATGATATTTCCCAGTTCAAGGTGGCCAGCCAATGAAGCTGCCTCTGAAGCCACACCTTCCATCAGGTCGCCATCACTGCAAATCGCATATATTTTATAGTCGAACAGGTCAAAACCTGGTTTATTATATCGTGCTGCAAGGTATTTTTGTGCTATAGCAAAACCAACGCCGTTGGCAAACCCCTGGCCGAGAGGGCCTGTGGTCACTTCTATGCCATCTAATAATCCATATTCAGGGTGACCTGGGGTCTTGCTATGTAATTGTCTGAACTTTTTCAGGTCGTCCATGGTAATATCATAGCCAGTAAGGTACAGAAAACTATATTGGAACATACATGCATGGCCTGCAGATAATATAAACCTGTCACGGTTTGCCCAGTCCGGGTTTTTGGGATTGTAATGCATAAATTGAGACCAAAGCACGTGACCAACTGGCGCCAAAGCCATCGGTGTGCCAGGGTGTCCTGAATTTGCTTTTTGTACTGCATCGGCAGACAATACCCTCACGGTATCGATACTTAATTGTTCAATGCTTTTTGTAATTGAATCCATATTTCTAACTATAGATGAGTGATTGATTTAAAATTGATTAATTATTAATTATTAAAGCGGCTGTACAGACGTAATCAGATCATGCCTTGCATCTTTTAACCATAGGCGGGCTCCTCCTTTTATACCATCCTGATTGGTAACCATCTTCATGTTTTTGTCCAGCTTAAACTTCAATTTATCTGAATTACCACCTCCTATATATAAGCTATCGTAATTGATCACCGTTTTTAAGGTTTTCAAAACCTTTTTCATCCGCCTGTTCCATTTATCAAGTCCTTCTTTTTCAAGTGCTCTTTCACCCACATACTGGTCGTAGGTTTTTCCCTTTGCAAAAGGATGATGAGCTAATTCCAAATGTGGCATTAACTGACCATCAACCAATAAAGCTGTACCAAATCCGGTGCCGAGGGTGATCACCATTTCCAAGCCCTTTCCGCTAACTATGCCAAGCCCTTGCATATCAGCATCGTTCACCACGCGGGTAGGTTTGCCAAGTTCCTTCTCCAGTTTTTTGCTCAGGTCAAAATCCTTCCAAAAATCGGTGCCCAGGTTGGGCGCAGTTTTAATTACTCCGTGTTTAACATAACCCGGAAAGCCAACTGAAATATGATCATATCCCGGAAAAGCTTTTACTAACTTTTTTATAACGTTAACCACATTTTCCGGTGTTGCTGGCATTGGGGTTGGTACTTTATCATAATCCATTTGCAGCGCACCTTTGTCGTCTAATATCGTAGCTTTTATATGAGAACCTCCAATATCGATTGAAAGAAATTTAGGTGAGGCAGTTGCGTTATTTTTCATGAAATGACTGAAAGGGGTTTAGAAACAAAATGGACTGTTTTTATAAGCTTATGCCTGTTAATAATCATAGCCAAAATTAAAACAACAATAGCTTAACTTCTTATTGTTTTGCTTTGTTTTTTATTTACTAAAAGTAATTTTTTAAAAGTAGTTTATTCTAAATGGATTGCGACCCCAGTAGATTTTCCGCAATATTAATCAAATTCAATTGGGTAGCAACAATTATCTCAAATTTATATATAAGCATATATAAATTATTACTTAAGATAACCCGTAAATTACGGCTATGAGAGCACTTTTTTCAAAAAGGTTTAAAAGCAGTGTAGTAAATAATATAATCGCTGCCCGCTTTTTAAAAAAACTGGAAAAGTATTTAATATTTTGACGTCGGGGGCAGATTCGAACTGCCGTTAAAGGTTTTGCAGACCATCACCTATCCACTCGGTCACCCGACTATGGAGTAACGGAAACCATCCCGGCTTCCGTTATCAAACCAAAAAAACTAAGAAATCACTACCTAAATAGTATCCTGACAAGATCGATTGACGCGTCAATATTGCCTATCTGCCGACCTGTTTAAAGTTCTTACTTTGCTTTGCTGATTACCTGCCTTTTTCACGGCAGAAATAATTTCATTTACAGGAAATGTTTTTGAAAAGTCCGGATCGATATGTTCGTATTCAATTTGTCCCGTTGACGAAACGACGTAAGTGGCCAACAATGGCACGTTGGTATCTATACCCGAAAACTTATTCCATATCGGATCATGTTCCGAGTAAATCCTAAATTTTTCAGCAATCTGTTTATCCCTATCAAAATAGAAGCTTAGCGATAGGTTGTTATCCCACATCAATTTTTCTAACTTCCTGTCTTTTTCTGAGCTGATAATTAACAGGCTTGCCTTGTTGGCAGTGATACTAGTCTGGAGAGAACTCAATTGCCTTAACAGATCAACGCCATATTGCTGCCAGTGATAAGAATAAAATCCTATTACCAAAGGCTTATTCAAAAGCTGATGAAACAAGACCGGTCCGTGAACTTCGGCGCCATTAAAAAACTGCTGCCATCTGCCGGGTTCCTTTTCAAATGAGAAATCAGGCAACACCTCTCCCGCTCTCACAGGTTCGGTTTTTTGGAATGATCTGAAAATTGGATCAGGGTCAGGTATGATCTCCGACAGATCAAAATATGGGAAGCTGTTTATTTTAAGTGCTGATAACATAATCTGTTTCTTTACAAATAAATCGATATACAAATGTATACAATATCCATGTATTTAGTAGTATTTATTTAAATAGTTTTAAATTTTATTTTTAACTTGCTGTTTTTCAATAAAATAAAGTTAAAATCATTCTACCCCTTTTACATTCATATGTAAAATGTAGACCGCTTTTGACGCAGTAATGAACAGGTTGTCTTTATTTTTTCCGCAAAAACAGAGGTTCGCCGTCCAGGGCTCATCAATTTTTATATGGGCTATTTTTACCCCAGTGGGATCATAGACGATAACGCCGTTCCCGGTTAAATACACATTGCCTTTCTCATCCAATGCCATCCCGTCAGACCCTTGTTCAACAAACAATTTCTTATCTGTCAAACTTCCATCGGGTGCTACAGTATATTTATAGGTCTTGTTGGCCTCGATATCGGCGACGTACAAATATTTACCATCCGGCGTGCCCACTATTCCATTGGGCTTTTTCATGTCAGAAACAACCAATGCCAGCTTATTGCTGCCTTTTGGGAGAAAGTAAACATTCTGTCCTTCGATATCCGGCTTTTGCCTGTCCCAAAAATCACGCTGATAATAGGGATCGGTAAAGTATATCCCGCCATTGGGTGCTACCCATACATCGTTGGGTCCGTTCAGTCTATGCCCGTCATAATCATTTACCAAAACTTTGATCTTTCCCTTTGGACTGATTGCTACCAATTGATCTTTTGATTCGGCGCAGGAAACCAGGTTGCCTTTGGCGTCAAAATAAGTACCATTAGAATGCCATGCATCTTCCATAAAAACAGAAAGCTTGCCATCCACACTGTATTCCCATATTTTATTGTTGGGCTGATCGGTAAAAAAAACATTTCCCTGCTTATCTACAGATGAACCTTCGGTAAAAGTGAATTGTTTGGAGATCAGTTTTGGCTTTGCTGCAGTATCATACAATTGCTGTGCTGAAACAGATATTGTACCCAA
>Ga0070671_100002608_pt1 | contig 13964 bp, 18 predicted proteins | sample KBSS73metaG_FD_65341 | JGI IMG/M metagenome (GOLD analysis project Ga0070671, IMG submission 65341) | Switchgrass rhizosphere microbial communities from Kellogg Biological Station, Michigan, USA - KBS S7-3 metaG | ecosystem: Host-associated > Plants > Roots > Rhizosphere > Soil ...
AACCGCGCAAACCAGCGCATCGCGACGGGGTTGAAAGACATTACCGCCGCCAACGAGTGGGGGTAGTGCGCCAGATCCCGGGCCACTGCAGTGCAAAGCGGTCCGACATGGCGGCCCATAACCTTGAGTTCGATGAGCAGCGGGTTACTCTCGCCGCATAGCTGAAGCAACGTCTCCAGCCGGGGAATGCCGCCCCCGTCAGGCAGCGCGATCTGCTCCAGTTCTTCCGCGGTGAATTCCGAAAGCGGCCTTTCAACAGCGGTCATCCGAATCAGCGCCGCATCGTGGAAAACCATGGCAACGCCGTCACGGCTGAGCCGCACGTCGCACTCGATGCCATGACCTTGCGCGATGGCTGCGCGGAAGGCGGCCATGCTATTTTCACTGATGCCCGCCCCGTGCAGCCCGCGATGGGCAAAGGGGCGGGCGATCAGGAAGGAAAGATCAGGCCGTCGGCCGGACAAGGATGACCGCGTCGATTTCGACCGCTGCGCCCAGCGGCAGTACCGGCACGCCGACCGCGCTGCGGGCGTGCTTGCCAGCCTCGCCGAAAATCTCGACCATCAGTTCGGACGCGCCGTTGGCGACCTTCGGCTGATCGGTGAAGTTGGGCGTGCTGCTGATGAAGGCACCCAGCTTCACGATCCGCTGCACCCTATCCAGACTGCCGAGCGCGGCCTTCATCTGCGCGACGAGGTTGAGACCGCAGGCGCGCGCCGCCTTGACGCCATAGTCGAGGTCTCGGTCTTCGCCGAGGCGGCCGGTCATGAGCTGACCGTCGGAGAGCGAAATCTGGCCGGATATATGCAGCAGGCCATTGACTTCGACGGTCGCGACATAGGCGGCCACCGGCGCGGCGGCTGCCGGCAGGGTGATGCCGAGTTCGGTAAGGCGGGCTTCAATGTTCATGCAGGGCTCCAGTTGGACTGAGATATGTCTGAGGGGGCGGGACCGTCAGCCAGCCGGGCCATGATCCATGCCTCGGCCGTCGCCCAGTTATCGATTCGCGCATGCGCATCAGGCGCAGGATCGATTTCGGCAGCGATTTCCGGCTCACCCACCATATGCAAGCGCCACACGCCCGGAGCGTGCCGTGCGACGGATTGATGATGTTCGGCGAGATCGTCGATGAATAGGGCGGCCGAAGGGCGTCGCTCGGCCACGATCGCCGCCAGCGGTTCGCCCTTGGGGCCGTGGTTCCAATGGACGGGAAAATGGAGGCCGTGCGCGGCCAGTTGCTTGACCCGCTGCTGGTGATGCCGCTCACCGATGTTGGTGAGCACGACAATGTCGGCGATACGTGACAGCCGCTCCATCGCGCTCACCGCGCCACTTATCGGCTTCTGCCGGTGCATTTCGGTGTCAAAGAAGCCGACAAGCAACTGCCACACTAGTTCGCGCTCCAGCGGGATGCCGCTGTCCTTGTGGCGCAGCGCCTCGGCAAAGCCGCGTTCGCGCATGTCGAAATGGACGTCATGATGTTCGTCCAACCATTCGCGGAATGGCACGACCATGTGCAGCAGCACCTCGTCGCAATCGGTGATGATCAGCGGACGGCTCACCGGGCCAAGGCCTGCCCGGCGGCAATGAGGGCGGCGGGCCTGGTCTCCAGCGCTTCCGCGCAAGCGATCAGGTCCGGCTCATGGTCGGCCAAGAAATCGAGCACCGCGCGCAGCACCGCTGGATTGCTCACGCCAGTCCGCAACGCATCGGCGTTGAGCCCGGTCAACGCCAGCAGGCGGTCCGCGCGACGCTCGTCATTCAGCGTCCATGCCAGCGCCATCAAGGCCAGCGTATCCGCTTCCTCGCCAGCTTGGCGGCTATCTTGCTTGCCATCGGGGTTCTCGGGACGCATGATTGATTCTCGGCGAAGGGCGGTTGTAACAGCGCGCTTTTCAAATGCGTATCATTGAACGCGGGTGACTGGTGGCAAAGCGCGTGCTCGTTGTCGAGGACAACGAACTCAATCTCAAACTTTTTTGCGATCTGCTGCGCGCCCATGGCCATGAGGTGCTGCCGCTGCGCGACGGTCGCGATGTCGTGGCTCAGGCTTTGGACTTCCGCCCCGACCTGGTGATCACCGACATTCACCTGCCGCATGTCAGCGGCCTTGACCTCATTATCTCGATGAAGCGGGATCCGCGACTGGCGTCCGTGCCGATCATGGCGGTGACCGCCTATGCGGGTAAGGGTGATGAGGATCGGATACGCGGCGCAGGCGCGCAGGCTTATGTGTCAAAGCCTATTTCAGTGCTGCGCTTCATCGAACAGGTGAATGCGCTTCTGTAACCCTGGCGCTGTAACATCCAAGTCACTGAAATGCAGCGCTGATTACATATGCGACTGCCAAGTGCGCCCCCGCGAGGACACGGCATCCTGCCGCATGTCCTATCCGCACAGGGGAAAATTCATGTCTCATCTTACCGACGAGGCGCGCGCGCCATTTCGCGATGCCGAACCCAGGATCGATGCCGGCGAAAACTGCCTTGAGGCGATTATCGCCGCCAATCCCGCCCGCCGCACTCTCCTGAAAAACGGCCTGATCGGCCTTTCCATGCTGCCGATGATGGGCGCACTCGCAGCTTGCGGTGAAGAGGATGATTCGGGCTTTCCCACGCCGCCGCTGGTTCCGACGCCCCCGTCCGCCGGAAATTATTCCATCGCCTTTGCGCCGGTCGCCGCGAACCAGAACGATGCCGTCACCGTTCCTACCGGCTATACTGTCGACGTGCTGCTGAAGGCCGGTGATTCCGTCGAGGCAGGCACGCCCTATTCCGGCAGCTTTCCTACGCCCGCGGTGGCGGAGAAATGGGCCGGGGGGAACCATGACGGCATGGAATATTTCGAACTGTCGGGGGTCAATGCCAATGCAGGCGGGCTTCTGGCCATCAATCATGAGTTGCCCGATTATAACATCTTGTTTTCAGGGAGTTACAACGCCGCCAATGCGACGGCGGATCAGAAGGCGCTGGCTCTATCTGCCGTCGGTATCTCGGTCGTGGAAGTCGCCAAGGGCGCGGATGGGAAATGGTCCGTGAAGGCGGGTTCGCGCAATAACAAGCGCTACACCGGCAACGGCAGCTACCGAGCTGCTGGTCCCGCCGCGAGTCAGCTGTCCGTGCCCGTCAAGGGCATGCTCAACAACTGTTCGTCGGGCCGCACGCCTTGGGGCACCTATCTAACCTGCGAAGAAACGACGAACAACTATCTCGATCCAACCCAGCCCGCCACCAACTATGGCTGGGTCGTAGAGATCGATCCCTATCAGGAGTTGGGAGAGCCCACCAAGCGCACCGCGATGGGGCGGTTCAGCCATGAAAATGTCGCCTATCTCAACGACGGCAACAATCGCGTCGCCTTCTACATGGGTGATGATTCTACGCCGGGCTGCATCTACAAATTCGTGCCCAATCGGGCATACAGCACCAATAATCGCGCAGCCAACGCCGACCTGCTCGACAACGGCACACTCTATGTCGCTCGCTTCAATGCGGATGGCACGGGTGAATGGCGCGCACTGGTACAAGGGCAGAACGGCCTGGTCGCGGGCGCGACCGATCCGGGCAATGTCAGCCAATCGACCACGCCGCCGACACCGGTCACTGTCAACTTCAACACGGCAGCAGATGTGCTGATCAATACCCAGGCCGCAGCGCGCGTTGCTGGTGGCACGTTGATGGACCGACCGGAATGGATCACGGTCGCGCCCAACAAGCAGGCCATTTTCGTGACGCTGACCAACAATAGCGGCCGCCGCGTCACCGACAATCCCAACCCGCGCATGACCAACCTGCATGGCCATATCCTCAAGTTCCGCGAAGCGGGGGATTCGCCGCTCGCCACGACCTTCACTTGGGAACTGTTCCTTCTGGCGGGTAATCCGCAGCTCGCTGAGGCGAACCTCAAGGGCAACATCAACGGCGATTTCTTCTCCAGTCCCGATGGCATCCGCATTGACCCGCAGGGTCGCCTATGGGTGCAGACCGATCATAATCTGACCGGGAATGCCGGCACGCTGAACGGCGCTGCGGTCAACATGGTGCAGGCGTTCGGCAATAACTCGATGTATTATGTCGACCAGGCCAGCAAGCAGTCGAAGCGGTTCCTGGTTGGGCCGAAGGGCTGTGAGATCACCGGCATTGCTTACACCCCGGACCTCAAGACCTTTTTCATCAATATCCAGCATCCGACCGATAATTGGCCGATCGCGGGCCAGCAGCCGCGCTCGTCGACGATCGTAGTGACGCGGACGGACGGGCAGCCTGTCGGCAATTGATTGGGTGGGAGGGCTTCACGTCCTCCCCCTTCCGATTTCAGCGGAGTCGGGAAGCATCTCACCTGGTTTAGCGACAAGCCGAAAGAATCGGAGCTGAGATGCCTGCAAATGCTCAGCGTGAACAAGGAAAGGCCCGCTCCCACAGGGGGACGGGCCTCATATTTCAGCCGTTCAAATGGACCGAGGCGGGCAGACCCGCCGTCAGATCACTTGATCTTGGCTTCCTTGAATTCGACATGCTTGCGCACGACCGGATCGTACTTGCGGAAGCTCAGCTTCTCGGTCTTCGTGCGCGGATTCTTCTTGGTGACATAGAAGAAGCCGGTGTCAGCCGAGCTGACGAGGCGAATCTTGACGGTTGCTGGCTTGGCCATGGCCCTGGTTCCTGGTCGTGAATATCGTGAAAAAGAGAAGCGGCCCCATAAGGGACCGCCCCGTTTCAGCAGCCGCCCATGAGGGAGATTCGGCATAATGTCAAGACGCGCATGGCAGGGACTCACTGGCCATGCTAGGCTTTACGCGGCCTTAACCCGTTCCGGTACATGTTGTCACCGAAGCGACAGGATAGGGGGAGACTTCCCATGCGACATGATCCGATGCTGGCCATCCTTGCAGATATGCTGCGCCGCGTGGACGGTCTGGCGGGAGAGCGAGGCTATCTGAGTTTGGCCCGCTTGCAGGATGAGGTCGACCGCATTCGCCATGTCGCCCGAGCCTATCAGATCGACAGCGTCGAAGGATTGGCCGACACGCTCCAGTCGGCGCTATCGCTGCAGGGCACCGGGCCGGTCATCCTGTCCTATCTCGACCTGATGCGTGACGCGATCGCGACTGAAATGTCGGATGCGCAGGTGATCCCTATGCCGGTGACGGCCAAGCCGATCGCCGGAACGCCGCTGTCCCTCTGACACGCGCCCGACTCATTTATGGATGCATTGCTGACTGCGTTGCTCGGATGCTTCCTGGCTGAGATCGGTGACAAGAACCAGTTGCTGTTGTTGGCGCTTGCGGCGCGTTTCAATCGCGATGGGGCCATCATAGCGGGTGCTCTGGCCGCTGCGATCGCAAATGCTGCGATAGGGGCAGCCGCCGGCGCCTTTTTGGCTCCTATGCTGGGGTCGGACGCCCGGCTGCTGTTCCTGGCCATCGCGCTGCTGTTCTTGGGCGTCGGCCTGTTCTGGCCGGTAAAGCCGCCTGATCCGCTTGCCAGCTGGCCGACGGGAGCATTCCTGACCTGTATGCTGGGTCTTTTCATCCTGGGCTTTGGCGATGGTTCGCAATTTCTAATTCTAGGCATCGCCACCCGCACGGGCGACCCTGTTCTGGCAGGCATAGGCGGCGCCCTTGGCATGGCCGCTGCATTCATACCTGCCGTGTTGTTGCGGGACCGGTTGTTGCATGTCCTGCCGATACACGCGATCCGCTATGCTGGCGCAGCGCTGACCCTGATATTCTCAGGGATACTGGCCGTCATGGCGCTTCAGTTGATCTGATCGATTTCCTCCATCAGACTGAATGAGCATTTCCGCGGGTAAATCCGTCCTTGTCATGGCACCTTATGGGCACCAGATCATTATACGCCCGAAATCAATTTCATGAGCCAGGAGCACAGCATGACAGCCCCCGACCTCAAGACTCCCACGGATCTCCGCAACAATGCTACCAAGTCGGTGGCTGAGGCATTGAACGGCGTGCTGGCCGATAGTTACGCGCTTTATTTCAAGACCAAGAATTTCCATTGGCACGTGTCGGGCCCCCATTTCCGCGACTATCACCTGATGTTTGATGAGCAGGCCGCGCAAATCCTCGCCGTCACTGACGCCATCGCAGAGCGCGTCCGCAAGACGGGCAACACCACCCTGCGCTCCATTGGCGACATCGGCCGTCATCAGACGATCAGTGACAATGACGCAGATTATGTCAGCCCCGCCGACATGCTGAATGAACTGCGCGAAGACAATCTGCGCTTGGTAGAATCACTCCGCGCGGCCAAGGCCGCCGCCACGGAAGCGGGGGACAACGCGACCGAAGGCATTATCGACGACTGGACCGATCAGGCCGAAGAACGCGCCTGGTTCCTGTTCGAAGCAAGCCGGAACAACTAATTATCTTTTATTTCGCGTGCAGCCGCAGAGTGGCTTTCATTCTGCGGCTGCACGCGAACCATGAGATCAACTGTCGCCGATCTGGCTGATCGATCGAATCTCTATCGCCTCTGCTTTCCCGCCAAAATCCACCCTTTCGCCTGTTTCGGCATCCATGATCGCGCGGGCGAGCGGCGATGAAAAGCTGACCCGCCCTTCATGAGGTTCTGCTTCATCGTCGCCGACGATATCGACTTGCTTGTCCGCCCCGTTCAGCCGGTAGGTCACGCGCGAGCCAAAAGCGACAGACTTGCCATCCGGAACTGGCCGCAGTTCCGCAGTCGCCAGCCGCGTGCGCCAATAGCGAAGTTCGCGTTTTAGCTTCTTCGCCTCCTCCTCCGGCATTGCAGCGGCATCGATTGTCTCCAGCGCTTCGACCTTCTCGCGCGTTAGCCGCAGCCCGCGCGCCGTCACCCAATTGGGACCGAGCGGCAGCGGGATTTCGAAGGTGGGCTCCAGATGCTCCTCATCGCTCTCGCGGCGAAAGGCGACGCTCATAAAAATCTCCTGAGACTATACAGCCGAGATTGGGTTGCCCGGGCGGGCTTTCAATCCTCGTCGAACAACCCTGCAAGCTGCTCGACCATGGTTCCGCCCAGCTGTTCCGCATCCATGATGGTGACGGCGCGCTTGTAGTAGCGCGTGACGTCATGACCGATGCCGATCGCCACCAGCTGAACCGGGGAGCGATTTTCGATCCAGTCGATCACCTGGCGCAAATGCCGTTCCAGATAGGTCCCGCTATTGACTGACAGAGTCGAGTCATCGACCGGCGCACCATCGGAAATCACCATCAGGATGCGCCGCTCTTCATTGCGCGCAATCAGTCGGTTATGCGCCCATAGCAGCGCCTCGCCGTCGATATTTTCCTTCAGTAGCCCTTCACGCATCATCAGCCCGAGGTTTCGGCGTGCGCGCCGCCAAGGCTCGTCCGCTTTCTTGTAGATGATGTGCCTGAGGTCATTCAGTCGACCCGGCATCGGAGGCCGCCCGGCCGCCAACCAGTCCTCTCGGCTCTGCCCACCCTTCCAGGCGCGGGTCGTGAAGCCCAATATTTCCGTTTTCACGCCGCAGCGCTCCAGCGTCCGCGCCATGATATCGGCGCTGATCGCCGCGATGGAAATCGGCCGTCCCCGCATCGACCCGCTATTGTCGATCAGCAGGGTCACTACGGTATCGCGAAACTCTGTATCCCGCTCAATCTTGTAGGACAGCGAGCGCGTCGGATCGATGACGATCCGCGCAAGCCGGGCCGCATCCAGTAACCCCTCTTCCTGATCAAAGTCCCACGACCGCGATTGCTGCGCCATAAGCCGGCGCTGCAAGCGATTGGCGAGCTTCGTCACTGCGCCCTGCAAGCTTACCAACTGCTGATCCAGAAACCCGCGCAGACGGTTCAGCTCGTCCTCGTCACACAGATCTTCGGCGGTCACGACTTCGTCATGCGCCAGCGTATAGGGCTTGTAGTCGAAGCCCGGCGGCAGGTCGGATAGCGGCCGGTTCGGGCGGACCGGCATCATGCCTTCCTCACCCATATCGTCCGCGCCTTCCTCGCTGTCGGCGTCGAACTCGTCGCTATATTCGGTTTCTCCTTCCTCGGTGTCGCCGCCCTTGTCCTCGGCGCGCGCCTCGGCGTTCATGTCGCTGTCGCCAGCTTCATCCTCGCCGGAATCACCTTCTTCCTGCTGTTCTTCCTCGTCCTCGCCTTCTTCCTGAGGTTCATTCTCGTCGGTTTCGGGGGGCACTTCGCTATCGACCAGCTGCAGATGCTCCAGCATGGCTTGGGCGAGCTTCTGGAAAGCGCGCTGGTCGTCGATCGCCATGGCGAGCGCATCCAGGTCGGCGCCGGCCTTCTCCTCAATCCACGCCTCGACCATCGCCATGCCCGAGACGGCGTCTTTGGGGATAGCCTGCCCCGTCAGCCGCTCGCGCACCTTCAGCGCTAGCGCGGTCGACAAGGGCACCTCGTCAGCAGAGCGCGCCCGGCGCAGCGGGTCGGACTTCAGCCGCATTTCAAGCGCATGGTTCAGATTGTCCCGCACGCCCTCCATTGCCCGCGATCCGATCGCCTCAACCCGTGCCTGCTCGACTGCGTCATACACCGCCCGAGCCGTTGCATCGGCTGGTGCGGCGGCGGCATGCATCTTCAGATTATGGTGCCGCAGCCGCAGCGCATTGGCATCGGCAAAACCGCGCGCCAGCGCCACCTGTTCGGCTGGCAGATTGCGACTCGGCGTCGGCACCTTGATCGCCTTGCCCGCCATATGCGGTGCGTCCGCGGTGAAGCCGACCTCCACCTCTGCATCGCGCGCGATCGATCGCGCCGCGCCGGACAGCACATCCTTGAAGGCGTCGAGAGGCGACCGCTCAGCCATCAGCCCAGCAGCCTTTCGCGCAGAGCCTCACGCGCGCCGTCATCGACGCCGAGGGCGGCCAAATAGCCCTCGACCCCGCCATGACGCTCATCCAGCGTCTCGAACAGCGCGTTCAGATAGGCGACGTCCACCGACAGCAGCGGTTCCAGAACATCCGCTCGCACCCGTCGCGCCCGCGCCACCAGCGTGTTGCGCTGGGCGAGCAGCCAGTCCCAATCCGCATGGTAATTGGTCAGCAGATAATCCTCGATGATCGTCTCGCGCGGCACGCTGAGCGCGGCCAGGATCAAAGCCGCGCCCACACCGGTGCGATCCTTGCCCGCCGAACAGTTGATCAGGATCGGCACGCGGCCGCCGGCAATCTGCGCGAACATGGCGCGATAGGAGTCGGCATGGTCCACCGGAATAACGCGATAGAGCGACAGCATCGCCTCCCGCATATCCTCCGGCGTCGCGTCGGGCCGCTTCAGCATTTCGCCTAGCAGGCCGCTGCTTTCGCTGTAGTCGCGGCAGAAATAATCGACATCCGCCCCATGCCAGGCGGTCGGCTCGGCTTTCCGTTCGTTTCCGCGTCGGAAATCGCAGATCGCGCGGATGCCGAGCGAACGCAGATGGTCCGCATCAGCCTCGCTCAGCAGCGCCATCGTGCCCGACCGATAAAGCATGCCCCGCCGCACCGTGCGGCAGTCCATCGTCGCATAGCCGCCAAAATCGCGGAGATTGAATGCGCGTTCCAGAGGCAGCCTACGCTGCTCTTGGACAAGGGCGTCAGAGTTGGTCACGGGCGCTCGCCTTCGCCCACCCGCGGCACGGCGACGGTCTCGATCCGGGTCTCGACTTCGCTCATCAATTTGTGAACGGGGCAGCGCGCGGCAACGCTAATCAGCGTGTCATGCTGCTCGTCCGTTATCGGGCCGCTCAACGCGATGCGGGTGGTCAGCTTGTAGAGGCCATCCCGCTCCTCGCTGGCATCGCGGATCACGCCCACATGGATGCCCTCGACCGGGATGCCTTTGCGCTGCGCATACCAGAGCATCGTCATCGCCTTGCACGCGCCCAGCGCGGAGTCATACAGGTCATGCGGATCGGGCCCTGCGTCATGCCCGTCCGGCGCGCTCATGTCTGCGATCAGTTCATGCCCACGGATGCTGACCCGATGCGCGGTCCCATCCGGCGCGATGCGTTCAACGACGATCATGGCTTCACGCCGCCCGGTGAGCGACGCTCTCCGGCAGATCCTTGCCGAACACGCGCTGATAATATTCGGCCACCAGAGGCCGCTCCGCCTCATCGCATTTATTGAGGAACGACAGGCGGAAGGCAAAGCCGATATTCTTGAATATCAGGGCGTTTTGCGCCCAGCTGATCACGGTACGCGGGCTCATCACGGTCGAAATGTCGCCGTTTACGAAGCCTTGGCGGGTCAGCTCCGCCACCTTGATCATATTCTCGACTTCCTTGCGGCCGCCCTCATGATCATATTCGCCCGACTTGGCGAGCACCACCTGCGCCTCCGTCGCGGCAGGCAGATAGTTGAGCGCCACGACGAGGTTCCAGCGGTCCATCTGGCCCTGGTTGATCTGCTGCGTGCCGTGATACAGGCCGGTCGTGTCGCCCAGGCCGACGGTGTTGGCGGTCGCGAAAAGACGGAAATGGGGGTTTGGGCGGATCACGCGGTTCTGATCGAGCAGCGTCATCTTGCCGTCCGTCTCCAGCACGCGTTGGATCACGAACATCACATCGGGGCGTCCCGCATCATATTCGTCGAACACCAATGCAACCGGCCGCTGCAGCGCCCAGGGGAGCAGGCCCTCGCGGAACTCCGTCACCTGCTGACCATCCTTCAGTACGATGGCATCGCGCCCGACCAGGTCGATACGGCTGATGTGCGCGTCGAGGTTGATGCGGATGCACGGCCAGCGCAGCCGCGCGGCGACCTGTTCGATATGGCTCGACTTGCCGGTGCCATGATAGCCCTGCACCATGACGCGGCGGTTAAAGGCGAAGCCCGCCAGGATCGCCAGCGTGGTGTCCGGGTCGAATACATAGGCAGGGTCCAGGTCCGGCACCCGCTCGTCCGCTTCGGAAAAAGCCGGGATCTTGAGATCGACGTCCACGCCGAACACTTCGCGCGCATCCACCTCGCGGTCGGGCGCCGCCAGCAGCGTTTCGGCACGAGTATCGGGCTGGACGTTCGGGATGTCAGTCATTTCCTGGTCTTTCTCGTCATGTCGCTCCAGCCCCTAAACGATCGGGCAAGGGCGTGTCGATAGAGTGGGGCCTCCTTATCCGCCGATCAAGCAGCCCCTTTGGCCGAATTGGCCTGCTCAGGCGAATGCGGGCGCCTTGCGCAGCAGGCCATAAGCTTCGATCACGCCCTGCAATGCGCTCTCATGCGTGCGATCACCACCATTATGGTCGGGATGATAGCGGCGAAGCAGTTCGGTATAACGCTGCCGCAGCGCCTTGCGGTCCGCGTCCACCGGCAAACCCATCACCGACAGCGCCTTGCGGTCCTCGCCCGACAGGAATTTGCCGTCCTGCCGCATCTGATTGTCCGCGCGCGCCTTCGCAACCCGCTCCTTGAACTTCGCGCCGATCGCGTCGAGCGGGTCCTGAAAGTCCGACCAACGCGGCGGCGGGCTGGTGGCATTGGAGGAGAAAGCGCGCGTCTCCCGCTCCCACCCGGCATAGGGGCGCTGCGCCGCGGCGATCTCTTCGGGGCTCATGCCAGTGAAGAAATTATAACCCTGATTGAAGGCCCGCACATGATCCAGGCACAGCCAGCGCCAGCGCGGTCCTTCGTGATTCGGCCCTGTGCCCTCCAGCGGCGGCGCGCGAAACTCGCCGGCTTCCTCACAGCCTTCGACCGCGCAGGGGCGATCGCTTTCCACACGGCCGTGGAAGCGGTTGAAACGGCGAGTCGAGAACGGATCGCTAGCCAAGATTGTCCTGTGCAGGGTTCAAGCAAAGCTCCTATATAGGGGCGATGAGCACCCAACTGAAAGGCCCGGTGGCCACAGAGATTGAACAGCGGCTGCGCGCCGCCCTATCGCCAGAGCAGCTCGCCGTGATCGACGACAGCGAAAAGCATCGGGGCCATGCCGGGCATGACGGATCAGGCGAAAGCCACTTTATGGTCGAGATCGTCTCGGCGCAGTTCGCAGGCAAGAACCGCGTCGCCCGCCAGCGTCTCGTCAACGCCGCGCTGGCCGACCTGCTGCGGGAAAAGGTTCACGCCCTAGCCATCAAGGCGCGCGCGCCGGGCGAGGAGTGATTTCCATAATCAATTCCTCATCTATCCTAGCCCAAGCATAGTTACCGTAGCCGGCGCGCAACGGTCGTGAGCCGAAACAAACTCGCACGCTCGCCATGCGTTCACCTGCCATCGCCGATCAGCGAAGGAGCAACGCATGGCCTATGATTTCTGGTACTGGCCTACGATCCCCGGCCGGGGCGAGTTCGTCCGTCTGACGCTCGAAGCCTGCGGCATCCCCTATCGCGACCGTGCCAGATCGGATGGCGAAGAAGCCCTGATCGCGGATCTCGCGCGTCACGATGCGGGCCCGGCCTTCGCGCCGCCTTATCTAGCGACCAACGGCGCGACGATCGCTCAGACCGCCACGATCCTCTTCTACCTTGTCGAGCGCCATGAATGCGGCCCGCCCGGCATGAAGGCACGCTATTGGCTCTCGCAACTTCAGCTCACCATCATGGACATGGTTGCCGAAGCGCATGATGTGCACCACCCTGTCGCCGCCAGTCTTTATTATGAGGAGCAGAAGGCCGAAGCGCTGCGCGCCGCCGCCACCTTCCGCGACGAGCGCATCCCTAAATTCCTCGCCTATTTCGAGCGCGCCCTTGCCGCTGAGCCTGGTGAGTGGTTGGCGGATAGCCGCTGGAGCTATGCCGACCTCTCGCTTTTCCACCTCATTTCGGGGCTGCATTATGCCTTCCCCTTGCGCATGGAGACGGTCGCCGGGAAGTATCCGCGGCTGGCGGCGCTGCATGACCGGGTTGCAGCGCTCCCCGAATTGCAGGACTATCTGTCCAGCAATCTGCGGTTGCCCTTCAGCAACCAAGACATATTCCGCCACTATCCCGAACTGGACGCGCCATGACCCCAGACGATCTCGTCATTCAGATGATCACGCCCACCACTCATGATTTGGGCGACTTCCGTGTCCACCGCGCGCTCCCCGCGCCGGGCCGGACCATGGTCGGCCCCTTCATCTTCTTCGACCAGGCGGGGCCGGCGAAGATCGCGGCGGGGCAGGGGATCGACGTGCGTCCCCATCCGCACATTAACCTCGCTACGGTCACCTACATGTTCGAAGGTGCCTTCCTTCATCGGGATTCGCTAGGCACGGAGCAGTTGATCGAGCCCGGCGCGGTCAACCTGATGACGGCGGGCAGCGGCATCGTCCATTCCGAACGCTCACCTGATGGCGACCGGGTGAAGGAGTCGAAGATCTCTGCCATCCAGACCTGGCTCGCGCTCCCTGACGGACTGGAAGAAATGGCCCCCGCCTTTGAACATGTCGGCGAAGGCGGCCTGCCGATCATCGATTGCGGCCGCGCCAGCGCGCGCGTCATCATGGGCAGCTTGTGGGGCGCGACCTCGCCCGTTACGACCTATGCCGACACCATCTATGCCGATATCCAGCTATCGCCCGGCGGAACCGTGCCGATCGACACCGATGCCGATGAACGCGCGCTCTACGTCGCGGGCGGCGATGCCGCGCTCGATGGCGTGGCGCTGCTGCCTCAGGCGCTCTATGTCCTGCGCCCCGGTACCCGCGCGACGTTGATGAGCGTCGATGGCGGGCGCGTGATCTATTGCGGCGGCGAAGCATTCAAGACCCCGCGCCATGTCTGGTGGAATTTCGTGTCCTCGACCCAGGATCGCCTTTTCCAGGCGCGCGAGGATTGGGAAGCGATGCGCTTCCCGTTGATTCCCGGCGACGATCAGGAATTCATCCCGATCCCGAAAGGCCGCCCGAAGACGGTCAGCTACCCTTAGGAAGGCAGCGGGCACTCCATCCCCCAGGTCGGGGCTGGCCGCGCGCCTGCTTATTGAACAAAGGTCAGCGAAAGATTCTCTGCGTTTTTAGGGATATCGATCCGGCTCTCGTTGATCGATGCCTCTTCGCCTGGTTTGAGGCTGGT
>Ga0070671_100002609_pt1 | contig 13959 bp, 11 predicted proteins | sample KBSS73metaG_FD_65341 | JGI IMG/M metagenome (GOLD analysis project Ga0070671, IMG submission 65341) | Switchgrass rhizosphere microbial communities from Kellogg Biological Station, Michigan, USA - KBS S7-3 metaG | ecosystem: Host-associated > Plants > Roots > Rhizosphere > Soil ...
CCCGTTTCCCGCGCGGCGGCAAGGATGCGCGCGACGTCGAGGTAGCTCTCCGCCGCCGGGCCGGGGCCGATCCGTACCGCCACGTCGGCCTCGGCGACATGGCGCGATGCCTCGTCGGCGTCGGAGAAGATGGCGACCGACCGGATGCCCATGCGCCGCAGCGTACGAATGATCCGGCATGCGATCGCACCACGATTGGCGATCAGGACCGTGCCGAAGCTCATGCGGTCACGATCATGCGGACAGGCGTGGGATTGAAGCCGTTACAGGGATTGTTGATCTGCGGGCAGTTCGAAACGACGACGGTCACATCCATCTCGGCCCGCAAATCCACCATGAGCCCCGGCGCCGAGATGCCATCGACGATGCCGAGCGTTCCGTCGGCCTCGACCGGTACGTTCATGAAGAAATTGACGTTTGACACTATGTCGCGCTTGCCGCGGCCGTCGCGCAGATTGGCCACGAGGAAATTGTCGACACAGGCGTGCTGGGCCTTGGTGTGATGCCCATAGCGCAGGCTGTTGGATTCACACGAACAGGCGCCACCAATCATGTCGTGATAGTCGACCGAAGTTGCCATGATCGTCATCATCGGCCGCCCCTCATTGGAGAGCAGCACGCTGCCGGTGCGCAGGAAGATGTTGGTCTGGGCCGCGATCGTATCCTGCGCGCTGAAGCGTTCGGCATCGCCGGCCGTGGCGTAAAGCAGAAAATCGACCGCCTGATTGCCCTCCAAATCGACCACCCGGAGCGTTTCTCCGGCCTTGACCCGACGCAGCCAGGGCGCTCGGGCTGGCACGATCTCGTCGTGGATCACCTGGCCGGTCAGGCCTTCGAAATGCGCGCTCTGGTCCATCACTGGCGGTACAAGTCTTCGGTGTTGAGGAAGGCGCGAAGCCGCTCGGGCGTCGCGGTGCGGATAAGGTCGTCCTCGGTGGTGACCGGGCCGCGCCAGGCTGTGGCCCGCAACGGCGTCACGCTCCACGGACGCGGATCAAGCACGTGTGGGCAATTGGCGATGACCAGGATCAGGTCCATCTCCGCGCGCAGAACCAGCGAGCGGCCGTGGGCGAACGGGCCCAGATGTGCCGTCACGCTGCCGTCCTTGCCGATCCGCACGCCCTTGAAGAGGTTGATGCAGGGATGGACGTCGCGCCGTCCTAGCCCATGCTTGGCCGCGCCCAGCAACAGCCGGTCGCGCGCATTGGGATACGCGCCCGAGTTGCCGCCGTCGCCATAATGACGGCGGTTGGACGCTTCGTTCGATGCCCCGCAAAAGGCGTCGTGGGTAGCCGCGCCATCCTGCTCGATGCTGGCGAGCACGCGGCCCATGTCGGAAAGCAGCAGGCTGCCGGTAGTGGGATATGCGTCCCACTGTACCTTGACGGTATCGGCGATGTTGAGCCGCTCGGTCGGCATCGCGGCATTGAAGACGAGCAACGAAGCGCAGGCATCGCCCTTCAGGTCGATCAACCGCAGGCGACTGCCTCGAGGCAAGGCGCGCGAGGCGTAACCGCCCCCGGTGATCGTCTCCTCCCACAGCAGGTCGTCCGGTGTGACATCTGCCGGGAGGTCGTCGGCCCGAGGCGGCAGGACTGGCATGGCCTCGACGACGGTGCCGCCCATCGCACGAGCATGCTCGCGCGCGGCGTTGGGATCGGCAAGCGCGGTCATGCGGCCTTGATCCCCGGACGCGGCCCGGTCTGATCCTGCTCGTGAAGCGGAGGCAGGAGCGCAGTTGTGGTGAAGAGCCTGAGCTGCTGGACGCCGCGCACTTTGCGCAGCGCATCGCACAGATCGCGCAGCCGCCGCGCGGGTCCCTGCACGAGCAGCACTTCGAGCGACTGATCATCTTCGAGGAAGACGTGCTGCGAGGAGATGACTTCCTTGAGATATTCGCCCTGTGTCTGGGCGAGCTGGTGCCGCACGCGGCCCATGTCGCCGCGATAGACAAGGGTGATGGTGCCGGCGAGCATATCCTCGGGCCGCAACGCCGCCCCGTGTTCCGCCAGCTCGTCGCGGATCAGTTCCGCGATCAGCTGCGAACGGGAGGGGAGGCCGCGCTCCTCCACCATCGTGTCGAGCTGGCGGGAGAGCTCCGCCGGGAGACTCATGCTGAGCCTGGCGAGGGTTGAGGGAGAGGCGTCCTTCACAGTGATTCCTCTGTGCTTGGTATTACGGATTCTGTCAATCGTAATACTCCGCCCTGTGGGTGGAGCGCATCTGGGGGTGGTTTTCGGGTCAGGAGCAGATCGTAAACCGCGGTCGCGCCGAAGCGGTGCGGCGCGTGTGGATCGATGCGGCGCTTGTCGAAGGCCAGCACGCGAGTGCCGAGGCCAAAGGCTTCGATAATGTCGTGGGTAACCATCAGTACGGTGAGCGCATGTTCCCGCCACAGCCGAAGGGTCAGACGGTGCATGTCCTGCCGGATGCCGGGATCGAGCGCGCCGAATGGCTCGTCCAGCAGAAGCACGCGCGGCCGCGCCATCAGCGCCTGCGCTATGGCGAGCCGTTGCTGCATGCCGCCGGAAAGTTGGCTCGGGTACAGATGAAGCGCATCGCCCAAGCCGACCTCGATCAGCATCGCCTCTGCTTCTTCGGCGGCAGCGCGCCGGGCAGCGCCGAATAGCCGCGCAGTGAAGGGCGCGCTCGTGCATTCCCGCCCGAACATCACATTGCGGAGCGCGGTAAGATGCGGGAACACAGAATAACGCTGGAAGACCACGCCCCGATCGGGGCCGCATTCGGGCGTCAGGCGTTTTCCGTCGAGCAGGATGAGTCCACGCGTGGGCGCCTCCTGGCCCAGCACAAGTCTGAGGAAGCTGCTTTTGCCCGCGCCCGACGGGCCTACGATCGAAACGAAGCTGCGTTCGGCGATGCCTAGGTCGACCCGCTCGAGCACGATTTTTTCGCCATATTCCAGCCACACGTTTTTGAAGGTGAGAAGTTCGCTCATCGGCCGGCCTTATGAGCCCAGGCGAAGCTGCGGTGGCTCAACTGGGCGAGGGCTACGTCCATCGCGATCGCGAGGAGCGAAATCCACGCGACGTATGGAATGATGATGTCCATCGACAGGTAGCGCCGTACCAGGAAGATCCGGTAACCAAGCCCGATATCGGAGGCGATGGCCTCAGCCGAGATGAGGTAGACCCAGGCGGGTCCCAGCGAGAGGCGCAGTCCGGCGATAAGGCGGGGCAGAGCCTGCGGCAGCGCGACGCGAAGCGCAAGCTGCCAACTGCTGGCGCCCAGCGTCTGCGCCTTGATGAGCTGCTCCTGCGGAAGCGCGGCCACATGATCGGCGAGGTCACGGATCAGGAAGGGGGTAACGCCGACTACGATAAGCGCGACCTTCGCGGCCTCGCCCAGGCCGAAAACGATGAAGAGAACCGGCAGGAGCGCGATAGGCGGTATCACCGCGACTGTCGTGACCAGGCCGCCGAAGCTCGCGCGCGCCGCCGGCAATATACCCAGCACCATGCCGACCAGCAGCGCGGACAGCGTGCAAATACCAAGGGCAAGCCCGAGACGCTCGAGGCTGGCCAGCGTGTCCGCCCAGAAGATCAGCCGCCCGCTGAGCGGATCCGCGTCCACCAGCAGGCTGTGCATCGCTGTGACCATTGCCGCCGGCGTTGGCAGTATCTTGTCCGACGGGTTGGTTGCGTGCCGAGCGGCCGAGGCGAAGAGATAAGCGACGACAACCACCAGCAGTGGCAGCGCACCCAGCAGAACGGAATTGCGCCGACCCGGCCTGATATTTACCCAGCGCATCGCGGGCCGCCTCAGAGCTTGCCTGCCGCGGCCTGCTCCATGAAGGTCGGATCGAAGCGCAGCTTCACATTCTTGGCGTCGCCCAGCGTCTTCCCGCCCGGCAGGCCGATGCCGACCGCGTCCGCCGATTTCGCGCCCTGGCCGAACAGACCCTTGGAGAAGCTGAAGTCGCGCACCTTGACCATCGTGTCGGCAAGGGCGGGCGATTTGAGCGCGGCCACGGCATCCCGCGGCGTCGCGTAGAGATGAGTCGTGGTGAGTTGCGCGTCGAACGCCTGCGGGCTTGAGCCGGCCATCTTTGCCATCGCGGCGCGGGCGGCGGCACCCGCCGCATCCTTGCGCTGCATCAGGGTGATGGTTTCATACCAGATTCCGGCCAGCGCTTTGCCGAGATTCGGGTTGGCCTTCAGGGTAGCGGTATCGACCGCCAGCAAGTCGAGAATCTCGGCGGGAACCTGGTGCGAATCGAACACCAGTTTCGCGTTGGGCGCCTTTGCGAGTTCCGTCAGTTGCGGGTTCCAGGTGACTGCGGCGGTCGCGGCGGGGTTGGCGAACGCACCAACGATGTCGGCGTCTGACGTGTTCACCGTCTTCACATCGGAGAGCCGCAGCCCGACCGTGGAGAGTCCGCGTGCGAGCAAATAGTGTGAGACCGACAGCTCGACGAGATAGACGGTACGCCCCTTGATGTCGGCCAGGCTCTTGGCATTCTTGAGGACGATGCCGTCATTGCCGTCCGAATAATCGCCAAGGATGATCGCGCTCGTGTCCTTGCCGCCAGCCGCGGGGATGGTCAGGGCGTCCATGTTGGTCACCGTAACGCCGTCGATCTTGCCGGCGTTGAATTGGTTCACCGATTCCACATAGTCATTGACCTGAACGAAATGGATTTTGACGCCGTATTTGTCCGCCCATTTCTTCACGATGCCGGCCTGCTGGGCATACGGCCATGGCATCCAGCCAGCGTAGATCGACCATCCGATCGTGAAGTCGGTGCGCTTCTCAGCGTCTTGTTGTGCACCGCCGCTACAGGAGGCCGCAAGAAGCAACGCTGCGGCCGCAATCATGTGACGCGTTCTGGACAGCCAGCTTACCATACTCACCCCGTAGGTTGCATTCCGCGAGTCGAAAGCCACGGAATTCCGCGATAGATCAATGTATGAGATATTACGTTTGATCAATCCAGTAATAAATTATATAAAAAGCGCCGATGCCGCGTGTGATCCAATTTTTCGATGCTGCAATGCGTCATTTAGGCACTATCGCGGTTGCCGTTTCGCGCTTGGCGACTCGCGTATCGGACCTTCTGATGGAACAAACAGCCAGGTCGCTGCTCCGCTCGAGGGAAGGGTCGGGCTCAAGCCGGCTCCCGCCGTTCGCCTTGCCCGGTTGCGAATTTTATCGGTGTTGCGCGTGAAAAGGGCTGCTCGGTGACCGCGAATGCGCTCCGGGCGGTGCTTGTGATCGTGCCGGTCGCGATTATCGCCGGTGTTTATTCCTGGCTACTGGCCCTGGCGCGCAATAGCCGCCGCACCGCGGAGCAAGAGAACCGCCGTCAAACGGAGATGCTGCAGGAAGAAATCGCCGCCCACACCGCGACCCACGCCGCCCTGCAGCGCGCAAAAGAGGCCGCCGAATCCGCCAATGCCGCCAAGACCCGATATCTCGTCGCGGTCAGTCACGAAATCCGTTCGCCGCTCAATGCGATCTATGGCTACGCGCAGCTGCTCGAGCGCGAAGGTACGATGCCGCCGACCGAAGCGGCAGGGGTTATCCGCCGGTCCGCGGAGCATCTCACCAACCTGGTCGAAGGGCTTCTCGACATCTCGCGCGTTGAAAGCGGTGTGCTCAAGGTCCGGCAGGATGTCGTGCGGCTGCCCGCTCTCCTCGATCATGTCGTGGACATGTTCCGCATGCAGGCGGCAGCGAAAGGGCTTGCCCTGGATTACGTCATCGAAGGCCGGTTGCCGCCGTTCGTTCGAACCGACGAGAAAAGATTGCGGCAGATACTGATCAACCTGCTGTCCAACGCCATCAAATATACGGAGCAGGGCGGCGCCACGCTGACGGTGCGATATCGCAGCCAAATGGCGCTGATCGAAGTCAAGGACACCGGCATCGGCATTGCGCCTGAGGATATCGAAAGGATTTTCGAGCCGTTCGAGCGCGGCAGTTCCCCCGACGCCGCGATGCAGCCGGGAATCGGGCTTGGCCTGGCGATCACACGCGTGCTCGCAGGCATATTGGGTGGCGAAGTGACCGCGACCAGCGAATTGGGGCGCGGCAGCAGTTTCCAGCTCCGTATCCTGTTGCCCGAACCGATGGCCCCGCCTGCTGGTGCTGCGGCTTATGATCGCGTCACCGGCTATCGGGGTGGTCGGAAAACCATTTTGGTGATTGACGACAATCCCGCCCAGATCACGGTCGTGCAGCACCTTCTGCGCCCCCTGGACTTCGCTGTGTTCTCGGCGACCAGCGGCGCGGAAGGCCTGGCGCTGGCGGAGCGCTGCTCGCCTGATCTGGTGCTCCTCGATATTCAGATGCCGGGAAGCAATGGATGGGAGGTTGCGGCGCAGTTGCGGGCGACCCTCGGCCAGCGCCTCCAGATCGTGATGGTTTCCGCCAATGCCCACGAATTCAAGGCCGGCGGCGATGGCGGCGCCAGCCATGACGCCTTCATATCGAAGCCGGTCGATCTCGACGCCTTGCTCGACACGATCGGCCGCCAACTCGATTTGAGCTGGATCGTCACCGCCGACGAGGCCGCGGGACGAGAGACGAGCATCCCGGCCAAGTTGCCCGAGGCGGCCGCCCCCTTTCTCACGAACCTGAGGCAGTATATCAAGGTGGGGCATGTTCGCGCGATCGGGATGGTCCTGACCGATCTGGAAGCCGAGATACCGGAAAGCGCCGACGCGGTCGCGGAGATGCGGCGGCACCTTGGCGACTTCGATCTGCGCGCGCTGACCAGGGCCATCGACAATGTCGGATAAGGCGATCTGCAGCGGTCCGGGAGCGACGATCCTGGTCGTCGACGACACACCTGAATCGCTGCGCTTTCTAAACACCACGCTCGAACAGGCCGGGATGACCGTCCTTATCGCCGTGGACGGGCTCGCCGCGCTTGAGCTGCTGGAGCATGTCACGCCCGACCTGATCCTGATGGATGCGGTGATGCCGAGGCTCGACGGTTTCAAGACGACGCGGCGGATCAAGGCCGACAGCCGCTTTCGCAATCTGCCGGTGATTTTCATGACGGGCCTGACCGAGACCGAGCATGTCGTGCATGGGCTGGAGGCGGGCGCGGTCGACTATGTGCACAAGCCGATCGTCGTGGACGAGTTGCTGGCGCGCGTGTCGGTTCACCTTGCCAATGCCCGCATCTCGCAGGGCAGTCAGCTCGCGCTCGATACCGCGGGCAGGCCGTCCTTCGCGGTTGAGGATGGCGGGACGACCAGCTGGCTGACGCCGCTTGCGGCCGCGACGATCGAACGCCTTTTTCCGGGCTGGACACCCTGGGATGTCCAGTTGCCGGAACCGCTCGCCGCAACGATCAGGCGCCTGCAAGGGTCCGACGTACCGGCCGGCGCACAAGCGTCGATCCAGATCGGCGACAGCGTTGTCGAATGCACCTTCCTGCGCCGCACGGGCGCGAGGGAATGGCTTTTCAGGCTGACCGAAAAACGGGAGGGCGATGCCCAGCGCATTCTCGCCGAGCGCCATGGCCTTACCTCCCGCGAGGCGGAGGTGCTGGTCTGGATAAGCCGCGGCAAGCAGAATCGGGAAATCAGCGAGATCCTGCAGATCAGCCCGCGCACGGTGAACAAGCATCTGGAACAGGTTTTCGAGAAAATGGGCGTAGAAAATCGCGCTTCCGCGACCGCAATCGCGGTCGCCACACTCGCGCAATAGAGAACGAGGCGTCGCCCTCGACTGACATTCGCCATTCGATCGACAGCGTCTCGCCAAAACGCCGGCGATTCAGCCCGCGCCGCGGAGGCTACGTCAAATGCCCCATGGAGGCCGAGACCAAGGTTGATCAGCCTTTGTGCGATGGCGTCCACGTTTCATCGACTCGCGATTCTGATCGCTCTGACGGTCGCGTCTGCGATGCCAGCGAATGCGCGTTCCGTAACCGCACACCTGATCACGTGCGATGTGGGGAACTGCCTGTTGGTTCGCGGCCACCGCGCATCATCGCAGGCTATCATTCGCATCAACGGCCGAACAGTCGAGGCAAGCGGTGGCCTATCGTGGCGTGTGCGGTTGCCGGTCGCAATGGTTCAGCAGTGGTCAGCCCCCATCGCGCGAAGCCTTCAGGTGTCGGTGGTCGATCCGGCGGGGGGCGACGAACGCGATGATGCTGTGCGTCTGCCGGTCGGGCTGCTGGGACACAATTTGGAACTGGCATCCCTGGTAGTACGTCCCAACTGATAAGTAATAACGGTTTGGAGTTCATATCGAGCAGTTACTGAATATCCCTCTAGCCCATAATTACTAACATGGGTCCTGTTGCAAAGCTTGCACTCGTCTTGCGGGTGCGGGTTTTTTGTGTTTCCCAAGCTTTCTGTGCTTGTTCTTGATACCCTGCGAGGCTAGATTGCCGCTTATCCACTCGCACCACAGAGGCGGGGGATATGATCGCAGGAGAAGATGATGAAGTTCTGTATCGCGGCGATCGCCGCCATTTCGCTGGGTTCCGCAGCATTCGCCAGCACCAGCGATAATCCGTTCGGCAAAGATTCTGCGGTGCTGTCGCTCAGCGGCCTCGATCTTGCGACCGCCGACGGCCAGCAGCGCTTGGCCATTCGTGTCGATCAGGCGGCTCGAGCAGTGTGTGGCGAGAGCCTCGCGACATTGCATGCCGACCTTGAGGCGCGCGCACGCGCTTGCCGCGCGGACGTTGCCGAGCAGGTTCGTACCAAGATCGAGCAGCGGACGGCCGATGCTTCGCGAGGCAATTCCATCCAGCTCGCGTCGATCCGCTAATTCCACCTTCCGGCGCATGATCATCCTGACCCGGTGCGTCCCTCGCGGACGCCCTGGGCAGGCGATCCAGCCTTTCGTTCTCCCCCAAAGCGATCAACAGATCGGGCATCGATGCCCTCGCCAAGCCTTCCGGCCTAGGCGCGCTTTGCGGCGGCAGTCTCTCGTTCACGGCAGGAGCATTTCGCTTCCCACGCTTTTCCGTCGATCGGCGGTCGTTCCCGCACAATGACCCGCTTGTCTCGGCGAGGGCGGCCGGGCCTACGTCATTCGAACACCTGTGCCTCCGGTGCACCCACCTTATTCTCGTGCAAAAGGAAAGCATTCAAAGTGGTGTAGGCGGTCCGGCGGCCTTTAACGCCGCCTCTCCCCACCGCCTTTTCGGATGCGCCCTCCTTTGTGCAACAGTCTGATCGGGGCGAGAACGAAATGAAGAGGAACATCTTCAACCTGTTGCCGCCGATGACTATTGCGGTGGTCATCCTATTCTGGGCATTTGGCCCGGCAGCCTTGCTCAAGAATTCATGGACGATCGTCGTGACATCGGCGGTCATTACGGCGTTTGTGCAAGGGCTTGAGTGGCTCAATGAGCGGCACGCCGGCTGGCGCATGGACAAGCGCGAATTCTTTACGGACCTGTTCTATGTGGTCTTGGGTGCAAGCGCCATTTCCTGGGCCACCAACAAGTTGGCCGAGGAGCCCCTGATAGCAGCCAAGCACTCACTCGGCATTTCTACCGAATGGGCTATGCACATGCCGTTCCTGGCGCAGGTCGCCCTGGTCATTTTTCTGATCGAGTTCGGGCAATATTGGATGCATCGCCTGATGCATAACTGGACGCCGTTCTGGCTGACGCATGCTCCGCATCATCACATCACCCAGCTGAATGCGATGAAGGGCGCGGTAGGCAATCCTCTGGAACTCTTCCTCATCAGTTTGAGTGTGGTTGCGCTGTTCGATCTGCCCGAGACCGCCACGTTTTGCGCGCTCAATATCCTGGCCGTAATCTCCACCTTTGCTCATGCGAACGTGCGGTCCGATCCGCCCAAATGGTATTCCTTCTTCTTCACGACGATCCAGCACCATAGCCTGCACCATTCGGTGGTCTATGAGGATACGCGCTGTAATTACGGCAATTCGCTGATCCTGCTGGACCGCATTTTCGGCACCTTCCGCGTCGGTGAATCGGCAATCGTCGGCCAGGATGAACGTAGGCGCCTTTCGATCTGGGAGCAGTTCATCTTCCCGGCCCGGCCAATGATCGAGAAGATCAAGGCGCGACAGGGGAGTCAGGCCGAGCCCGCCTGACCATATCGGGTCTTCCGCTTCGTTTCTCGCGAGCGGGGCGTCTTCCTACTAGAGGGCGCCCCCGCAATTGGTGTGATGCCGTGATCGGATAGCCGTGGGGCATTTGACGTATCGGCTGGAGCGGAGATCGGACGCACGCTTGTTCCACGATCGATAGGGGCGGAGCACCATGCAAAACGCAGCTTGTCTTCTCATACCGTTTGCCGATTGCGAAGATCGAGCCAAGACAGACCAGCACTGCAGCGGCGGGTGGTCGATCTAAATGCTCTGGCTTCACATGATGGCTGCCGCTCTGGCCGCTGGCGCTACGCCGGCTTCTTCTGTTCTGCCGCCCCATGAGGAGCAGACCATAACCGTGCCGGGCTTCGCGGACTTCCTCGCTGTGGAAGGGGATAGCGTGTGGGCGACAAACCGCGGCCGGGTCGAGCGCTGGTCGCGGGAAGGCAAGCTTGCTGAAGTGCCGATGACGCGACCCTGCGGCGCAATGGCGGTTGCATCGGGCTCATTGTGGATCGCCGATTGCAAGGACGGCACGCTCAACCGGATTGATCTGCAAACTGCGAAGCTGATTGTGGCCATCCCGACCGGTATCGCGAACCCGAAGGGGGAACTGAACGTCGTAGCGGGCGCGGGATCCATCTGGGTATCAAGTGACGCCGCGGGGAAGATTGCTCGCATAGATCCCAGCGACAATCGGATCGTTGCTTCGATCACTGTCGATCCGGGCACTTTCTATCTCGCTTTCGGATTCGGTTCGCTCTGGGCGGTCAGTAGCGACAGCCAGTCGCTTCAGCAGATCGATCCTAAGACCAACACCGTGATCACGCGGACCAAGCTGGGCAAGCAGCCGGGCTTCCTCGCGGCAGGCGAGGGCTCGGTCTGGGTGCAGGAACAGGGCGACGGCACGCTCGCACGCATCGATCCGCACACGGGCGAGGTTTCCGGTCGCGTCAAAGTGGGAGCCGACCTGCTTTATGGCGATATCGATGCGGGCGGCGGCGCGGTTTGGCTCCGCACGACCGCCGACCAGACCTTCGCCATGATCGATCCGCGATCCATGGAAATCGTCGCGCGTCTCGGCACGCCGTCCGGCAGCGGCGCCTTGCGATTTGCCGGCACGGGTTTGTGGACGACCGCGCACGACGTGCACACATTGTCGTGGTGGAGCCTGGCGGCGAAGCCGAAGGATTAAGTTGTCCTTGGCACTGACTTTCGCGGCGGCCGAATCGCCATCACCCGGGGGGCAGGTTCTCCCGCGCCGGCATCGGAAGCCTTGCTTTCCAGTATTACGATCTGTGTGTTTCGTGCCACGCTGCGCACCAAAAGGTCCGGGCCGGACCGGCACAGGCCTGTGGCCCAAAGGGCGGCAGGACGGTTCGATCGGGAACTGTCCGAAACGGTACGTCAAACGCCCCATGGCGGCAAAGACGGTTTAACCAAAGTTTGAGTTCAAGAGCACGTGCCGACAAGCGCACGGCGGATGGAGATGGAGCCACCTGAAGGGCGATGGGCTTTGTTTCAAGGGGGCTAGGGTGGCACGATCCATTTCACGCGCGGCGCTGCTCGGGGCGACGTTTCTTGCAGGGTTTTCGACGTTTCAGGCAGTAGCGCAAACCGAGCCGAAGGCCGATCAGACGGCACAGGCAGATAGCAGCAACGAAATCGTCGTCACCGGCAGCCGCCGGCGCGTGACGCTGCAGGACGCGCCGATCAATATTGCGGCGGTCAGTTCGGAGCAGATGGAGCGCGAGCATATCGACGATGTGCGCGATCTCGCGGCCTTCACGCCTGGATTGACCATTTCGGACACTGGCCCAGGCACGACCGGAAAGATCGTGATGCGCGGCCTCAGTGCATCTGACACGGACGCGGGCGGCACCAATTACGACAATGCAATGGGCATCTATGTTGGCGAGGTGCCGCTATACTACGACTTCAAATTGCTCGACATCGCACGCGTCGAAACGCTGCTTGGACCTCAGGGAACGCTGTACGGGCTCGGTACGCTGGCGGGCGCGATTCGCTACATCCCCAATCGCCCCAACGTGACGGATGTCGAGGGTGATGTGCATGGTCGCCTTTACGGCAAGAGCCATGGCAGCAAGGTCGGTTACCAGGGTGATGCCATGGTCAACATACCGATCGTGAGGGACCACATCGCCTTCCGTACAGCCACCGGCTATTATTATGATCCGGGCTTCATCGACTATCCCCTGCTGATTCAGACCCCAGGCGTGTCGCTGCCGCAGCCGAGCGGCCCTGTCAGCGTGACCCCCGCTGGCTACGCGGCGAATCTGAAGGCGCGCAAGGATCTCAATTTCGAGAAGACCTTCACGTCACGGAACCAGTTGCTTCTGCAGACGACCGACGATCTGAAGGTAATCTTCACCTATGCTTATCAGCAGACGAAAACCGATGGCAGCCAGTCCAACAGCGCCGGCGTGCTCGGTACGGGTAAATATGAAAATGCCGGTCGCTATATAGAGCCGTCAAACCGCCATGCGAATTTACTCAGCATGGAAATAAACGCGAATATCGCTGATATCGCGGATCTCGTGTCGACGACGGCCTATACCAAAGTTCGGAACCGGACGAAGGGCGACAACACCGATCTGCTGCTCGACCTCGATTATGATTATGAGCTGTTCCCCGCCTTCTCGAGCTGGAACGAGTCTGACGACCACCGCAAGCAGTTCAACCAAGAGATTCGCCTTGTTTCGCGCCACGGCGGCCCGTTCAACTGGGTGATCGGCGGATTCTACAATGATCAAAAGGATCACCGCGATTATGCCGAGCACACGCCCGGACTGTCGGATTTCTACGGCGTTCCGAATAATCCGGACGATTTGGAGTATGTGAGCTACTCCAAATCGAAGGTTACCGAGAAAGCGATCTTCGGCGAGGGAACGTTCCATATCACGCCCAAATTTCAGGTCACGGGCGGCGCGCGTTATTTCAAATATACGTCTGTAATCCAGGGCGCGCTGGTGCTGCCATTGCTCGGCGATCCTCTAAGCCCCTATGACCTCAGTCCTTCTGGCGGAAAGTCGAAGAAGGACGGCTGGGTGTGGAAGTTAAATTCGTCCTATAACTTCACGCGCGACCTTATGGTCTACGCAACCTACAGCAAGGGGTATCGCATCGGTGGTCCGAACAGGGTCGCCCCCTGTCCCGATCCGGTGCCGGTGAATCAGCAGAACGCGTGCGCTCTGCCCAACGAAATCCAGTATGGTCCGGATAAGACTAAGAATATCGAAGTCGGATTCCGAACGCAGCTCTTCGATCACAAATTGTCGTTCAACTTCGATGTCTTCCATATCAAATGGCAGGGCATCCAGGTCGCTTCCGCGACCTTCTACGGCGTGACCGGCATCACGGTGAATGGCGGTGCCGCCAAGTCGCAGGGCTTTGATGCTTCCTTCCAGTTCCGGCCGATACCCAAACTGTCGATCGAGGGCACCTATTCTTACGTCGATGCCAAATTGACGGAGGACGTGCCGGGGATCATTACCATCCGCACCATACCGAACAATTACGACAAGCGGCCGAAGTTCACGCAGCTGACCGCACTGGATGGCGACCGGCTGCCCGGTTCTGCGAAGAATAGCGGAAGCCTTGGTGCCACCTATACGACTCCGATACTGGACGGCAGCCTGATCGCGAACTGGACCGCAACCTATCGCGGCAGCGTGGTTACGCGGCTGGGTTGGGATCGCGGTTATGGCGACAAGTTGGCCAGCTACGTCACCAACCGGGCATCTCTGACGTACGATACCAGCAAATACAGCGTCAGCCTGTTCGGAACCAACATCTTCGATAAATATGCGGTCGTCTCGGTCGGCAACGACCGATCGCGGATTGGCGTCAACGATGGCGTCGTGGTGCGCTTCTACCAGC